>Ga0210059_1002110_pt1 | contig 30874 bp, 22 predicted proteins | sample Ectturendosymbi2_FD_188042 | JGI IMG/M metagenome (GOLD analysis project Ga0210059, IMG submission 188042) | Ecteinascidia turbinata endosymbiont from Florida, USA - Sample 2 (SPAdes) (version 2) | ecosystem: Host-associated > Tunicates > Ascidians > Unclassified | place: Key West, Florida...
GTGTTGTTGATGTTTACATATTGACAGGATGTTTATGCATATTTGTTTACATTTGGATAATGACGTCACTTCCAGGGAGTCGAACCATCCATCAGATTTGGTGAATCGAAGTTTTTTTGGATTCTAGGCTTCAATACGAGTCTTTCGAGGGTTTGATGGACTTTCTAGCATATCTGGTTCAAAAGTTATGGCCAAACTTCCGGATTTTAATTAGGGAGATCCCCTGAAATTACTCAAGCTTGTCCTCAACGATTTGGGGTCTTTTGGCCCCTACTTGGGCACCAGAAACGCTAGAAAGCCGATCTGGGCCTCTAAAGCTTATATTCCAGCCTAGAATACAACCAAACTTTGAGCCAAAATTTTGGCCCTTTGTGGAGGTGTTGACGTCATAATGAAACAACCAAAAAAAAGCCAAAACTACCCTTTTTCTAACCCCACCCACCGAAAATCCCGAACCCAAATCTAAAATGTTTTTTTTTCAGTGCAAACTAGAAGACTTCATGAGTCTTTTGAAGGCTCGTATAGCTCGCTAGCATCTTCTAGCGCAGAGGTATCATGAGCTACAGTAGACGCCAGTGGGAGACTCATGCATTTTCTGCAGTTTTCTGATTTTGGGGGCAAAATGGGGTGTTTGGGCCATAACTTTGGTTCCAGACATGCTAGAAGGTCAAGCAAGGGCTCTATCAACGCGGGAGATCATTTAGTTTTCAAAAATAGTTTGCGCCAAAATTTTGGCCCATGGGATTGGCGTCCAGGGCCCGTCAAAATTGGTCAAAAAACCGAAAGCGCCCCCACTTTGCTAGCCTCTCCCAGGCGAACCCCTCACCCGAATCAAAACATTTTTTTTAATAGAACCAAGAAGTCTTCCCGCATCTGTAGAGGGTTTGAACAACTCTCTAGCTATTGTGGCTGGAGAGTTATAACCAAAAAACCGAGCGCCAACATATTGGCTCTGGTGGGCGTTAAAGGGTGGGCAATCTATTTGGGCGTTAAAGGGCGTTAAAGGGCGTTGAAGGGTGGGCAATCGCGTGGGCAATCTATTGGCTCGCGTGGGCGGTAAAGGTAAACGGATTAGGAAAATATTTTGTTTTTGCACAATTCCTTCTTACTGTACCTGAAATTGCATGAAAACTTTCCGGGATTGGTTTTTATGTGTGAGGGTTTGGGAAAACAAATGTACAACTATTGAAATTCAAGAGCGCGTTTACTTTTACTTTTCTCTTTTTCGCAGTAATACAAACAGACCACAATTGGTAGAAGTAATGTCTGAAGAGACAAAATTTGTTTTCATCAAAAATGCAAATCAAGAACATAGAAAGATTTCTTTCTACGTTAAAACTGGAACTAAGGAAGATGGTGATATTTTTAGACGTCCTTTGAAACCTTTAGGCCTATGCCTTACCAAAGTTTCTGCTTCATTTGGCTCCACGTAATCTGGTTGACTCTGCAAGGCAGCTATTTCAGCAGGCTTTTGGTAACGACCATGAGAAAATACGGTCGGCTCATCTTTACGCACGTTCTGTGTAGTTCCTGCAACATGGTGGTATAGCTATTGTAGGCAATTTTCTTGAAAGCTTTGAAAAATATTTAATGCTGAATTTTAACAAATGTGAAGGTTTCATGCCTTCCGCGTTTCTCTCCATACGTCAAGATACTGGAAATTAGAATACAGTTTTCATCATAAAAGGACATTGCTTTATGAACAGCTAACACAGCATTCTTGAATTCGCAAAGAATATTATTGTTCAATTTGAGCTGCTCACATACTACTATGGTGAAGTTAAATGTTCGGCACAAAATGACGTACTCTTTCAAACCGCGTTTTTTATATAAGCATGGCATAAATGTTATATGCATACGCATGCAGTTCATACGATGGATGCTGCGTGAAGCGTTGCAAACCATCATTTTGAGGTAATCAATGCAATGTGTCGTTCGTAACCAAGGAAAAAATTGTTTCTGTTTATATGCAGATACAAGTATTTATCAATAGCTTGAAACTACACTTGGTGCAATTTCTCCAGGTATTAAGACATAGCATCAAATCTAGCATTCAACTTACTACAAGACCCTATCAAAATTTTGAAGAGGAAGTGAACTGAGCACTCGAGAACAATACGTTTTGAACGACAGCGTCTATATCTTGAGCCATCAGTGGTTTCGCGCCCAAATTTATCTTGGTAATAGAACAAGCAGAACCACTGGGGTTATTTCACGCAATGGTTTGAAAATCAAAGGAGCGGGCGGTGAATTTATGCATCACAATCGAAGTTAGAGAGAGATTAGTAAAATTGTTTTCTGTCTGTTCAGAGCAATCACTGGCAAAAAAAAGCAGATAACAAAACCCTTCTGCAGCATGTCGGAGTGATGTCTTCTGTTTCGTGCTATTTGATCGGGTGAAAGGTTCATGTTGTGTGGAAGGAATGTCGGGGGAGGTTTAAAGAATGCTATTGTAGTTGAGCAAAAAAATTCATCATAGCTATCCTTCAGTCTGTTTTTGCAAGATGTTAACAGGATTTCTCATACTTTTATGTATTTGCACTGCGTTTCGCAATAGACTTGGAATGAAGCAGAGTCTTGTAGGGTGCGATTATGCACGTCTGCGTTGTCTGTCGAGTTGCAGCGAGAAATAGCCTGTTTGGAAACGAGATGTCAACCAACATAATAAAAATATTTGCTTTAAAAAACAATACGCTGTTTGTACATTTAATGCAAAGCATCTTGGCTCATAGAGCAATGAGATATTCTATGAAATCCTCACTGATATTTTGACATGCATTTGTTATTTTGAAGTTTGTTCCAAACTCTGGAACACTGTTATCAAAACGTTTGCGATGGATATAAATATTTTCAAGCTCAATGTTATACTAACTATAATCTTATCTCTGAGTTGATTCAATTAAGCAAAACACTTTCTTACAGGAAAGCTAAAGAAGATTAGGATTTTGCAGCTAGGCCTTCATCCAAATCATGCGCAACATTCTTGTAGAGAATGCAAATGTCCTTGAAAAAAGTGACCGTTCATGTAACAACTATGAATATTTATGTCCCTAACTTGTGCCTTCAGAAAATAAATCATTTTTCTCTGTAACGTTCAAATTCGCATATGCGTTTCGACAAACTCTTACCTATACAATTGCATATAACCTCCATTGTGACTTCATTTTCGATGTTTCACTGTGACTACTGGTTCGACAGTACAGTAATTACGCTTTTTCTCAAAATATTTTCATGTTTTAAATAGACGAAATAAAATATTTAACCAAGTTCGCACAATGTGCTATCGTACTTTTTTTATGCACTTCACCTGCTTTCAGGGATTCTTCCATGGCTGTCATCATTATTTCCCCAGACAATTGTGCTGTTGTGACACCAGTTTTTGTCGTAGTCTGCGGTGAAGAAAGAGTTTGTTTCTTGATGTTGACTCAACAAAATATGTATGCAATTATTGTTCTAATGCGACAAACACTAAGAATACACCACACTTTTGCGTACGTACATGTGCAAATAGAAGAATAACAACATGCCAATTCGGTTTTGTGGAAAAAGAAGTGAAAATTGAGAGCAAGACTTGTTTTGAATCATTTAAGTCGTTGCTACTTTTGTTTAAAGCATTGCAAGTGACTGAAGAATAACTCACGAAAAGATGTTCGCTATATCTTCGCTGATCCTAGCAGCAGTTAAATGTTGAAACTCATGTTTTGTATGAAATTCGAATTGAAGTGAGTTGAAAGGTCAATCAAGTTGAGCACTATGAGTGTACACAGGTACTAGAGTACTTCTTACCTGCTGCTTTGATGTTGTATCCATATTCTGGAAAATACAGCTACTGTATACTTTTGGAATTAATGGGGAATTGAATGAATTCTGTAATGTGTTAAGGAAGGACCAACTGCAGTGACTTCAATTCACGTTAATGGTGAGGTTTCGAAGAGTAAGAATTGTTTATGCGAGGTTCATCTATTAAAATATATGCAATAACCACTAAAACGTCAGGGGATGAGGCAAATACATAGCTTTACATGAAAATCTTTTTACTGCAATTAAATGAAGATTGTGGATGATTAGTTTTCATAATGAGCTCATCTGCAAAATGAAATTCAAGAGCGCGTTTACCTTTAATATTTTTATTTTTGCAGTAATCCAAACAGACCAAACTAGTCATAAGTATATCCTTCTTAGACATAATTTTTATCATCAAAATTGCAGATAAAATTGTGGCAAATTTCTTCGATGTGTTCCTGTGAAACTGATATTCGACATCATAATTGTATCTTCAGACTCCTTATTGTGCAGATACCTTCACCAAAGTTCCGGCTGGAAGTGGTTCCAAATAATCTGGTTGACTCTGCATGAGAGTGCTTTCAGCGGGCTGTTGGTAACCATGATGAGACGTTACGGTCGGTTGATCTTTACCGACGTTTTGGGCATTTCCTGTAATACTGTATGTTTGCATAGTGATTGCAGGCAATTTTCTTGAAAACTTTGAGGACTAGCTATCGAGGAATTAAAAAAATATGATGATTTCATGCCAACCAGATTTCCTTTCATTCGTCAAAATACGAAAAATTGCAGCTTTCATCAGAAAACGACATTCGTTTGCTCACATTCAACATTCATTGCGCAATTGAATTCGCTAAAAAATATTGCTAACCATGAGCTGGTGACACATTAATTTGTTGAAGTTAAATATTCGGCATAAAATGATCAAATTCTTAAAACGCTAGTTTTCACTGTATATGAATCCTGGAATGAATGTGATATGCTGTATATGAGTCCTGGAATGAATGTGATATGAATGCAGTTTATACAAATAGCGTTGGGTGTAGAGTTATTTGCATAGATGTTTCGGTCAATACGTTTGACACCACAGTTGGGAATTGTTTCTATTTTTCTCAGTGAAGAAACGAGAATATCTAATCAAAGTTCTTTGGATTATTTTCATATATTTAAGGAAGTTCAGCTCATTTCTTTGGATCTTTTTCTATAGCTGTCATCACTATTTCCCCAGAGATATTTGTTGTGATGACACCAGTTTGGTAAGGTGCCTGTTGTGAAGAAAGACTTTTTTTCTTGCTGTTGACTCAGAAGAAAATATATGTGAAACAACTGGTTTGACACGACAAAACATTGGCATTATGCAACTTTTTCAGGTACGTATAATTGCAAGTGGAAAATTAACAATGTGGTAATAATTTCTTTGAATTCCACTCGTCAAAAAGGTTTGAAGTCTGTGCACGTATACTGGTAAGTTTGAAAAGAGATTTAGTTTTTTACAAGCACCTTTCTCGTCTTAATCTTCTTCTTCATTGTTTGAGCGAGTCCGTATCCTCTGCTAGGCCGCTGCAGATCTCGGGGCAAGTTTTGAGCAGCCCGTCAACTATGTCTACGTCCAGGACCGTCAGGCAATGCTGCACTCCATGGCGTGGTCGATGGACTGGACAGTGGCGGACATTATAGCAAAAGATCTGTGTTTCTCCAACACACTCACAAGCCGCAGAAGCGGCCGTTCTCCACTTCGATAAGCAGCAGGGTCGGAGCTGGAGTTGGAGTCGGGATCGTAGGGCGTCGGAGGTTTTTGTGTGGAGTCGGAGGCGGATTTCCAGCAACACTGGGAGTCGGAGCCGGATTTTTTGTCCGACTCCAACTCCCGATGGCCAGTTGGATTATTTTTTACATCACACTCTTAAATTGGGAATTCCTGTTGAAATGGCACAATTTATTTTGAAACTTTTGTTGAAACAGAAATTTCGCGCTGTGCACAACGATTTCCATTGATTTTAACAGTCAAATTTCATTCACTTGATGTTGAGGTATCGAAGTCAGGAGTCGGATTCGGATATTTTTGAAAGTCGAAGTTGGAAATTTTGCAAAGTTGGAGTCGGAAAATATGGAAAGTCGGAGGTGGAATCGGAGTTGGATCCGCAACCCTGGTAAGCAGGAGCGGAAACGCCTGACACCGGTGCGGACGCGGATAAGACGGACTCACGCTGTTCTTGTCAGGGCCTTTCCAAGAAGGTTGGTGCTGATGTCGGGATGAAAGCACGAAGTCTCGTACTGTTCTCCAACCACGCACATTCCATCAGTGATCAGCTGAGAGCGTCGAACGTCTGTTGTTGTCGTAAACTTCCTGTCCAATGTTACTCCGAAATATTTGAGGATGAAAAGGACAGGGTTTCGTTGTTGAAGTTGACTTTCAGCTCACGTTTGTCTTCCATATTGTTGAGGTGGAAAACTGCCGACACCGTTTTTGTGTAGTTCTGAGCTTACGTCCAGGTTTGGATGCATTTACCTGTAGTCGTCGTCTTTGCTACACACGCCTTCCACTGCTCGGCAGTCCCATCAGCACGCATTATTGCTGAATCGTGGGCATGCGCATGCATTCTAGAGACGGTGCTTGGCAAATCAGAGGTGAAAATGTTGAAAAGAAGAGGTTCTAAGACGGATCTCTTTGGGACTCCATTCTTGGGACGTCGTAACTGACTCCGTTTGTTATTACCGATAGCAAGGGTGAAGCTTCGATTTCCAACCAGCTCCATGATCATGCGAACTAGGTGCCTGTCAGGTAGCAGTCGCTGCAATTTGCAGCCGAGGCCGCGATGCCATGCAGTGTGTTAGGCTGCTGTGAAATCGACAAATACAACTCCGGTCTTCGTCTTAGCTTAAAAGCTATCCTCGATGTCTTGCGTCAACAAGGTGACCTGATCTACGGTTGACTTCCCGCGCAGAAATCAGCCTGTTCCTGCGGGAGCAATGGAGGGATGATTGGTTTGACACTAACGTAGATGAATCTCTGAAGCGATGAAGTTTGCTGAACCGGCAAGAGAGGAGTGCCTGGACCTGTAGGTTTGTTGATGGTGTTCCACGCCTTGCAGCTTGAGTGCGAGGAATCTATGGAAGTGACACCTTCTTCCCATCGTTTCTGTTTTTTCTGGTTGATCCGGAGAAGTAGGGATGAAGCGGTTCTGTGAGATTCAGTTGCCAGTTGGGCTCGGAGGAAGTAAGGAGCGATAGAGGATCTCGCACTCAGCCTCAACTTGGCACAAAGTTTATGCGACGGCAACACGGGATGGATACTTTTGCCGAAAATACAAGGCTGTCGTATAGTTCCTGGTATGCCTTGTCGGTGTTTGTTCTGTCTGGAGGTGGTCTCAACGGATCCACCTGTTAGGAGACAAAAACTACTCCAATGAGCCTTGCAAATATTCCAACGCTTCATCCGATCGCTGTAGGCAGGAACTTCAAGCCTCGGTGGCTTTATGAGGAACGCAGATATTTCGATTTTGCACAACACCTTTCCAACTGCGATTACTGTATATGAACGCTTTCGAGGATTGTCCTATGTGAGGGTTTCTGCAAATTAAAACGTGCAAAAATTCTTGTTTATCAGCACTTTGCATTTAATTTTGTATTCGCACTAATACCAACAAACGTAGTTTTTTCGAAAAACATCCGAATAGACAAAATTTTTATCATCGCAAATTCAAATGAAAATTAAGGAAACATTTCTTCTCTACATTGAAACTGGAATTACGCTTGATGATGATGTCTCCAGACACCTTATTTTGTCCTTATATAGCAGTTCTTATATATGCACACATGCTCACCAAATTGACTGCTGCATTTGGTTCCACATAATCTGGTTTACTCCGCCAGGTAGCTATTTGACCAGGCTGTTGGTAACCATCACGAGAAGTTACGGTCGCTTGATCTTTGCCGTCGTTCTGCGTATTTCCTGTAATAACGGGTAAATAGGCAATTGCACGCATATTTCTCGAAAACTTTGAGAACTAGTCAATGAGGAATTAATAGACATATTATGGTTTTATGCCTTCCGGGTGTCCTTTCACACGTAAAAATAACGAAGACGTGCAGACAAAAGGACTTGTTTAATTAGCAATTCACACAGAGTGACTGAATCTGCGAACAAATATTGTTCAACCTGAGGAAATTACATATCGCTATGTTGACGTTGAAAAGTCTAATCTTTTCATGATGCCAAACAATTCAATGGTTTTGAATTTACTGGATTCGATTTTGACTTTTTTATTACAAAGCAGTGACGTTTTTCAAAATATTCTCGCGGTGTTGTTGCCTCAGATCGTTTATTTCGAGCATGTCTCCAGATCTTGGGACACTATCCATAACACTTTTGGACAATAAAAGACATACATCACTCAATCCAGCCAAGAACACTACATTATAGAAACAGGAGTTGGACTGTCTAGATTCAATCAAACAACTTTTCAGGAGGAATCCTATGAGTCAATTTGTCCAAATATGTTGTGAAGGTCGGAAACCGACGTTCTTTCAAAATGCAGTCAAAACTCTTTGCACGAACACCACCGATATCCTCTGAAACGTCGCTTTATGACTATCTCGGTATTCAGATCTTCTTCGTCGTTTGAGCCAGTTCTTGGCCGCACTAGATCTTGGGTCAGATGTTGAGCAGCCACTCGATTGTTTTATCGACCAGAAACGTCACGCTGTATAGTCCATGAGGAGGTCGGTGGGTTGGACATTTGAGGAAAACGTGCTTCAGGGGTGTCAGGATGGCCGTAGGTGTAAGTTGCGAGGGTGGAGGTTAATGATCTTATATCCTGCGACGTCTACACACAACCACTCTGTCTCTAATTGCTCTGGAGACTGGTAGATTAATGACAATTCCAACCTCTCGTGAATAAACGTGGCAAGGCCCTGCTTCCTTCTAAGGATTGACCCAGCTAGTGAGAAAATGGGAATCACAAGCTTGTCTGCAGTTGTGCAGTGGGTCTCCTGTAGGACGATAATGATTGTCTTGTTCTTGTAGGCTAGCTTCTTGATAACGCTGATCAAGTTTGCCGTGAGAACCATGGTGTTCAGCTGCTTAATGCTGGGTCTTCGGTCATCTTCGGCAGCAGGGACGTTGACGCGCCTTGAAAAAGGCGCATCCAGTCCGTGCCGAACACATCCATCTCGGCTAGTAGTGGTTGCTCCCGTAGTAACAGGTTTGGTTGGCGTTTTAAGACTACCGCAACAGAGAGTGTCACGTGAAGGCACCTGTCATCCTCCCTTTTTTCAGATGAAGTAGTTGCAGTCTCTGAAAATGTCTCAACGGTCAGAAAGGTCAAACCCTAAAAAATATGCTAGAGTAATAATGGCTTCACAGCTAACCACATCAAGTTCTCGTTGAGGCATAAAATTGTTCAAGAAAAGTGGATAAGTATTCATGTCCCAACATGTTTTTTCAATCTAAAGAAATTTTTTCAGTTTTGGTTGAAACGTTTGGATGTGTTTTCCAACATTGTTTCTTAACATTTTTAGATATGCGGTTGCGTATCACCCGCATTTTGACTTTAACTTCAATGTTTCACTGTGACTGAAAATTTCGTAGCGATTAATGTTTTCAATTTAGACAGTAGAATGAAACTTTCTAATAAAGGTTTTGCAGTTTGTGATGATGCATTCCTAGGATGGTTACCTGATGTCAGTGACTCTTCTTTTATCGCTGTCATCATTAATTCCTCAGTCATGGTTGTCATGGTTACACCAGTATCTTGAGGAGCCTGCCATGAAGAAAGTATTTACTTTTTGCGGTTGCCACAACACAGAACATTCTGCTGAAACGGCTGAAAAATGACAGGATACTGAGAATTTGCAACAAACTCGCTTCGAATATATGAATATACAGCATTAGGCAACATAACATTTCAAATCTTTGGAATAGACGATTTGGCAACTTCCAACTATTGCGTGTGACATTTTCTAGTAGAATTGGAATGATGATTCTTGACTTCATAGGTTATTGTGAAAATGCGGTATTGCAATTTTGTAAATTCTATAAACAGTGGAGGCGTTTGCATGTGCGGGCACAATGCAAAATCAAGACGCAAAGCCCTCATGAGCAGTCTTGTTATGACGTCATCGTGCTCAGTGAACCGTGCTACGGCTACCACTGGCATTTCACTGCTACCACTCACAATTAAGCCGAAAGTTGCAAAGGAAGCTCTGCAATGGAGATTCGAGATGCGAGCGCATGTGTTAAAGTTACGTCAATCAAGCCCATCTGACAAACAAATTGAACTTGCAATGCAATTAGTTTACTTTCTTGAACGGAACTTTCGTTCGAAGAACATTTGACGTGTAGAAAACTGGTAACAGGAAGTGATTAGCTTACTCGCTTTCTCTAACCACAAGAACAGGCACACTCCTGTGATAAGGTAATGTCTGAACGCCCGATCAACTATCCAACTTATGACGCAATACACGAAGAAACAGATTTCACAAGAGAGCATTCCATGCATCCGCCCAAAATTGACCAGAAACACGATTTTATGGTTATTCCTAATGCATGGACATGGATACCAATGCAGACTATATTTTATGAATTAGAAATGTGTTTGCAGAGATTTTACGTTTCCACGTCACAGATGTAGAAATGATTACCAAACGCAATATCCAGGGACACCGGATAGTGGGGGCATTGCCCCCTGTCTCTTCAAAAGAGAGAAACGGGAGCTGAGGTGCCTTTTCATGACAGTGGTAAGTTGATGGTTTATGAAGATCGACATAGGTAAGTTGATCGTTTATGAAGATCGACTTGAAACATTTTACTTCAGCTATTCGCGCACACAGAAAATGCTGCATCGTTTTCTGTAACTCCTGTTATTGCTTTGTCAACATATTTGCAGAACAAAAACCACATAATTGGTAACCATTTCCTTTTTTTTCATGTTTCTATTGCACATAACTACTTCATTGCCCCCACTGCCTTGCCGCTATTCCGGCGTTCCTGGCGATATGGAATGCACATGGTTGATTGACGAAATAGAAGCATAGTCGTTCAATATAATGATAAACGAACGAGTACGGTTTTTGCCTCCCCAATCAGCAGTGCAGTTTTAAGTGTACGCATTTAATTTTTCCTCCTTCCTTCTGTCCACACAACTGTTCCGCATTATTTGTGGGTCCTGTAAGAATTTTATCATTTGCCGCTCCACCGAAACTTCATTGTGTTTTGCCTGTTTGCGAGACTTAAATAGGTAAAACAACTATTCAAATTCCAGGTACACAAACGCAAAAGGCACTGGTTTCCATAAGAAAAAGAAGGATATTCTGAGATTGAACAACGCTACGTTAGCACAACTGTCAGCCAAGGTTAATGCGACAGACAAGAAAATATGGAAGTTAGTTATGAGTTTTGCCAATGGAGTTAATTTCATGCATGCAGATGGATCTTATTCCTTCCCATAACTTTCAATCCGATAGTAAAAAAGTGAAACTAAATAGGCTTTTTTATCCAAATGGTTTGTTGGGATAAGCAACGCATAAATAAAATCAGAATGTTTCTTGCAGCACACCTGTGAATCTTCACTTTTTTCGTGAAATTTGCACACTGCTTTTGCACAAAAAAGGCGAAGCTTGCCATTCTGTTGGACCAGTTGTCAAAATTACCTCCTTGACAGAATGATAGTTTGTTCAATAAAAAGGATTCCAACCACACTTTAAAGTTTCAGCAAAAGTAAAGTTTTGACTTTTTCCAAGTTCTTTGCAGCTTATTTAGTTAATTGTGTGGAATTTCTTGCTTTAAGGCAAATCGCAGGAACCTGCAAAAAATATTCTATGCAAGTGTCCGTATCTGTTATTCTCACCATGAAACGTAAAAACTTTTTTTCAGCAGCTTATGAAAATCTGTGCTTTGCAGTTTTTGCTATTAAACTTCGTTTATCTTGGATAATTTTGCAATCTTTATTCGACGATGCTTGATTGCACGCCAAAAATAGATTGAAAGGGTAACAAATCTAAACACTTATTGAAAATTCAGGAAATGAATCATTTTTTACCTTTTGCTGCGGAATTTGATGCTGCTTCTGGAAAAACAATAGCAAAAATTAGCATAAATCGGGCATTGCTAAAAGAAATACTGATCAAGTTTCAAAATTTCATAACAAAAGGAAAACTAAATTGGCAGATGTCATAAAGTTCATGGAGTTTCCTAAAGCAGGAAGTACAGTATTTTGCAAGTTCAAAGGCGAAATAAACCAAATGTGTCTTAGAAACAAATTTCTTTACTGCAAATATATCAATTTCGAAATTAATATTTTGCAGTTTGTATAGTAGTCTTTCCTGTGCAGAATTTATAACAAAAACGTTCACAATGCCTTTTTGTTTTACATTGTTCACATAGCATCACAATCCCCTGGAGTTTCGCCATAAAATATGCAAATGATAAATAGACAATATTTCCTCTCTGGGTGACAAAGAATATTTAGACATGTCAAGCGTATCTTCAAACCCACTGTTATGACATTTTCTGACACATTCTTACTGTAGGTTGTGAAGAATTTACTCCCACATCAACTGGTTGATTTTGCGGGCCAAACTGTTTTCCAGGCTGCTGGCAACCGTTTTGAAAAATCACGCTCGGCTGACCTTGCACGACGTTTTGTGTACTTCCTGTAAAAGAGATTGGACAGTGATTTTTTCAAAAGTGGAAAATTTCTTTTTTTTAGTATTCAGCTAATTTATATCAGATAATATATCATCCTTATGGTCTTTTCAAGATTTGTCATTGCTCGGGAAAACGTCATATGACGATAGTTCCATGAATGTTTCAATATCACCTGAAAAAATCAAAGGCATTAAAAATTCCCATAAGATTGTATAAGCTCAGGTTCTTAACCTGGACAGTGAACCACTAAAGGGTCAGTTGATTTGATTTAGGGGTCCGTGAATGTTATATAAATGGTTCATCGGCTTTACTCTGACATTTCTAAAGGATTAATTGCAGAAATTTCGATTACTACTACGTTTACTGAAAGCAAATTTTTTATATTCAATGCAAGGTTTCTTCTTGAGTGATCCTTAACATTGATTGGGATATATACTAGGCTCCGACACCTACACATGTTTGATAAAAGTTGCCGTTGGCCTATGAAAAGTTTCTGTCAGCCAAAAACAGATAAAGTCTTCAAAGAGTAAATTCTGAGGTCTTTTCAAAGTTTGAAAGTATTTGTAGTTTGTGAATCAAAGCGGTACGTTGGTCATGAATTACTAGCAAAACTTGTTTTCGAATGGGATCAAATATTTTGGACAAGTTTGCGTCTTAGACCGGATATCAAGCTTAGCTTTAAGCGTTGGGACACTGTGGCCAACGCCCAGTCGTGTAAAAGTTTTTCAGTGCTTGTCTGTAATGCGGTGAAACGCACAATAATCCTGGTTTCTTTCAAAAATATCCATCTGAACTCGGGACAAATAAAGATTTAAATTGTTGTCAGTCTGGTGACAAACGTGACACCTTGTGGTCAGGAAAATAGTTAGAAATTTGTGTGCGTCTGATCAGATCCATCTGATAAAAACCCGTTGTCATAGAAATCTGCTTGAGGGTTGTGTTTCACAGCTACAATTTAAGCTAAATCAATCGCTTGTAACGATGTCAAAACATTTTTGTCCGAGGGCCACAAAAGCTATTGCACAACAGTTCAAAGGCGAAAATGTTTCCTACCACTATCATTTTTTCATTATTGACAAAATGTATTCACAAGCCCGATGAAATGTCTTCGAGAGCCGGATTGGAGACCTCTGACTTACAACATACCGGGATTAACCAAAATATATTTGAGATCCCAATGAACGGATATACCCAGATCTTACTTTAACCGTAAATATTTGTAAAGCCACAGCAGTGACCCACACCAAGCGAATCGATTGCAATTTATTTCGTAAGGAAACTAGTTTCGTGTGTTACACATCTTCAGTCCTGCGCAAAAGTCGACATATAAGGTCTTCACAAACATTTTTCATATAGAAAGTTTATTTCCAACGTGTTTGGTTTAGGCTCTGTAGCCTACTGAATGGACACAGCTAGGTTCTGCAGCCTATGTGAAAATAGTTTTACTCCTGACATGACGTCACAATGACTTCAGAGGTGGGCGCGAATTTTCTCAAAATGTGCGGGGCAGTCTTACAAATCCGTGGATACCTTCAGTGACTCCCTAGCTCAATCCTTTCAGAAGTAATGGTTGATGACAGGTTCTTCCGCCAAAATTTTGGCGGGCGCGGGACCTAAAGCCGATGCAACCGATGCAGCTGCATTGAGCCCCGCGCCTCTGGGTTCCCGCGCCATGGTGTTTGGGTAGATTGTTCCTGTTTGCCAGATACACCTTGCACTTGAGAATTCAGTAGAAACGCCATATAAATTTCATTGTTAACAAAGAACGCTCTCATCTGAACTTGCAAATTCCTCCCGAACGTTAGCAAACGTGCTGAATTCTCGTGTTAGTGCTGCACTGTATATTTGCGCTCTACCACGATCGCAGCACGATTGACTGAACACAATGACTTCATAAGATCACTGCTCAGAGGGGCCCCGCGCCTAGGTCTTGTATTGGGCCCCTCATCTGCTAGGGTCGACCCTGTATGCACCAGTAGCTATTTTGGATTCCTATTCTGTAAGACGCCAAGAAATTCTAAAATAATGCATTTTACTAAGAAACAAGCAATGCTCCAGCTTTTGTAAAATTATACATTCGCCCAATCATACTTCTCTGTGGCCAGTATTTTCTTGAAGAAGTCTTTGTTCGATTTTATTCTCTAGCACATATCACAGCACGAAAAGTCAGTAAAATCAACCGTTAGTTTTTATCTAGGGCTATGCTGGCTGACTGAATGCCAAACCGAGACTTTTTGGTTGACTGACAGGGACGCCGGGACAAAGCCGTTGAAATTGGGACTGTCACAGCTGAAACGGGACGCATGATATGCCTAACTATTGGACACCTTAAACATGAGGAAAGAACAAAGAGCCTGTTTATCCTTTGACTAAAATTCCTTAACATCTTGGTTGGTTGTTCTCAGCTTAACTTTTATCTGAGGCTCCTTGTCCTTTGAATGTGCACTAGGCAGGCTTTTTATGTTTCATCAAAGACAAATAGTCTTCCTTGTCCTATGATTAGAAGTCCACAGCATATTGGTAGTGCGCCTTTTACATTTGACTGGAGACTTTTGTCCTTTGATCAAACAGAAGGCTATTTATATTTCATCATTTCAGGTTGGCTTCATATCTTCAGTTTGAAAATTCAAATGTGTTGAAACATATTATTAATAACAACGTATAACAAACCATTTTAAGTTTTATTATGTAATCATAAAAATAAAAATCTAATCATAAAGAAAATCAGATAAATTTTTGAAAGCGCGAAAACAAAAACCTTGGGCCCCCTCAAAGCGCGTAGATTTAAAATGGGGGCCCCATTTTGCTCACCCTGCACACTCAGTAGAACCACTATTGCAATTATTCCATAAAATGTGGAAGGTACGCATATCAAAGAAACCAAAACACCAATTTAAATGCAGGCATTCCGCCAATAGAACACATGGGCAATCAGTAGAAAATCTTTATTCAAAGCTTGCTACTTTATTTTTATTTTTTTGCTGTTCTATTTTTTTTTTTGTAATTTATTCGAAGCTTGCTGTTCTACATCCAAGAGAAGTAGAAACTCTTCAATCGTCGGTCCACGATATGTTCATAGTTGCAGTCTGACGCTAGGACGCCGACATTGTTTTCGCGATGACACTTGAGTGGGCAAGGCATTGTTTTAAAAAGGCTCTCGATGGAAAACCATGCACAAAAACGTCAATCACATTGTGCAGTTTACGAAAAACAAAATCAAAGAATTTTTCCGCTTCTTTTGGAGAGAAATAACACCCTAAAACAAAGGTTAATTGGCTGCTTTGTAACTCTGAAAGTTTATTGCGCCTATTCCAACAATGGAAAAAATGTATAAATTATAGAAACGGTTGCTATAGCTGTTACAAAGTATCCTGCCAAGTTTTAAATTAAGACATTGTAGTGAAGAAAGTTATAACAGTTTTTATATCGCCTGATCCTAGACAGCATTTCTGCTTTTCGACTCCGTCCGAAAACGCACATGCGTTCAGTTGTGCTTTGCCTGTCGCTAAATAACTCAGTGTAGGTTCGACTTGACTAAAATTTACAGCACTATTTCGTTGCGATACGTAAAACCTTCATAAATATTTTCGTTGCACTAACTGAGGTAGGAAAAAAATTATTACACACATTGTACCACGAAAAAACACGCAAAATTTGTTTTCGCACGAAAAAGCAACGCAATATTTTGTTTGCACAAAAAAACTACGCAACATGTTAATTGCACGTCACCTGAGCATTCGACAATTGTCAGCTCTTGGATGCTGAAAAGTAGCGCTTCTGCTGCTGTTGTTGTTGCATAAAAAATGTGAATATCACAGAACATGTTGTGATTACCTTGTAGCAGCCGCATGTCAAGATGGTAGTGCATGAAAGGAGAGGAGAAAACTACAATATTTTTATCAGCTGGCCGTAAATATGGTTTGAGATTTGTGAAAAAGTTATGCATGCACGTTCAGGTGCTTGGCGTTGTTGCGATGAGTAAGGACGAGCGGCAAGGGTGCAATGTGAGCCATTGTTGGCAGCAACTTTTGTTGTCCTGTGTTGAACTCTGAATCTCCATTAACGTGTATTGTTGGGAAGCAGCGAAAAGATCACACGCCGCGATCACTGAATTACTGCTTTTTCGCAACTCAATGGGTGTTATTCTTCGCGATGCCATTCCTGGTTCACAAAGACTTTGCGCTAACGGCCATTTGAAAACTGTGAAGTGTAAATGTTTGTGAAGCAGCGCGAATTGTCAAGCGCGAATGTTTTTGAAGCAGCTGAACAGGCGGCTCCAGCAGTTACTTGCTGTTGAAAAAGACATTTGTGCTAAAGCAAAAATCGTCAAATCTCTACATGAGATGTTCTAACTCAGTGAAAAAAGTTTCTGAGTAATTATTCATCTACATCGCATTGGCATGCCTTCACAAGTGCTTTGTAATAATAGGCCATTTGAAATCTGGCAAGTGCGAATGTTTGCCAAGCAGTGCGGAACACACGAATCAAGCAGTCACTTGCTGTCGAAAATAAAACAATTTAGCAGCAGCTGAAACCGTCAACTCTCTACATGATGTTCCACCTCACACTAATTTTTTATCCACATCACACTGGCATGCGTTCACAAATGCTATACACTAACAGGCCATTTGCATCTGCCAAAAGCGAATGTTGGTGAAGCAGCGTCGAACACACGGCTGAAGCATCTACTTGGTGTCAAAAGAAATGTTTATGCTCAAGCAAAAATCATCAAATCTATACATGATAGGTTTTAACTCAGTACGAAAATTTATGAGTGATTGTTTATGCACATTGCATTAGAAACCGAAGGCAATGTGACGAGACAATCAGCCACATGGTGAGAGCGGGCCGATCTTATTTCCGCACCTAGGCGAAACGCGTGCGTGACTGCAGGGTAAACGAAATATTAAAATAAGAACAAACTCTTCAGCAAGATGAACATTTCTTACCCCCAGTATTTGTACTTCTTCGCATACTTTGCTCCAGGAAGTGGAGTGAGTTCAGAAGGTAGAGCAACGGCAGGAACATTAGTTACGACAACTTTAGTCATGCTTTTGTCCAATTCAAAACAGATATTCTTACTTCACCTGAAAACTGTCCTACAGAAAATAATAACGTTTTTATGAAATGCTTGATTAATTTTGCACAAGCGTTTTGTCAAATTTTTACATGGATATGCAAACCCATGTTTAGTTGACCTCTAAGTGATTTGTCATTTAAGAACTTTAAAGCCCAGGTTCCTTTGCGTTTATAAAGTAGTTCTTTTGGTTCACTACTGTATCCAGGCTTACTTTGAAATACTGATTTATGTCGTTTTCGTGGACAGACCTTTATGTGAACGGTTGCTGACCGTTCCTTTTAGGCTCGTAAAAGCCACGATCTTGCCAGCCACATTTCTGGCTATACGTTGCCAGCCGCTAGAGCTACAGAGCTGGGTAAGCCCTCTGAAGATCCGGAAACCCTTCTAGCTTCGAGTTTAAAACAATTTGAATGCTTTGAATTTTGGGTTTTATGGCAATGACTATATGAAAGAAGGAGACTTTTGCATTTTTGGATGAAGTCATCGACCTCTGAACATTAACCAACGAGTCGATTTCGCGACTCAAGCTTTTATTGGAAACTAGGCTATAATCTGAGTCTTTAGAGGCCTTGATTGGCTTTCTAGCGTTACTGGATCCAAAGCATGGTTCAAAAACCAATTCTTCTGTAAAAAAAATCAAAAGTATGATATTTTTTATTTGAAGAAGCTTTGGAGTGTAATGCCATTTACCCATTACTGTCCTATAATGCAACAAATATCAGGTTAGATTTCGTCTTTTCTGTTTTGATATCTCCCAACACCGAACAAATAGTTTCATTCCGCAAAAAAATCAAGAAACATTGCTGAGAAATCATAAAACAGTTTTTGTAAGAGTATATGACATAAACATTTATACACACGCGAAAAAGTAGGAAATAATGAAGTTGGTACCTCGCATCAACTTGTAAAATTTGAAGCTTGAAGAAATGTTGTTCCGTGCTTTAAAAATGTAATGAAATGAGAATCGTTATATACATTTTTGTGTCAGCACACAGAACAGAGATTTGTCTGATAATATGAAGTCTAATAAAAATCAAACTTGTTTAATGCAATTCGGATATTGATGAAACACTGTATCTCATAGGTTCATACGGACTTCTTATAATATATTCCTGACCTTCTGTCAAACCACGATTCGGAACGAGCCAACGTTTGATCACGATATTCTTTTGCACTTGATTCGAATTGCATCAAGTACTGTTATCTGACAACATTGCGAAATTTACAGTATAAACTAGCACAGTACCTCAATGCTGTCTATGGTAAACCAGATATGAGAAAGACATGAAGCACGACCTAATAGTAATTACTTACGTGGTATTGTTAGACGTCTGCGTAGCACCTGCTTTTTTGATTCATTTGCAATTGATTTTGGCAAAGAACGAGTCAAAAAATAGTTTAGCCTGTTTCAGCCAGACACACAAGTTGCTTGACAAAACATTTGCCTTTTGCAATCGAAGTTTTTGCAAACTCTGCTCAAACGTTCACACCAAAAAAATACAGAAATATTCTTCAAAAAGATAGCTTTAACAAGGAGCATAAAATTATAAAATATAAAACTTCATTCTTCACCATAAATGAAACCTGATGCAAAGGTGCAAAAAAGTCTTAAATGATCTTTGCTTGCTTAATTGAATTCTTTCGCACTGCATCATTCATCGGGATTGCTAGATTACTACTTAGTTTAAAAAACACGTTTTTCTTTGACTTTTTCTCTTTCTCCAGATTTGTATCGTCAAACTAGGTTGGATCCAGTTTGTGTTGCTTTCACTAATGGCAAATATTTTACTACACTGGCCGGTGCTCTCAATGAACCGTACGTTGTTGAATGCTAGAAACGCCGCTAATGCCAAACGCGTTTCCATTCAGGTTGACTGGGTGATGAAGTTTACAGGTTCACTGATCAAGCAGAACATCCTCTGAAATGTGCATGAAAGGATTTTTCTGGAGATCAGCATCTTAGCCGGTTGAACTCCTGTGATGAAATTTGGGCGTGTAAGGGTTTACGCCCCAAGTAGAGCTGCACCATGATGCTATCTTGTACAGCAAGATTCAGGTGCAATCGCACATTTTCTGCTTAGAGACAGGAACATCATGATGATCAATCAGAAACGTATACTGCACCTTTCATTACAAAAAAAACATTGTTTTCTTGTTCAAAAGCTCAAAAAAGGATTAATTGACAGCATATGCCCACTGAAATAAATTTGGAAACGGTAGAACGTACGTAAAAGCAGTAGATAAATGAATTGTCTTTCTGATAAACTTATTTTATTTAGTGATACTTGCCTTTTGTTTTATAACCTTTTTTTCTGCAGGTTTTCGCATTTGCGGTAGGGACCGTGTGTGAATGTCTAATGGTTTCGGAGATTAATTCCTGGTAAAATTTTATTGTTAGAGTGGGAGGGACAGCAAGGTCATCGAACAAAGCCTCACATAGGACCAGGATCTGAATTGTGTTTTCAGTCTTAACTCACGTGCCGAAGGAGTTATATTAACATCGTAGAGATTGCTGGAAATGTTGCTACACAGCACTTACATCCCGGTGACGTGCTGCGGGGAATACCTGGTTTGGGTACTTAGGAAACATAGCGGTTTTATTCAAAAGCGGTACAGCGAAATCTGCGACCGTGGGAAAAATTGCCTTAACACCCTAATTTGTCACTCGCGAGACAAAGATTTGTGTCAACTTTTGTTCAGGTCCGAAGGAAGACAATGTTTTAAACACAGTTCTTTTTCACTCTTATCCTTTCAAGCTGTATGCGCAGAAAGGTTGGCAACCTGACATTTGAAGAAAATATTTCTGCAGGTATCTTTCGACTTCGCGTCAATTTTCAAGCAAAATTGTTGAATGGATTCAAGCTATAAAAATATTTTTACAAATTTTTTTGGGATATAAAATTGTTTTTCTGACCATGCTGTGGCAACTTTCAGAGAGTTTGCTCCTGAAACTAGTGACGATCAAACAATGCTCTACTGAAAATCTGGATCCCATTGAGATAAAACAAATTCCATGTGACATTGCATTTACTAGTTTATTCAAATTGTTTGTAATTTGTCTTCTTGATTTAAGGCTTGTATTTAACCGGGTATTTTTGAGTAACTGGACGACGACTTATAAAAGATTTTTAACACATAATGGTCTTTATGACGCAATGCAGTACCAATGCCTTAAAATTGCATCCTAATTTTTCTTTCGAACTGTCGCATTTCATTTATTCCTGATGATGGCTTACGCATAAGCCGAAATGTCGAAAAAAATAATCTTTTCGATTATTGCAGCTGTTTTGTTTGCAATAAGAATGGACAACTTATGTAATGAATTCTTGGATGACTCAGGTATTTTTGCGAAACACTCAACCGCGAGACACAGCGTTTTAACAGGTCGTTTGAAAAGTCACGTTGAAAAACTGTCGTTTTGTGTGATTTCCGATTTTAATGGAACTTCCCAAAGTGTTTGATTTTTCTTCCAGGACTTCCACGCTACGCCCACACTGTCGTTTTGTGTGATTTCCGATTTTAACGGAACTTCCCAAAGTGCTTGATTTTTCAGCCAGGACTTCCACGCTACGCCCACACATCCTCACATAAGGATATTCGTCCATTTCAACGTACTCTGCCCTTCATTTTTGACTGCTTTCCGGTTATTTGCTTTCATCTACTTCTCATTCATTTTCAGGATCCTTCAAATTGAAACCAATAGGTTGTGATTTTTGCAATAGTTCCAGCAAACTTTTGTGTTTATTCATTTATCCACATTCTTGCCACACACACTAGCCTCAAACAACAAAATAACACAAGATAATTGAAGAGAGAATAAAAAACAAAGAGGATTTCAGAGTACAGTTAGAACCTTTTACAGGATTTCAGGAATTCGCCGACAGCACTAAAAACTGCAACTGAAATAGTGACCGACATATCAGACACATCAAATATATAACAAACGCAACAAATCAATGTGGCGGTTTAAAGCGTTCAGCAATTACGCAATTGGTCAGAACCTTAAAACGCGCTTGTCCAGTTGCACAGTGAAAGATCAGGTGTACATGGGTCGCTATATCGACGCAAACACAAACCCGATAAAGATTTTGGTGATATTCAACAGGCTATGAACGACGTGACGCATACATCGTATGTGGACGTCAGATGGGGCTTTGTTCCAATCAGGTGATGAATACTGTTGTTTTGATAAATGATAATAGGAACACGGAGCGATTCATGAAGGTATACTGGCTGGTTGCAGATTTTATTACTAGTGGGAGACTGTTCCGCAATCTGGAGACTCAACGAAGAAAGAATTAAGAATAGAGAAAGAGGCAATGATTTTTGGAAAGGTGGAACTCGATCACTTTGCTTGTAACATAATGCACAGGGGGCGAATGTCAGAACAATTTGGAAAAACTGGAAGGAAAGGGGCTGGCACCTTGTCAAAAAGTAATTCAGAGAAACAACGAAGCAAAGATATTTCTCTATCTATATGTGAACTTGTACGTTTTAGATCAGTTAGCACATTTTTGATTCGTTTTGTCTCGGTGTGCAGTTTGTTTTTCACTGCTGTTATTTTATTCTAGTCTACTATCAGTTCTCCGTTATCTACTGTACCTTTTCAACATAGTTATCAGTTTTATCATTACGCCATCCAATCACGCGCCTTCAGTGAATTTTACTGCTCTCCTGTTCGTGTCGCCATTAGCCCTGATGAAAGCCTGTTGTTAGATGGCTGAAACGTCGTGTCGTTTTCATAGTTTTACAACAGTTGAGCAAAGACTTTTTTATCGTTATCCAGTTGGCTGGTTCTGCAACACAGTTAGCACATTGTTAGAGGACTGTAGTTTCAAGGCATCCTAACTTGGTTTCGTGGCGGTAGATGTTCTTCGTCTAACATTCGTTTGTTGCTTAAAAGCACTAGTGTTTCTGTATGCTTTCTAGGAATCAGTCGACTGCCATCTGCTTTCGTCTTTTTGCGATGATTAATAGGAAATCGATTTCAAGTAAAATTACGCATCCTCAGTCCTGAAAATTGCAAGCAAAGCTTACGGGTGAAAAGTTGAAAAGCTGAAGTAACAGCAGAGATAAAACAAATTGAAGACTACAAAAGTAAGCTTTTCTCTGTCTTCAGCACATTTCAAATATTGCAGGAAAGCATGGCGCGTCGAGATTCTCTCTCCCTGTAGGCGACACTTAAAAGCACTGTAAAAACTTCGTTTGTCGGCGACACTTAATTAAAAGCACTGCAAAAACTTCGTTTGTTGCTATATCAGAGTAGGTATCTTAGATGATACTCTCATATCAACAAACAGTAATTTGTATGATTTGTAAACCATGAAAAGAGTGTGGCGAGGCACAAAATTGACGAACGAACAAAGACATTTAATTTAATGTGCTATACCAAGAGGCACTGTGACGAAACAGTAAACTTAATTGTGTAGGTGTGTCTTCTTGGGACGTTTTCTTTTCGCTGAGATATATCGGTCATTTTTTGCTGAGACATTTTGGTCACCGAGACATTTGTCGTTTGTCTCACAGTCCTACTAAAACTAGTCGTGACAGTGTTCATTAACCTATATTTTCCTCAACAGAGTTCATTAACCTATGTGTTCAGACATTCTGAACGAAATGACTTAATTTTTTTCGGTCATTTCAAAAACATTTCCGTCTGTGACCAAAAAATAAAAACTAGATTTGAGAGATGTAGATATCGTTAGAGGGTGATGATTCCTTTGCTTAGATATGGTAATAACGGCATTTTTGTGCTTGAATGGAACATTGCAAATCTAGGTTTTAGTTCCGAACTATGATTTACATCGACAATAATGATATCCTCGTAAAATCAAAAGTTTTTGAATCAAGCGTCTGTCAAAAAATCAAAAAATCATCTCTTGCATTTCATGGTTGGTTATTATTTTTTCTCCCCAGCACACATTCAAGCGACAATTCTTCAGATCTGAGTGTTTATATTATAATTATGTGTTCGTTTCATTCCGTTGCGGTCAATATTCTAAATGTGTAAAGTGTGCATATGCGAGTAGAAGCATTTGAGAATAACAACATATTGGCAAAGGTAAAATTGGTGAAGTAGGCAATCATCATTATATATAAAAAAAGAACGAATGAAAATTAACATTTTCACAAATCCGCATTAGTAGCTGCGGCACAGCTGTAAACAATTGCAAGCTGAAAACACTGTATAGCTCATTTTCTACTTTCAAAAACTTTGAACGCAAGAAAACAAATCGAATAATACATATCGAAGAGAGTCCTGCTGTAGCATTGATTTAGATCATGGTTACCGAATAAATATTTCTCCTGCTCAACAAGCATCACGAGCTCTACCAAGTTAATGAAACTTAAAAACAGAAGGTAGCAAAAGCCACGAGCGGTAACGCAAACAGATAGCAGAATCCAATAAGTTACACATTTGATATAGGTTGGGTGATTTGGAAGAAATACTTTTCTTGAAACAATGATGTTGTATGTAAACAACTATACTTTTGAAGCATTACAGCCGAGCAAGAACCCTTTGAGGACCACAAAAGACGATATATTTTCTTGGGAATATTTTCAAACATAACTCGCCAGCCAACAGAGCTAGAGAGCTGATCAACCCTCAAAAAATGCCTAAAGTTTTCGAGCTTCGATTTTTAAATAAGTTGAGAAGTATTGGATTTGAAGTTTTTGTGAGTTGTGTCATAACAAGGGTAGGTTTAGGTCTGTTTGGCCCTCTTGATCTGGCCCTGGGCCTCAAACTGCAAGAAAAAACTTTGTGCTTCTTTTGAAAAAAACAGGAGGAAATCCGCATCTTTGGAGCCCCGATTGGCTTTCTAACGTTTGTGGTAGGCATATTAAAAAAAACACAATATAAACAAATAAACACTCAATTTGTGTGTAGTGGATTTACTGTGTGTTTTGTGTTTTTTATCTGAAGAGTAAGACACAAAGACTGCCAAAGCGCACGTGACTTTATGCACCTGTACAGAGCGAATGAAAGAACTCAGCATAACGTTTTCAAACAAGTAATGTGATTTTTCATGCATATTACAGAATGACTGAGTTAATGCAGAACTAAAGTAAGTGTTTTTTGTGGACTATTAGAAGCAACTATTAAAGAAAATATTGCATATTCTGTCAAGCTGGGGAAAAGCATATCTTATGGCCACACTGCTGAAAACAGAGCATTCCACAGGTTATCAAGAGTCTTCTTGCTTCTCTCCCGTACAGCGCGTCATTGTATGGGTTGCTTTTGCTAAAACGATAAAGTGCCAATGTAGTAACGACTCCGTAACGTACATGAACTTGTGTTTGCGCAATGTTCTACATCGAGATTTACAGGAGTATCCAGTGAAATTTTACGATTTTAAACGACCCTCCAATTTAAATTCACAATAATCCATACTACCCAGAAATGCATCGATTAAACGATCTAAATTTATTGTTAGCTTTCGAGGAATCAGCCGACTGGAATCGACTTTCATTTTTTTGCAATGATTCAAATTTTCACATATTTGTATTCAACTGACCACTACACAATCGGTAGATAAGCAAGGAATGTGTGAACAAACGTTTTCTAAGGATGTCGATATTACGTTACACTGCAGATCGTCAGCACTAAAACAGTTCGTTTCTAAAATGGTTTTTGAAAACGTCAACATGGGGTTAAATACATCTTGGTTACAGGATGTTCGTTACATGCTTCGCTTTTAGAATTGACCAAATTACGTTTCTTGTCAATACTGTATGTGAACGTGACATTTGCATAAATATCTAATATGAATATCAAAGTCGACACGTTCGGTTTGTTAAATTCCGTAGCGTGTTCACAGAAGTAATCACCTTTAACCCGAAACTAAGCCTGGAGAGTCAAAAAATATGGCTAAAGTAAATATTTTTCAAATAAAATTCATCCAACTACTACAGTATGAATCACTTTGACGTAATTTTCATTTGTATTTTGTGATAACCGATTTTGCGTTACATGCATAAAAGTTGTGGTCTATTAAAACTAGCGCAGTTCAAAAAAGCAAACCTTTGTCACTGCTACAGTCAACACCGTTTGAAATTCGATCATTCCACAATGCAATATGAAGCGGCTCATTGTTTGCAATCGACACCTGGTCTTTCAATCACTTAGTGTTGACCACTACAGTGTTTCCCATTCTCGCATTGTGTCTTTTCAATTTTCTGCCGCCAAACTTGAATAAGAAAGAAACGTTTTACCTTCATACCAATTACTCAAGATTAAGGCTGTTTGTTCAGGAATTCATTAATTTATTGCTATTTTCCAAATAAACGTCCAAAAATACAAAGCTGCAATCTTTGTTTACGAACTAAGTTTCTTTTCCAAAAACCCGTCCAAAAATGCAGTGCTGCAATCTTTGTTTACGAACTAAGTTTCTTTTGTTTGCGAACTAAGTTTCTTTTCCAAAAACCCGTCCAAAAATACAGTGTTGCAATCTTTGTTTGCGAACTACGTTTCTTTTGTTTACGAAATAAGTTTCTTTTCCAAAAACCCGTCCAAAAATACAGTGCTGCAATCTTTATTTACGAACTAAGTTTCTTTTGTTTACGAACTAAGTTTCTTTTCCAAAAACCCGTATAAAAATGCAGTGCTGCAATCTTTGTTTATGAACTAAGTTTCTTTTGTTCACGAACTACGTTTCTTTAGTTTACGAACTAAGTTTCTTTTCCAAAAACCCGTCCAAAAATGCAGTGCTACAATCTATGTTTACGAACTCAGTTTCTTTTGTTTACGAACTAAGTTTCTTTTGTTTACGAACTACGTTTCTTTTGTTTACGAACTAAGCTTCTTTTGTTTACGAACTAAGTTTCTTTTCCAAAAACCCGTCCAAAAATGCGGTGCTGCAATCTTTGATCACGATCTAAGTTTCTTTTCTTTACGAACTAAGATTCTTTTGTTCACGAACTAAATTTCTTTGGTTTACGAACTACGTTTCTTTTGTTTACGAACTAAGTTCCTTTTCCAAAACCCCGTCGAAAAATATAGTGCTACATTCTTTGTTTACGAACTAAGTTTCTTTTCCAAAAACCCGTCCAAAGATACAGTGCTGCAATCTTTGATTACGAACTAAGTTTCTTTTCCAAAAACCCGTCCAAAAATACAGTGCTGCAATCTTTGTTTACGAACTAAGTTTCTCTTGTTTACGAATTAAGTTTTATTTGTTTACGAACTAAGTTTCTTTTGTTTACGAACTAAGTTTCTTTTTTTTACGAACGAAGTTTCTTTTGTTTCCGAACTAAGTTTCTTTTCCAAAAACCCGTATAAAAATGCAGTGCTGCAATCTTTGATTACGAACAAAGTTTCTTATGTGATCGCCAATGGACACAGCAAATAGTAAAAGGAAATGCACGTTTTTCTTTCAGTTTTTTAGGTAAAGCTTCTAAAAGTTTAATTTAACAATTTGATAATAAGCATTGCCAACCCTACTCTGCTTGACAAACACAAGAATGATTTGGAATGTAATGTTGATGCCGGTAATTTTCTTCGGTTGTAAGATAACTCCCAACTGGACAACTGCCAATCAGCATGATTGTCAACCAGAACTGCTACCAACTGGAACAACTAAAAATTGCACAATTGCCCTTTCAAACAATTCGTAGAGTTATTTTCACTGAGAGTTCAGACTAGATTAAATAATTTATACCGAACAGCGCAACAAATCCTCCGCTGAAAAACTCGAAAGTGTAGAAGTCTTTCAAAAGAATCGACGTTGAACAATTTTTTTGCAATTTTTAGATCTGAGTACTAAGCCTTTATTCACTAAGCACTCCCGCGGTAGCCTTCAGAAGTTTGGGTCACATACCAAGTAAGTTACAAAAAAAAACTGTTGTGAAGCTTCGGCTTTCTGGGTGTACTGGCTGGAGTAACCATTGACGATCTGCTTCACAGAAGCTATTGTCCGGGAAGCAGTTGTCTTAGTTTGGGGTTGTACTGTTGCCAATTCTTCCTGTTGCAAGTTGCCTGGTTTCTGTTTTCCAACTTGGCAATTATCCAGTTCTCCGTTTGGCAGATATCCTGTTGGCAGTTGTCTGTGGGCAGTAGTCCAGTTGCAATTGTCCAGTCGGGAGTTGCATTGTCACTAATTTTTCTCATTTTAATTGTAATGATTACGAAATGTCAAACTATTTATCCATAACTATGAAGTCTTAACATTTTTGGTCTTAGGCAGGGTGTTCACACGCATTAATCAGGGTGCATGAGATATTTCGCACGCAAGATGTCATGTTTCATATATTCCTTGGCGTTTAACGATATATTACAGACTATGACCTCTTCATAACATTCCTGATGGGAAGGGAAATTATCACATTTCCTACCAATAAATCATTGAAATGCGCAATAAAATTCAAAATATTAAATGCACCAATTCGCAAAACCGGTAAAATATTTCAAGCGCTATATTTCCAACTTCAGTAATACAAAACGATATCTTACTATTGATATTTCAACAGTTTGAAAAATAAATTGTGAGAAACAGGTTTAACGTCTATTTTCCCATCATCGCCGAAATTTTCTCAACCACGTCCTTGTTGCGCGTCACACGAAATGTTGACTGAAAGTATGGAAAAATATCACTTCTTACCTTGTTGTGTGAAGATCAGTTCATATTCTGAAATAAAATAATTTGTAGATGTTGTTGTGATTCTTCGGTAAAGCATTGAAGTAGTTTCAGAACATCAATAAGAAATGAGAAATAATTTAATCAAATGCACATCAATCATGAGTTTCGCAGGAAAGGTTTGTTTTTCCAGTTTCAAATTTATAGTAAGATTTCTTCAGAAACAATCAAATTCGTTGCCACTAGAGAAACGTCTTTGATTGATCCCTTTTGAATAAGGTAAAGATTTTCAATATGGTGTTATGTTTATGGAAGTCTGTGAAAGTGTTTGGCAGCCTCATAAAACGTTTTCGTAGTCTCAAAATATTTGGTTAGTTTCATAATTTATAAGGTGTAAAATGGGAAAAAAACATTTTTGTTTAAATTGTGCATTGTACTCTGTAAATCAATAAAAACAAAGTTGCTGAGAAAGCTAAAGTGGTTACGCAAGTCTATTGTGAAAAAAATAAATGTTTCCGTAAAATAACTTTGGTTTTCGTGAATGGGTATATTAAGCAAAGTGAACACATCGTTAGACGCATTATGATGACAACAAACCGTTCACCAAATATACTTCTGCATTTGGTTCCACATATAATGGTTCACTTTGCAAGACCGTCTCTTTTCCTGCTAGTTGGTGTTCAGCGTTTTGAGGAATCAAAATTGTTCGACCTTCGACGAATTCTGCAGAATCTGTGAAGTAGTTTGAAGAGTAACGGCACGCGGATTTGTGGCCACTACACGTTATGAAATAATTTAGGAAGAAGTGGATGAGTCTCTTAACGCCCAGGAACATCACCTCGAACGTACGTTTCTGACGCTATTATCCATTGTATGTCATCCATGAATAGACGGATACGTTTGGCTTCGGTCAGCACACCAGCAATGGCTATAGGATGCATTGCACGGAAATGTTTTTCAATGAAACAGAGTGAACACTTCTGATTGTATTGCGGTTTGTATGGATACGCAAAGTGTTCAGAACAGTTACATTACACCTACATGGCAATGTGTTTCAAGAGGTTACGTAGTTTCTAAACGTGTGACGGTTAGAATATCCATTTAGACTTGAAACGTTTTTGCAACACAATTAACAAAAACAAACAATCTAGTAGACCTTATAAAATTTTCTGGTCATAAGTTATCGATCAACACACCTGATTTCATCGATTCGTTTTCTGTGGCTTCGACTGGTGTTTTGTCAGACGTGGTTCTTTTTGTGATCTCTGTTTTTTGAGAATCCTGGTGTGAACAAGAAGCTTAGAGGCTGTTGTTGACTAAATATTGAACATTTCTAAATATTAAAGCAAAATTTTTGTTTTTGAAGGAATATTAAAGCAAATTATTCTAATAAAACATCAGAATACCGACTAGTTGGGTATTAAAAAAGAAACATTAGCAAAACGGAAACACGGCTCGGCGTAAGTGAAAAATCTTATAAGTCCACGTCATTCTAGATCTTAGGTAAGGTTATATGAGTTAGTGGCTGCAGCTTTTCTTGTTGACGGTAATGCTAAGAATCCTTTGTGCCAGACGTTTTCCAGTATTCTTTCGTTTTCTTGCTGTTTGTAGTTGGGTGATATATGCGATCACTAGCGGAATTTGAAAATGTGCGTAAATGTGCTTATTCTTGTATCGCTCTTTTTCAGTGCCTTGGACCCCCTAAAAGCATTCTATGAATATGCGTAAATTTAGGTTGCCGTGGATAAACAGTTGCGACTTCACAATCGATTCGAGCCTGAGGAGACATATAAAATGTTGAGAGGTTTCAAGTGTAGGAGTTCGGTCAACAAAACTTTGAAACGCCCTTGGAAGTAAAAATTAACGGCCCAGGAAAAACAAATATTTCCGCTGACCTTATCAGCAAATTTTGTGTTTCAACTCAAAACAAGTATTGTAAGTTTTATTCACGGTTTATCAAAGTGCAGAGGAATTCTAATATTCACAAACGCGTTTCAATTTTTTATCTTGCCATGCTTCGGCTTCACTGCTTTTTCCAATTGTGTTTCATGGGATATGAATAGTTTCTAAAAACTAGAATGTTGATTTCAATACCTCTTACTTTCATAACGTGCTTTCGTTATTAGCTAAGATTGTTTCTTGCAACAAATGCATTGCAGGTTCCTCACAGCAAAATTGTGTGTCAGGCCGCACGCACAGATACCAATCACGAATTATTAAACGCCAATTGCCTAAAGCGAAAACGTTGCATCTAAAAAAGTTACAATAGGAACATTGTGCAACCACTTATTTACAGTTGTGACCGCGACACTAGTTTAGCGTTTCCTATTCCGTGATTTGGACGGCAAATTCTTAACCAGTGCTACTCAAATATCTAATAATTAGGTTTCATGCTATAAAACACTTTCTCAGGATTTAAGCTGTTGCTCCAGCAATCAACTGATTAGTTGCTAGTTTACATCGACGTGTGCCAAAATACAGCATCGCAAACTCTGTTTATGACATAAAGTTACTATGTGATCTTCTGTGGATACAGTTCCACAAAAAGAAATACGAAATGATCAACACATTGTCTTTGTCTCTTCCGTAACTTTCTGAAGGGTATATGCGTTGAAATTAACTTTGCCAATATCTACTTCACCTTACAATTGATTGCCAATTATCAGAATGCTTCTGAAAAATCATGATGCTCCCGTTTTTTGTCCTATTTATTAGCACTAATTACTTAACGTTCCACCACATACGTTTGTTTTTCTTAGGCAAGGTGTTTGATTATGTTTGGAATGGTGC
>Ga0210059_1002111_pt1 | contig 30873 bp, 13 predicted proteins | sample Ectturendosymbi2_FD_188042 | JGI IMG/M metagenome (GOLD analysis project Ga0210059, IMG submission 188042) | Ecteinascidia turbinata endosymbiont from Florida, USA - Sample 2 (SPAdes) (version 2) | ecosystem: Host-associated > Tunicates > Ascidians > Unclassified | place: Key West, Florida...
AACTCTGTGTGGGTTTGTAGGCAGGGGCCAACAAGCGGAAATTGAAAGGACGGTACATCCTCCACCCGCCAACAGTAAAAATAGGTTGAAATCATTTTATGAAGTAGGCTACGCTAATTTTAGGCCAAATGCTTTTGCTGCTGGTAAGAGGATATCAGTGGAGATTCTGGCAGGGGTGGCGGTGCATGCATGATGCCCAGTAGCATTAAAAATATTTGGAGCTTTTTCAAAAACCGAAAATGTGCAAGAAAAATGTTTATCGTCTTTGTAACATTAGGCGACTTGAACAAACATCAAATCGCGCTGTAACCCACACTTCTTTTAAAATGCATGAAGGTTGAAGTGTTCTACTGTAAGAATGATATGCATGTGCGAACAATGCGATTTAGCATTTTGTGCTCTCCAGCTGACAGCTCTGATAAAAGCCAGTTGATGTATTCCACTATATTGCTGTGCTTCTTTGTATCCAAATACGAGATTAATGCAAGCAGGCTGAACTACAGCACCATGTCCAGCAACAAATTATAGTATATCAATATGTACATCATCTGCAAGGACAAAGTGTGATTACTGTTGCTCTCAAAAGACCTGTAGAAATAAGATTGGGAATCGGTATACATAAAACGTCACTTCTGCGGTTTCACACCCAGATTTCCCCCCACATTTTTCAACAAAATTGCGCCCATGATTGGTTATAGTGACTTTGATCTGGACCAAGCCCTCGCTTACTATAAAAATCGAACAATCGGATGACGGTATTTCAACAGCTTGATATAAGAATTCGGTAATTCTTTCTGTGTTCGTTTTCGAGTTTGCGCTGGGTAGAGGTGCAGGGTGTTAAGATGATTGACTTTAGGTTTCAGGCCCCATTCGGATTAAACTAAAAAGTTAGTTTCAGGGCAAGTTGTCTATTTTTAGGGCAAATTGTTAGTTTTAGGGCAAATTTTTTCCGCCCCCCAGGAAAATGCCTTCCCGTACGCCTATGGGTAAAACCCAAATCTAAATGCAATTTTGTAAATTACTTTTGGGTAGCAAGACACAACTTGCTCTGTAACTCGTAACAACGGCTGCCTACGGTGACGGATTTACGCATAGGCCATGGCCTAGGACCCCGCGCTTTTGGAGCCCCGCGCAACTCTTTCCTATGACGACCCAATGTTAGCTAAAAATTTGCGAAACTGTGCAGAGGCATAACTTCACACTTTAGCCTACATTGAAACGGGCGGAAATGCAAATGTCTACTCTAGACTCTTATCAGTACAGTAGCAACACGACAATATTTTGCATCTGGGCGTGAGAGAGATTCAGGACGTCTGTGTGAAAGCGGTTACAAAAAAAATGAAAAAGCAAAAACGGTACTTGATTGATGTTCAATTTTCCACTGACAAAAAGCTCGCAACAACGCAAGACCGACAGACACTGCAAAATTCCGATGAAAAGCAATATTGTCAGTATTGGATCCTAGGTTTGGTCGTTTTGAACCAGATTTCCTGCAAACAGAGTTTGCTTGTTAAACTCCATACGTTAGTTATATCAGCTAGCTAGAACAGTTTCTCGCGAGATTTACTGGGAAAATCGTGTCATTGGGCTTACTTCGTATGGTTAACTGAGGGTTTTGCGACAATACTTTGCTGCTGTGCATAACTTGTCTTCACGCTTTTTACCATCGGCCTATGGCATAGCATAGAGGATTAAAACACTATATTTTGTGATGCTTGGAAAATGACAACTTCCAAACGGAATAAATAATCCCTGTGTCCACTGAAGGGATTGTGCTTGTTTGGTTCATAAAATATGTGGTTACTATTACAAAAAGGAGTTTACGTACAGGTAATCAGATCGACAACTAGACGATATTTTCGAGGGCGGCAACACGGTTCCGCATGAAAATGTATATATCCGAAAAACAGACCTACAAAAACGCTAGAAACCACGGAAATTTCACGAAAAGAACTTCTGAACTTCATGAAAGAGCTATAAATTCCAAGAAAAGATCGCAATGCCATTTGTTCTTTAGAAGAATGTAGTCAAGGCTTTAATTTCAGTTGAAGATCTATGGCAGTTGTAGAACCAAAGTCGGCACAACAAAAGATAGATTTTTCAGGGGGCACTACACATGAGAGGGGCAAACTTTAACGCTTTTCAGACAAACGGCCAAATAGGTCACACTTACGTGGGGCCCCAAAAACTAAGATAGCCTAGGGCTCCGCGCTCCTTAAATCCGTCCCTACTGACAACATCTCTGAAAAAGAGGGGCCCGAGGCAACCACTTCATTCGCCTCCACTAATATCCACCCAGTGGCGTCGCGAGGTTAAGTGCCGCCCGGGGCCGACCATAAAAATGCCGCCCTTTCCACCCCTCAAATTTACTTACAAAAATTTCCGACGAGAGAAAACCATGTTTCGTACTTATTTGAAGATATAAGGATTAATAAATCATCTTGAAAATCGCAATCAAACATTCACAAACTGAAATTAGTCTTGTTTTTCATTGTCGATCATAAGTCTGGCTTTTTCTACTTGTCGCCACCTTTCCCATCATTAATTTTTCTATTTTTTGCTTTCTTTACATATGCCCATACGAATCCGACATATTTCGTCAAATTTTCTTCACTGTTTGGTTTTAATCTCCGGTAAGCCCACCGCACGGCTTCTAGTAGTTTACTCATCCCAGGGGATCAAACGAAAAAATTAAGATATGTGATGGCAGCATACCTACTTACAGATGTAAACATTTATTTTTGTTAAAATTTCGTGTAGTATTCCCGTCTTTAACCAAAAAAGTATTTACACTGCATATAGTAGGCTATAACAATAAATCTGATAATGTGATCTCAGTGATGTAAAAAAAACGTTTCATTGTTCACTTTACGTTTCAGTAGCGGGTTAATCTTCTTAAAATATATAAAAGGCTTCAAACGTTAACTCTGTCGGCACTTGCGCGGAGCCTTCCATAGGTGCGGGAACTCATTTTGATAAAATATCTTAAACAGGTTTCCTAATAAAACCGGCTATGGTTGAGAAGCGCTGGCTTGCAGTCTTCATCGTGATTTGCGGACTTGGTCTAGATCAGTGGTTCTCAAAGTGGTCGATATCGACCCCCAGAGGTCAATTGGATCATCCAAGGGGTCGATAAATACTAACGGGGTCGAATGGGGGTCACTGAATGGCCAGGGGGCAATCAATAACTGCAGCGGTCTACTGGAGCAATGAAGCCTCCGACTCAAAATTATTGTTAATCGGGCAAGGAACGCAAACGGCGTTTTTCAACATATCAAACAAAAGTTGATCAAATCTTAGCTACAGTAGTTTAGAAGTACATTCGATTCGAATAGACATTATGAAAACTGTTCTGTTTGTTACGTCACAAACAATATTGTAGTGCATGTGTCGCAGTTTGGCAGTTAGACTGGTGGTGGCCTACAGCAGTTGGTTACGTACGCAGTAGGACTGTTGGGCTAGGCCACGGGGTCTACAGAAATTTGTACACTTTAATTGGGGGTCAACGTTCAGAAAAGTTTGAGAACCACTGGTCCAGATGTTGGGTTGGAACTCTTCCAATGTGCATAGTGTTATTCCTTGTCTTTGTTCGTTACGAAGAAAACTATCACCAGAAGGTATTTAATTGAAGACATTACGTTTGTGCAGGGGGGTTGACATTCTAAAATTTGTCGAAAAGTCCACTGATCTATAGTGTTTCACATTTCACATTGAGAAGCTTGGAGCTTTGTTTGTGGGGCCAAGCCCACCAAAGCCCCGTGGCGACTGGACTGGCTACCAGCAGACGTCTATTTCGAAAACTGCATTACCAAACCATGTCAGGTGGGACATAGACGTTTTGGATGCTCAGCAGTGATTACTACGTCTTACGTTCGTCGGTAATTGCGTTGAACAGCTTTATTCAGTACAGCCATTGCCAAGTTGTACAGCAGTTTCGATCGAAATTTCGAAATGAATTTTTTTATGACTGCAAATGTTAGGTATACCGTTGAACAATGGAGAGTTTTACAAAACTCACGTGGCCTATCGGCTGGTGCTGATTCACTCTACCTGCAGTTCAAACCGACAATCTGAGCTCAAAGTTACCAACGCAAACGCACCATCTGCACAATCCCGCTTCAAGAACGTCATTTTACGACACGATTATGTCACGCAGAAAAACAGCAGTTGTATTGAAACTGAGCAACGTTCCCTTTGCAGAATTTTTCACTTCAACCGCCAAAATTTAATGTTGATAAGCCTACCTAATGACTAGGATAGAGTTTATGGTACTTATTGAAAATATTCCACTGGACGTTAAAAAATAGCATGTGATGTGCCCAGAACAGGGCCGGATTTAGCTGATGCGAGGCCCGAGGCCAATCCACTTGTGAGGTCCCCCTCTCCCATTGTTACGAGGAAAAAATGGAAAAGCGTTAATCAATTTGCGAAAAGCCGAAAATGACGATATTGACGCTCTAAAAATACGGTCAACAAAAAATTCTAAATCATTACGAAAGTGCCCCACGATCACTGCGCTTAATTGTTGCCTTCGACGGAAAAGCGTCGTAGTTGGCTGGCGGGAACAGGATTATTAATTTCTACAGGCAAACCAACCGAAAATGCCATGGTTAAAATATTTCACAAAACACAGGGCTTACATTTTTTATAAGTTTCACATCTGTTTTCTTTCATCTGTGCTAAAAAAACTAAGCACACTGCACATATGTGTAGCGGCTTAAAGACGTTAAAGCACAACCTGAGGACCACGTTGCGACTCGTTTACCATGGCTGCAAAAATCTCACATACACGAGCAAAATACTGTACGTCAAGTAAAACGCACCCAAATGGTTGCAACTGCTAGGTTCACGATTCGCGTATTTGTTTCTTTTTCAGACTGTTGAACAAGAATTGAACGCAGCGAAACCGCCACGCGAAAAGATGTGAGGTTTAAACCAGAACCGTCGCCAGAAAGTCTTCAATAGCAGGACTTTACATTTGCGCAAGGGGACTTGACATTCTGAAAATTTGATAAAATCTCCACTGATTTATATTGCTTCATATTTCAATTTGAGGGGCTGAACCCACCAGTGTCCCCCGTGGCGACGGAGCTGGTTTAAACTTCCCTGCTCTCATTATTGAAATACGTATTAAGAAATGAAAAGCTACAATCATCGAATCAAGTAAAGCTGAACACAGCACAGTAAGCAATTGAAAAGGTTTTGTCCTGGTCTTCTTCATAACAAAATCATCTAGGAATTCCTTAAAATTTGTTTGCCTAACTTTGTCACTTTTAAAGCAACGAATGCTGAGTGTGGGCAGCCTCTCTTGGAACATTGCGACAATTTAATTCATTTTTTATTCTTTTGAATCTTGAAAAGGACCCTTCTCCTGAGCAGCTAGTGACCATCAAGCTAAGAAATAAGGCTCCGCGCGGTTTGATGAACTAAGAATGGCTAATCTAAGACATCAGACCAAGACGCACTTTTGCCATTTTCTTGCTGTTTCCCTATTCTTTGTCTCTTCAGTGAAGAGTTCTGTGCATGGTTGCCAGCAGGCAAAGTGACTTTTGCTTGCTACTCAAGCTCAACAAGATCTTCTCTGATTTGCTTAGCATGTTAGCAGTACAAACTTGCGTAAGTACTCGGTAGCAATCTGATTTCTGAATGATTTTGTTAAGGAAAATTAAAATGGAAAAAATCACATCTAAACACCAAACGAGCTTTCCATGATAGAAACGCTAATAGAAATACTGTAATGCTCAGAAGAAGCAAGTATGTTTTTATTGTAGGATACTGCTGCTAGCCCTACACATAGCTCTTATCTGCAGTACAACCTTAAGCTTTGATCATGTGCAGTGGCCTAATTAGAGGTTTGAGCCAGGGGGAAACTTGGCTGAAGGGAGCCAACTGACCAACATTCTGAAAAAAGTTGAGAAATAATACTGTAGTCAGTAGTGAATCCGGATGTGGACAGCTATACTAAAACCCGAAACCACCGGAAAACACTCCGAAAAACGCAAAAAAGCAATAACCTGTTGAAAACCAAAAGAATATCAAAATAAAAGCTAAGTGGGGGCCCGATTTTGCATTTAGCTTGCCAGGGGGCGGTTCACTCCCCTACCCCCCGTAAGTTACCCCACTGATCACGTGCATTTCAAACGCGAACAGCCACAAGTTCTTTCGTCTGATTCACACGTAAAAATCGATGCGATTCAGCAAACGCAGCCAACGTGCTGTGAGTATGACGACACAATATTGTCGACTTGGCCAACCGTCATATTGAGATTCATGGAAACTCGTTTGAAGACTCAGGCGTTATCACCTCGAAATCTGATCAGTTGAATAAAACTAAATTTCATGAATTTAAGGCATAAATTGTTGACGAATATTTATCGATCTGATCATATACCGGCAACTGACTCCATGCGTACCACAGTTTGTTGGAGGCCCCCTCGGATCTTGAGGCCCTAGGCTTAAGCCTACATAGCCTATTGGCAAATCCGGCCCTGTCCAAGAAATGTTTTTTTAGAAATTTGGCGACGACAATTAGCGGCCTGCCAACGCCTGAAATATGGACCTTACCGGGCAGGCGCGTAGCCAGAAATTTTGATAGGGGTCAAACCACATCCAAGCCTCAACATTGAAATATCTAACGCCCCTTGTTTTTACACATAAAACGTGCATTTTTTCTGGCCCGTTTTTTTGGAATAATTATGTTGAAATTTAAGCCGGCATGTGCACAGTCTCTTTTTATTTAATTGACAAGTTTTAAAAGTTTTTTTTAGTAAAGTTCTCAGCTTTTAGTTTGGATGAAAACCACCATTTGCTCGTAATGCTTTCTTGCAAAAACGCTCGTAAAAATCCCGATGCTATAAATGCGAAATCAGCAGCATACTTTTAGCAGCCAATAGTGCAGTTGAGCTAGTAGACATCGTGACCACCATTAAGATTGCGCTTTTTATATTTACATGTTCCTCTGATATAAACCCACACGCGTTCAATCAAAGCCGAGCAGCAAGTTTGCTCTAAGACACCGACTCCCAAAGTTTATCTACAAAACTTGCGCACATATACAATGTTGATCTTGTCCAATTCTTGAGCGACTGGTTGACGTATGCCGCTGATAAGGTAAAGGCTGTAGAGTCCCTCACGCGTTTGCAAATTTTTGGAATTTATGTCATTAAATGATATGAAATGCGACTGCGGTAGCGTTTTTTGCGCTTCTAGCAATAAACTTGCTTCCCAAAAACAATCAGGTTATAAGCTAGATATTTCGAGTTAACAATTTAATTCGCAAATATGATATAGACAATATTGTAAATTGGGTCAACGTTTTCATTTCGGGGGGGGGGCAATTTTCATGAAATTTCATTCGATGACGTCATCGCGCGTGTTCAACCGTGGTACAACTTTTTCGCAAATGGTCACATATAGTTATAATGTATTTTTGCCCGCAGACACGAAGTCCATAGCACAAACACACACATTCTGCACAATGCTGGTTAATAAAAACAGACTAAAAAGAACGTTTTACAACAGCGTTGGAGGCTGAATCACCAGTGTCAAGCGAAACTTCTGACCATATGCGCATGCACAGAGCAACATTCAACATATCAAATACGCTGAGAAAACTAATTATTAGGGCTTAGGATTTGGTGTTTAGTTAAGCACGTCGGGTTAGAGTTGATGCTACAGTTAGAAAAATAAAAATAAATGAAGTCTAAGATTATGTCTAATATTTTTCTCTGGTTTTGCTTATTCCCGTACTGTAGCTTGGTGTGGTTATCTGACATCTAATCAAAAAGTTTTAATTTACACAACACACATCAAAAAAGTAATCGCCAAACTTTATTCCTTTGCTCTGAGAAGCAAAATAACTGACAAAAAATAATAGGTCAGAAATTTCGCAGAGGTCAGAAATTTCGCTTGACACCGGGCTATAGAAGCTTATTTAGCAAAACGCTTTGTAACGGCGTTGGAGGCCGAGCCTCAGGTTTACAGACACATTCTTACACTATTTGTTCACTTGGTACAACACTACTGCAGAGTGGTACGCTAATTCCTAAACTGGTCAAGCCCAGCTAAAGTACGAATGCATTGTGACATGCACACCCTCAAACAAACAAACACTGCAATGTCCGAGCACTCAGTCACAAAGTAAAATGCGGTTGTAGTGTTCAAAGAATAACGAAGAATACAAACAATCTGACTGCGTCAAAGCAGGCAACCACTATGTTATTAGATCTTCTGCATCTTTCGAGAAACAAGTGCATATTTTTTCTTAATAATGCTTCAAATGTAGGAATGTTACATGGAACCTGATGAGTCATGACTACTAACACTCGCTCTCTAGGGCAGGTTGTATCGAGCTCTGCATCCAAAATTATAGGCTACAGGCAATCTTTGCATGCATGACTTTCTGAAATTCCACCATAATTGTGACGCACACATAGACGTACAAAAGGAACGAAAAAGTACATTTTTAACTGCATTTGAACATCGGGAAAAACAAGCTCGCAAATTGTTTGCTGCACAATATTTTTATCACAGTTGTCTCTGAATGTCTTTGTCATCTAGAGCTCAGTATCCAGCTACGAGATATTTGTAGTGGTTAACAGATTTTAGAGTTTACTACCCATGTGTCAATAATGGGGTGACTGTGCTTTTTGCACTCTTAGCCTTAAACGTCATACAAACAGTTTTGCTGCAGTTGAAAATATTTCCATGTGATTCTGCATGAGCCTGACACACAGATAAAAGTTCTCTTCGCAACATTTCCGAAAATGAGGACTTTTCAGTTTTAATCAAGATGCAGACCGAACGATCAGGGCAGAGTAAAAATTATTATTCTCACACAAGCACCTGGTTACGTACTCAACTACTGTAGTCACGGCTTTTGTGTGACAGATTTATATGCTACTACAGTAGTAAACCTGCCTAATTTCGTCTTGTTTTGGTAAATTCGTTCTTGCCCTATTCTTCCAGCATGTGCTTGAATTTCTATCACAAATGAAGATCACAAACTTGAACGATAGCCTATGTCAAGAGTGAGGAGATCTTTGAATGCTACCATTTCGGGCAAAACGGATCAGGTGTCTTCTTCCTTTGGCGCATAACGGATCAGGTGTGTTTGGGGCAAAACGGCTTTTTCTGGCATCCATGAGTTGTGTGAAAGTTTTTAGAAGCACGTTTAAGGCTATGAGCTTTCAGGACTTGCACTGGTTGCAAAAGTTAGGGTCTTGTGAAGCGTCATTTCGAGCCAAAGTGGTCTAGTAGGTAGGTGGGTTCAACACTTGACTATCACTAATGTGACACTTTACTAAATCTTTTTCCCAAGCCGTGGCGCTGGGATCAATCCAGAAAGACACTAAAACGTGAAACAGTCCTCAACCTGAATTTAGTTAAAAACTATCAGGTTTCGAAGTGAAAATGCAGCTAAACAACGTTTTAGAGATGTACTACGTTAATAATGGTGATCCGCTTTGCCCCTAACAAAAATATTCAAAAGGTCGTAGAAGAACAAGCGGTTTGACAAGGCGCTAGCTGTTATGTCAAGATTTCTCTTATCAAGTCGAAAGTTTCAGCAATTTGCGCGGTTTAACAGTACCCTAATGTTATAAAGTTTCATGAGGGCTAATTGAGGCCTGTCTAACAAAAAATAGTACACGAACAAATAGATAAAAAATGCTCTACAAATACGAACATTTTAAATTATCTCCCAGGTTTTGACACTCCCAGCGTATTTTTGGTTAAATACCAATCATTTACGAAAGTTTTGATCAGATAAGCTGTATCAAGATAAATCTTGTAAGGAGATAATTTACCAGTTGGACAAAGAAAAATTCCAATAAGATTTCTTAGAAAATTTATAAAATTTCATCTATATTCTTTGAAAGTTTCTGCAAATGTCAAAATTGCTATGCAATGTTTTGAAAATTTCGTGGGGGGGAATATGCCCCAAATGTCCCCCCCCTGGTTGCGCGCCTGGTCTTCAGCATGCACCCGACCGGTTTTCTGCTACGTGTCACCGAGCAGGAATGAAAATCTCCACTAAAAATCATTAGGTGGAGGACATGGGGGACGCGTCCCCCCTCTTTTTCAGACAGTGGGGATATAATATGCCATGTCCCCCACATTTTCTCTTTACGTTTCATAATATATTGGTTTTACACCAACCTTTCCCCCCACATTTTACAAAAAAATTGCGTCCATGCTAAAAATACCGAGTTATGCCGTTCTGCAAACCCAAGGCAGTGTATGCTGCAAGTGAACGTCAATACACTGCAGCAAGTGGAGAAGTTCATGGACTTGGGGTGGTAGCCTACTTGACGGAAGGTGGAGCGAGGAGATTGATACACGGATTGGTAAAGCTAACACAGTTCTGCTTGAGCTTAATCGCTCTGTGGTCACAAAACGGGAGCTTTCAAACACCGCAAAGCTGTTAGTTTTTAAATCGGTCTTTGTTCCGATCCTTACCTGTGGTCATGAATCTTGGGCAATGACCGAAAGAATATTAACTCAGGTGCAAGCGTCAGAAATCGGATTTTTGCGAAGAGTCCACGGTGTGCCACAGGGGCGTACCGAGATTAGATGGCGCCCAGGGCAAAAATCAAGTTTGACGCCCCCATTTTTCAACCAAAGGTCTTTTGGGAGTAAATGTACTGTATTGAAAAAAACTTGAGACATGTTTGGGACTTTTCGGCGTCCCCCAGTTATTCGGCGCCCGGGGCATTGTTCTCCACTTGCCCCGGTTACGCCCTTAGTGTGACACTTCGTGACAAACTGGGCAGTTGTGAAATTCGCAGAATTCTGAATGTCGAACTACTTGTCCGAATTGAGAGATCACAGCTACGTTATTTCGACCATGTATCCAGAATGCCCCACGAAATGCTGGCGAAGAATTTCCTGCGGGCTAAACCCACGAGAAAGCGGCCCAGTGGTCGTCCAAGGCCTAAGTGGAGTGACTGCATCTCCGACCTTGCTTGGTTCCGTCTTGGTGTGGAGCCATCAGAACTGTCTGAAACTGCTGTTGACCGTGAGGTATTCCACGTCCTCTCAGGGTTGTTGCCCCCGCGACCCTCCCTAGAGGAAAAGCGGGCATGAAAATGAATGAAATGAATAACATTTACGTTATTTAGATTATTCACCGGTGTTTAAAAGTGCTCAGTTAGCGAGATAACAAGTTCCTCAGACGGCTAGAATTGATTAATACGAACGTAGAGACGAATAGAACAGGGAAGCCGAAACGGGGGTGCGTTACGGCGGCACTGCCCCCCTGCCCTTTGAAGGGGAAGGGGGCAACGGGGGCACAGGTGCCCTTACATAACAGTATCATAAGTAATTTCATGATTTATCAAGATCGACTTGAAACAATTTATTGCAGCTATGGCGCACACGTAGTTCAGAATGTTTTTTGTAATTAATTTGTTATTAGTTTTTGATGTCAACATTGTTGCTGAACATGCAAAAGCGAACAGAATGACTATCATGGGTGCGCGTTTACACCGAATTTAAGCAAACAGTTTTGAAATCGTGGTACGTCAAAACCATGGGCATTTGCCCCTCGCTGGAAATTGCGACTAAGAACCAAAATTTTCTAGAAAACTTGACGTCACTAGCTCAATTCCGATTAATTGATTTATTTCTTGCAATGACAGTTTATTTACCGGTATGACACTCACACTGCACAAGAGCCAGGTTTAGTGATCCGGTGTCATTCAGTGGTGAGATTGCAGATCCCTCGTGCTCGCTCCTTTGCCTGCAAAGGCAGTTCAGGGTTGCAGGATTGTCCTTTTTAGGTGAAACTTGATAACTCTGGCCTCGTTTCAATTGATTGGCCTAAAAAATTTCATTTGGCCTTAAGAAATTTTTTTGACCTTTTGTTTCTTTTTTGGCTTTTTTGCGCTAGAAAATTCACCTCTGAAGGAAATATTGCTATTCCATTTTTTCCGGCAACGCAAAACTTTTTTGATAAATGCTACATCAGACTGACCCGACACCTACGTTCTGATGTAAGTTGTATTTGATGGATGTGAGTTTCGAAATAAAGTTTTCGCGTAATCACTGGAAATATATGCACTGTGTAGTGTGTATTGTGTTGAAAGCACTAAGCAGGCTCAACGCTTGCAGACAGGTCTGTGTCTCCACGACATAAATGCGACAATGATGTCGAAGCAGTGGAAGGGCTCTTACGATTCTGATGCTAAGTACAGGGGTGAATGGAGATGACTCTCGCATGGGTGTAGAAAGGTGCCGATAGATCAGTATGCAAACTCTAGCACCATTGTACCTAAAGTGTGCAATCTCACAGTCGCAAACCATGAAAAGTCAGAGAAGCATCAGTAATGAGCTTCAATACAATGCCAAAATAAACTTAATCTCAATTTTGAAAAAAAATTCTTATTATTTCTTGTAATTCATATGTTTCTCTGTGACAAATGAAGGGCAATATCACTAATAAAGTTTAGCTGTTTTTATGGCTTTTAATCAGTTGTTTTGCCTTTTTTCTGGCCTCTTTTTAGCACTGTTTGGGTTATCGCAATGTTATTTCTGGTCACAGAGGAAAGTGTGAAGCTTACGGTGAATAAATGTTATAGGCTACTGCCTTGCTCCTCCATTCAATTTTTCCTGCAAACCGCGACGGTATCGCGTATAACGCAATTTCAGAAACAGGTTGAAAAAAATGACAGAACAGAAAACGGGTCGGTGGGAAAAGCAGTTGTGTTCTTGTGCTTCCATTTCTATTTTAGGGGGTTCAAACCTTTGTTCGGGGTGATAAGCCCCCAGCAGCTACCCGTGGCGACGTGATCGGTGCTATAAACCCTCTCAAGCATCTGGCGCCCCTGGTTGCTTCGGTTTTGCTGGACATTTCGCAAGAGGTTTCAAGCGGTTATCTTCCCAGTTGATCTAACTCAGTTTTGGGGTGGCCATTTTGGGGTCGTCTGGCGGGGGTGCCCCATCACTTAAAAGTCTGGCATTGGCCATTTAGTGTTCCTGGGTTCATGCTGGAAAATTTGCAATAAGTTTCAAGTGGTTACCTTGCCAGCTGATCTAGCTCAATTTTGGGGGGTCATTTTGGGGGTCTGGCAGGGGTGCCCCACCACTTAAAACGTCTGTCATTGGTCATTTGTTATTCGTGGGATTATGCTGGACATCTTGCAACAGGCTATAGGTGGTTACCTTTCCAGCTGATCTAGCTCAATTTCGGGGATGCAGTTAAACACCCCCCATGACCACACCCACCAGCTGTGACACGGCTGACTACCAGGTCCTTGCACAGGAAGCCATACTAGATGATGTGATACCAATAGAAATTGGTTACCTTTCCAGCTAACTTAGACCCTCTGGGCTCCCGCTCTAGTAGGTTCACTGGTAAGCCACGCCAGCAACCTTTGACGGAAGCCAGCACGGGAGTAGATCACACGAGTGCAAACTCTGACGACGCAAATCAATTTGGCGCGAATGGCACCTACTCAGCTCGTGGTTTTTATTGAGAAACAGGCAGGAGAATGTATAGCGCCTTCTCCGTCAGAGGAAAGAAATTGGAGCCAGAAAGGACCTGCACCTTGTGTGTGCACTTGTGGTGAAAAGTCAAAGCATTTTATTGAGGACATGATGAACCTTGTGCTTCTCTTCCTAATTGAAGTTTCTAGAACTTTGGATTAGACAAAAAAAGACTTGCTTCTTGTTGTGCGTGCACTTGTGGTAAAAAGCCAAAGCATTTTATTGAGGACATGAACTTTAAGACGAGACATCGCTGTGGAACCTGTCCACCATTAAAACAGAACCAAACGAGGTTCACGTGCCAACTACCAGCGATGGGGAGCACTTGTCTGCATTGATCACTTTCAAGTTTTCTGCAGATTACTCACACCCTGGAATACTAACCCCGGGTGATTTCCACCCGGACAGGAATGGTGGCCACGTGGTCCCTAGGTGAAAATCACCCGACGTTATGGTTGATTGTGACTTCGGGTGAAAATCACCCGACGTTATGGTTAGTGTGAGTTCGGGTGAAAATCATCCGGCGTTATGTTTATTGTGAGTTTGAGGTGAAAATCACCCGACATTATGGAAAGAGTGAGTTTTTTGTTTCTTTGTTGATGCCTTGACATTGTCAAAATTGACAAAACTCCACTAATTTATAGCTTTCATATTTCAATATGGGGGGCTGGGTGCTTTGTTTGGGGGGGCTTAGCCCACCAAAACCCCCTTTGGTCACGGGACAGGCCGTATGTGAGACATGAAACTCAACAGCAGTGCCGCGATCAATCTGATTACCAATTGTGAAGAATTTGTCCATTTTGGGCAAGCTTACCTTATGTGCCAGATTGTCGTAAAAAATCCCATTTTGGGCAAGGTTGATTAATGTAGCTGAAATTGCAATGAACATGATGGACATGCTAGGTCTAGACGTTAACGGTAGACATCCTATCGCAAATCTCAAGTGGCATTTTTGTCTATGGTGAAGTCATACTGTACAAATGCACACACTCCACGAAAGTAACTATACACAACAATAAGATAATCACGCAATGGAAACAGTAAAGTTAATTAAAAAGTTAACAAAAATCAATTTGGTTTATACAAGTTAACAAGCACAACTAATGGAATGGATGCAGTTGATGATTTTTTCACAGATCATCCATTCACAGAAAGCGCAAGACGAAGGACCTTCACAACATTTTTCATAAAGGATTGCTTCTTGAAATTGATAATTGTCAATTTTGGGAATGCAGCTCAGGCCGGATTAACTGAATGCGAGGCCCCGGGCAAAGTGGCGACTGCGAGGCCTGCTAAACGCTTAGCGCAGCTGCATAGCGTTTCACACTTGTTTCAACTTTGCAGAAGCACCGGTCAAAAACGTCAAAAATGATACGATTTGGCATCTTACATTTCAGAGACAAAACACCATACGACAATATTTTTGTCATAGACCAGCTATGTCCAACCAGCGGCTCTTGGGGCGCCTGCGGCCCAGTCGAAGGTTTAGTGATGCCCAATTTAGGTTTTCGGTGTAGTAAAAGTATCCTGCATATGACAACCTGTACTTATTTTAATAATCTTGAATTTGACATTTTTGATGCCGGTGTTCCTCAGTGCCATTTATCACATCTGTCAGGGACCGAGTTAAGGGGGGGACATGTTCCCTCCAACTTTTGGACAAGGGAGACATAATATATTTTGTTCCCCCCAACATTCTGTGATGAAAAGTAATGTAGTTGTGCAAATTTCATAGTTACATTACTGTTGGAAACATTTCCCCAGCATAAAACCAGGGAGTAAATGAGAAAAATGAACATTATCACTGGATTATCTGTATTATACAGATTCCCTATGTAAACTGAATTGTCATGTATTGTTGAAAATTGTGTTGGTTAACTTGAATTACCGAATCGGTGCGCACATGAACTTCGCTCAATCACGAATTCCTGCGCTGGTCTGTAGCCCGCAATCAGAATACGGTTGCCACCAAGCTCGTAGCCAGGGGGGGGCAACGGGGCAATGCCCCCCAACTACAAAGTTTTCAGGTTAATAAAATATTTGAAGTATAAGCCAAAGAAATACTTCAATGCAAATCAACCAAACTGCCTCAAGGAATCTATCTTACTTCAGCTTTTAGTCGAACACAAACTTGCATCTGACCTTTTGTAATCATAATAATCAATGACCGCAGGTAAAAGCAATTGGAGTAACGTTTTCGCAGCTGTTTTTGGCGCACCAACTTGCTGTATCCCACCTAATGGTTATGTGAGCTTCATTTGAAGACCATCGCAAATTCCTCTCTGATAACCGTGAGTGTTACAAATATAACCTATCCTTGTTTCCAGTGTCAGCGTAGCCTTAAATCAATATCGTAGTTTTTGGTTTTTGCACAGTTTTAAAACTACATGCATGAATATGGCGGTGAGATAAATTTTATGTCTTGAAGCTCAAACTTTGGCTGAGGAGCGATTCAGTTTCAAAGTCTTCTTCATTGCGCCATAGTCACTGTTTAGGAACAATAGCATTCATTCTAGATATTTGTATGTGATGACATGTATTGTGACGGTTCAATCACAATTATGTGGAGCCTTAACGTTTTCATCAATTATTTCCCTTTGCCTTGCTGGCGAGTAAAAAATCAGGCTTTTTAAGATATTAGACTCCGACCTGCTGTTCATAAGCTCAGTGTTTCAACTTTCATCTGCTGTTAATTGCCACCCTATCCTGCAGTAAATCATTTGAAATCATTTAACCGCACCGAGAAGAGTCAGCAGCAAAATCTAACGTAAGTAGCAATATGCTTTTTATTTTGCAAGTGCTGAGGGAGTGACACATCCATTACTTACAGATTCTGAGATAACTTGCACAGGTGTGGATATTAAAATTTAGGGGCAACCTCTCAGAAAGGGGCTCCAAAACATCGCCATTGCGAAAGGCAGATGCGGGATTACGTGGAATAAAGGGTTCAATTTGTTTCACATTTCAATATATGAACTAAATTCAAGAGCATAAGATACATACGAAAGGAACAAAAATTTGTAAAGTTTTGCAGATGCACAATTGGAAGCTGCCTCCTGTGGCACATTTTCCCATAATTTTTGCTTTATTTTGAAAAACATATAACTTGCTTCAGAGCTTCTTTAAACTTAAATGTGGCTCTAGAGTGGTACATAACTTTTTTAACTAAACAATGGTGCAAAGGTCTCAAGGGGGGCACGGTATCTATGAATAAAGTGGCCCGAGGCGACTGCCTCATTATCCTTCCCTAATATCCATTCCTAAGCTTGCAATATCTCTTGTTGGCAAAACGCATGTGAAGAAAATGAAACTAAATTTGAATTTTTTCCGAGTAGGGCTTCAAATGCCGTAGATACGTCATTGTATTTTCAAGAAGCCCGTGATTTTTACAAATTTAATTACATGGAGTGCTTAGTTATCTTTGCATGCAGCTAAGCGTGGTTAATAAGTTTTGTAATACTGGGGTTACGATTGTGTTTACGGTTTAATTCCATCTTATATTTCAATGAAGTCAGTTAAATTTAGCAAAGTCTCATCAAACAATTTAAACCAGTGTTTCTCAAACTTTTCTGAACGTTGACCCCCAATTAAAGTATACAACTTTCTTTAGACCCCGTGGCCTAGCCCAACAATTACGGCGACACATGCACTACAATATTGTTTGTGACGTAACAAACAGAACAGTTTTCATAATGTCATCACAATGGATGATTTAATAAAAAACTATTCGAATCGAATGTACTGTACATTTAAACTACTGTAGCTGAGCTTTGATCAGCCCTCTTAATTTTGTTTGATTTGTTGAAAAACGCCGTTTGCATTCCTTGCCTGATTAACAATAATTTTGAATTGGAGGCTTCATTGCTCTAGTAGACCCCAGCAGTTATTCATTGACCCCCTGGCCATTCAGTGACCCCCATTCGACCCCGTGACTATATATCGACCCCTTGGATGGTCCAATTGACCCTTGGGGGTCGATATCGACCACTTTGAGAACCACTGATTTAAACGAAGTAAGTTTAAAGTAGCTACAAACGTTTTACGGGATAGGTTGAGCATAGCCAAAAGATCCTGCGGATTATCAAAAATCCAAATACTCACGCGCTTACGGTTGTCAACTACAGACGTGAATTAATCGTAAATTAGATGACAACGGGATCCACTTCTTCTATGCGCAAAAGGTTTGTGGAAGGTCTACGTCAGAAGTCAGTGCCTCAGAGCAAAGTCGCTGCTCGACTTCGGCTGAACGTGCTACGTTGGTGTACATCAGAAGCGTGTAAACATAGTATAACAAGCGCAATCGTAATGGCGGCCGCGACGACTTCTTGCTCAAGTGTAATACTGGGCATTGAGAGGTTTACTAGCGCCTTGCATGAAAGGTTTATGAGCAAATGGTGGCATTGATCCAAAGTATAAACTTGGAACTTCACTAACAAAACTTTTAAAACTTGTCAATTCAATGAGAGCAGACTTTTTATTTGTCGGCTTAAATCTGAACACAATTGTTCAGGAGAAAACACCTGAAATATCCACGTTTCATGTATGATGCTTTAAAAACAAGGAGCATTAAAATATTTAAATGCTGAGACTCGGTTGTTGTTTTCCCCACCCCTAATAAAATTTCTGGCTACGCGTCTGGTTCCACTGCTAGTATTTACCAAAAGATCTTGTAGTTTGTTTTTGATTTGATCTATGTGGTGATTATTAGTAGCAGTACATTTTATTTATCGGAATTGATCAAATGTGAATTTAATATCACAATTTTTGAGCATAATTGTGTCTATTTAAGCCCTACTTTCAGATTTAATGTGTTTTCATATTAAATACAGTGCTAAGTGCTCGATATCTAGATATAGCGCCATTGTATACATTACTTGTATACACTACTAGTTGCTATATCACCACGAAGGGCGTAGCCAGGGGGCCATGGTCACCAAAATCTATCAATTCCATAATGTGCCCCCCATTTTGCCAATTTTACAAAAAGGTCGTGTTACGGTTGAGTCAACATTGTGACATCATCGAAACGCAAACAGTAAGGTTTGTCCCCTCCAAAGTTTTTTAGCAAACTCGGTCCCTTCATCTGTTGCCATTGCAGTTAGGAATCGAACGATCGCAGTATATTAACTTAAGCTGAATTTAGTTTCCCAGGATCAAAGTAAGCCATTCGATGTGCGGCTCTCAATATGTCATTCAATGTGCGGTCCTGCTTAAGATAGTGACATAATTTTTGGCTCGTTTTCTCAAAATGTTCTCAACAAAATATAACGCAAAAGCAATTTGAACCGTAGTACTTGACTGAAGTTTTGCGATGGTTGCTTTGCAATAGCTACACCTATTAACTGTTCCTTGACCTAGTGGACAACAGCACTTTGTACATCTATTGAAAGAAATCCTTTCTCAGCACAGAATCAGACACTAAGATCTTACAGAGTATACATTTCGCCCACAAAGTAGACATCATCAGCTCTTATGCAGACTTGTGGGAATACGCCTTTGTTGTTAATGTTTATTTCTGACTTCTTAGTGAGCACTAAGTGCGAAGCTATATTTGGTGTGGTGAGTTTTCGTGATTCATCTGCTCAGTTTTTTAAGCCTGCATGGTGTTCTAACTTTAATAAGTTGTCCAGCAGTTTTGACAACATACGTTTCTACTTCTCATTGCTTGAAACAGTTTTGCGAGAATGTATAACTTTCTTGTTTTTTCACCGCTCATGTTGTTCTGGCCGTAGATTATTCTTAAATTATGACTTATTTGTAGAAAGTTCTCGAAAAATGGATATTAGGCAGTTTCTGAAAAGAAAAAGCATTTCTGTTAGCCGAAGTGCTGAAAACATTTCAGACAAAACATTGAGAATTGAGGTTCAACCATTACAGACAGACTAATGGGGTAGAAAGGGTCATGTGTTTTGTGAACGTCTATTTGTATTTATCGTCAGCAACCTGAAAAGGATAAGCAATATTTCGGCTTTGCCTCCTGGAAAAATTTCTGCGGACGCTCATGGATGCACTGATTTCGACCTAATTCTTGGGTTATAAAGCGTGGTACTGTTTGGTTCAATTCTTCTATGTGAAATTGACACCAGGGTCGCGTAGTCGGACGTAAAATGTCTGACTCCAACTCCGACCTTTCCAAAATTTCCGAGCCCGACCATTCCAAATTTCCGACTCCTCCACATGACCTGAATTAAGTTTGGCTGTCAACAGTTTTGTAGCAGCTAGCAATGAATGGAACTCGTGGTACCCAGCAAGAAAGATCTGTTTCAATAAAAGTTTCGAAAGAAATTGTACCATTTCAACAGACACTGGTTAAGATTCCTAACTTGGTGAGCGATGTAAAACATGATTCAATTGGACATCCGGAGTCGGGTAAAAAAGTCCGACTCCAACTCCTAGTGTTCTTAGGAATCCGTCTCCAGCCAAAAACCTCCGACTCCTTGCGACCATGAATTAGACACTACCGGTATCATAAACAAATTCACCTTGGCAAAACCTAGAAAATGCAATCGTAAGCAGTAGGTTTGATGCTTTTGCCAATCGACTTCGAAACATACTGAGACTACACTGTCTAGACACAGCAATGATCAAATGTCTGGAAGCATTACTGTCTCTGTACCATACTTGTGAGTTGTACAGTGATGTACTCCTTCCTGGTAAAAAGATACGTTTATACATTTTTGGTAAAAAAAGATAGGTAGCCCATAAAGTCGATTGGGTCTTTTGTACTTACGAAATTCAATATGCCTAATGGTAGCAACATGGATGCCCACAAAATTTACGATTTAACAGTTGTTCACTTATTCAAGGTATTTTTAAACTTGGGCCCGCGTTGCTAATATGTTACAGGCCCCGCGCTGCCTAATCTTCACTGCAAATGACCAAGCATTAATGGTGTCTTTTGACAAGAGTTTCGTCTTCACAAAATTGGCGATAAGCGCATGCAGATATAGGCACTATTTTATTTGACAATGGCCACGACATCGGGTCCTGCTGAATGGTTTTTGGAGAAAACCCAACATGAATCAACCTTGTGAATTAGTGAACCACAGACGGTAAGTGCAAGGCGCCATGTTGCGTAATAATCGCGAAATCTACAATTTTTTTGCATTTCCTTGAAATGATTTTCCTGTTAATAGACGCATAATATCTACTGTAACATCTGAGTATGAGATTACAGGAAAAAGCATCAGTACAATTTGCTTCTAAACATTTTTGCATCGTGCAATCTCCTCCAAAGTCATATTGGGTACAATTTTTAACAGTTCTTCCAACCCTTCTTCCATGCTGATCTTTGCTTTGTATCCCAGGTTTCTGATGCGTTCATACGACACTGCGTAGTCTCGTTTGTCCAGGTCGGTACCGCTGCACGATTCGGTGATGGTACAGCCTTTCACATTTGACTCTATCATTCGCGCAACCTCAATCTTTGTCATATTCATTGACTCGTCGCCCACGTTGAAAGCTTTGCCACTCATGACACTACAGGTAAAAAAAGTTGACAAGTTGACAGTATAACCTTCTTAATTCAGTTCCACTCTTGTGTGTACAACGGGTGATGACTGATGAGTCTTTCACTCATTGAAATGTCATTATTTTCATTCTTCGTATCAGGAGTATTATGCAAATTACGCCCAGATTCAAGTAGCTTCATCCTCTATTTTTGCAAATCCCGTTTTGCTAATGAAATGTCTCTAACAGTGATTTACTTTGTGTTTAAGCTCAAAGATAACACTACAACTACTCTATTTTTAATCAAAACTATAATCTTCTTGTTACAAATGTTTTGTTATTGACAAATTGTTTTCCACATGAAACATATACCTCTTTTTGGTAGTAGGTTACAATAACAAATACCTTTCAGAAGTTCTGAATGGTATATTGTGTACCATTCTGTTTCAGTTTAAGACTTAACTTTCACACAAATGAAACATTCAAATAATTTCGTGCCTAATTCCCTCTACCTCTGAGGCTAATTTGTTGCGTTTTCTACCTGGCTACAGCGATATTTGACTAACAAACTAGATCTTGTGATTGTGATGGATTTAGGCCAGCAATTACTGCCTTTACTTGTTCGTTATAAAACTGCACTTCGTTCTTAACTGTGGGCTTCGTTGCTTTTGCAGTTAGTTGTTCGCGCGGAAAACATCACTGATTTCTACATTCTTCGTCAGTGTCAGAATTAGTCTTGATTCGATAAAACTGACTGTGCAGGCCTAAACTTCAAACAATGACATCTTTTATGGTTAGCGTGTTTCACAACACCGCTACAGCTTTATGCTTTGGATTGATGGAGAATATCAGGGACGCCGGAGAGCTGAGCCATTGTCGCCCTTGACCTTTCAAAAAGGGGCAACGGGGGCGGAGGTGACTTTTTTATAACAGTATCATAGGTAATTTCATGGTATATCAATATCGAAAATTTATTGCACTGATTCGCGTACCCAGGAAATTCACGATGGCTTTCTATAATTTCTGTTATTATTTCTTAGGTCAACATTGTTGCTGAACAGAAACAAGCACATTGGCAACGATGTTTTTGTTTTTTATAAGTTTCCACTGCTCTCAACCTTTTTACTCCCCCCTTGCCCTACCGCTGCTACGGCGTCACTGGAAAATGTTTACTTCTGTGGAAAAAAATACAACAGCCAGCATGTTTTATAGTAAGTCACTGATTCTGCAGCTCAAAAGTTGTGTGGTGCAAAATATGAATGGCATACCATCGTTTGCTACAATGTCAAGAGCAGCAAAGAGAAATGGTATTTTCCTTGGAGAAATAAATAAACACCTAGTTGTACAACCTCGTCAAATTCTTGAAAGTAATAACTGCTGTGAGGAGATCCTTTGGCCTTGAGATATGGTGACAATCGAGTTTCTTACGTTACTGAATGGCTTATCTTGTTAGTCACGTATGGTTCATGTTATTAACTGAGTCGCTCACGATCTCTGAATGAGGTTCCTGCGGTTTTAATAAAATCCGACTCAACCCTAATATTGGGTGCTTTACTTAAAAATGATAACCAAAAGCTGCTCTTGGGAGTTGCTGATCGGAACACTAATTATTGGCAGCTTTATTTTAAGGAAAGGACGTGTATCTTACAGAAAGGAGTTTACAGGAAGGACGTGTATTTTACAGAAAGGGCGTGCATCTTCTGATATGGCATTGTTTGGAGCAATGATAAAAAGCCTTAGGCAGTTTTTTGCTGATAACTATTTGCCAAACGTATTGAAAATACCTCCACATAACTCTGCAGTTATAGCAAACTGCAGTTAAAGCTTTCCCTTAAAGAAAAGCATACGATATTGAAGACTCGTGTTGGCAAAACATTCTTAGAACCGACCAGCGGTTGGGCTAGTGTAACAGATATTACAGCACAAAGGGCCATTTAAATGAGGGCCATTTAAACACTTTCAGCAAGTTCAAGCGATTTGGGCGAATGAAGCACGAGCTTTTAGCCTACATTAGACGCGCAACCAGTGGGGCAAAACATGGTATAGCAATTTTGGCATTTGCAGAAACTTTCAAAGGATAAAGATGAAATTATACGTAATCAAATGAAATTTCATGAAAATTGCCCCCTCCCGAAATGAAGAGGTGGTTGCGCCCCTGGTCTACACTGGCTACGTTTCTGACTCAGCCAAGTGAGCCGTTGTTTAAGCTTAGTGGTGTAGTGCCCAGGAATGCATTGGACGACTATTTCATTTTTTTGGGCTCAGGATTATCTGTGGAAGATATTTGCACTTTACCTTTTCCTTCCTATTTATACGCGCAGATGTCCTGGCAAAGATCCGCGCATGCAGAGAAATTGACCAGCACGACGACGAGAGGTGACATCCTCAAATACGCGAAGCAAACCAAATTCAAAAGACGCCGCCCTTCAAATACGCACGAAATAATTTATAAAGTTTGGGGTTAAATCCAAAAACGTCTAGTTCGAGCGGCAGCCATTTATAAATACAAAGGAGTCGTGTTCTTTTGGTTTAAAACTTCCTCAATCGGGTTTGTCTGCATAAAAAATAGTTCAGCAGGGTTTGTTGGCAAATATTAGACTCGTTGTGCTTTGATTTCTCTAAAAAAGGCTTGTAATGTGGTTGCGTTGTTGATTGCCATATATCTTCGTTGCGTACAAATAGCATTTACTAGTCTTCGCAAACCTGGTTACCTGTAATTCTGGAGAGCGAAGACAAAAGCACGAGCTGCATCTCGCACATGAAGAAAAGTTCGCCGAAATTTTCCTTCATATACATCAAACGATTTCATTTTAATCGCTTTCGCGGTCAAGTCATTAACAAGTAGATCGAGGCGGAGTCTCGGAGAAACCTGTGCAAGATAAGAAGTAATGACGTGATATCCTGACACTAATTTAACCACAGAGCTTTTCGAGTTTTGGCTGGTATTTCGAGGCCTCCGTGACGAAATACAGTAAGAGATATATGTCCAATCAAGATTCTTTAATTAAATGTTTTTTAGTGGGATATTATAATAAGAGCAGGGTCAGGTATCACATTACGTTTTGCCAAAGGTATGTTTCACGTGTGAACTTCGCTGCACCCAGCTTTTTAGCTGCCTGGTTGCATCTACAGAAAGGTTCAACACATTGAATAAAATCCGATCTCAGTTTCGCCTCGCAAAGGCAATTGTCTAGTTTTCGAGAAAAATTACATGCGCAATATTTCTCTGTGTTAATAAAAAATTATTTGTTTCGCATCATCTGTATTTATTTTCTTTATGCTATTCCGCGTCTCGCACAAATCGTTGAGGTACAGCATTTGATCTGCACATGTGTGCCTACATGACCTATTAATTTACTTACTTTTTTGCTCTGGACTATACTCATACCCCATTTGTAGGTACGGCATATTCAGGTAACAGCCTGTAGCCGTTTTCTCCGGGAATAAGCAAATAAACAAGCAAAACCCTGCAATGAGGTTCAAAAGGAACTTTTTGAACTCTGTTCAGTATGCGTTGTGTGGTTTCACGCGTTTAGCATGCAACAAAATTTCTATTTTAGTATTTCTTTTACAGGGGCTGCGCTCTGGACAGAAATTGAACAGAGTCTGAAAAACTTGTCCCATATGCCACCTTCTGCAAACAGTATAAGGATTGCCTCTTCTCGTGTTATGAATAGGTTTGTTTTTAGTTAACCATTTAGCTACATGCCTTTTTGTGGTTGCATCTGTCTTCTCCTGGAGTGTAATGCTTTCGTGTGCTTGTGTTTGTTTTAACAAATTTTTGGGACGCCTCGACTAGACCACTTTTAGATTTTTTCTTCGTCCTTGTTGCGAGTGCATTCTAGCAGTGTTTGCTTTCGCGTTACTATGTTGTATTGTAACAAATAAACTTAAACCACAAAACCACTACTGGTCATTTACAAAAATCAGTAATGGACTTCGCAGACTTAATTCAGAGTTATAGCATGTGTCAATCTTTCCACATACATCGGACAGCATCAGAAACGTACCCATTCTTACAAAACACAAGTGCAATCTTGTAAAGCACAAGTGCACTCTTCAAAGTAGGTTATCACAGATATATCTATATCTATAATATATATGTATATTTTTTGGGGGGTGACGCCAATTGGCGGCAGGCCGAAGCCTGAGATTTGCTTCTTGCCGGGGGGTTGATGTGAACTCTTTTGCAAAAGGAGTGTTACGGCGATTAACTCAGCGGCCTTGATGGCCTTGAGGTGCTCATGTTTTAAGAAGCGACGACCAAACTTTTCAGTTGAGAGGCGAACACTACCACTGAGCTATCGCCACCCTAGTTGCAGATATTCTTGTGGTATAGTAAACTTTGTGTGAAATAAACTGAATTTTAAACGTAGTTACCACCTCCAATCACTCACATACTAATCGAATGTTTGTATCAGTAACAGGCCCGTAACCAGGAGGGCGCAGGGGGGCGAATCCCCCCTTGCAAAATTTCGCCTCATTGGAAAAATATGTTGGGCATAGTTTAAGACTATTGGACATAGTTTAAAAAATTTGGGCCCCTCTCAGAAAACTCTTCGTCTCCCCTGGTCTCCCAAGCTGGTTACGGACCTGACCAGTAACCTCTTGGAATAAATTATAAAACAAACCTAAGCGCTGACATTATGACGCGGCTATCGACCTTCAAAAGCAAATGAAAATCCAGATTGCTAACTTGCAAAACAAGCTTAACAAGGTTTCTTGTATGATAAAATCACTGTAGTTAAGATTGATTTTATCGCAAACATTTAAAGAAATTATGAAACAGATTTTTTATTTTGAAGCGATTGAAAATATTCGCTTAAAATCAAAAACAGTTCAAGGTGTTTCGTCATCACATTGAAAAAAATCTGGACCCAAGGCTGCTATTGTGGGCTCTTGTGAAACAAGTCCAGCCCACCAGCTGAGCAAACCTTGACCTTTTGTAAAAGCAAGGTTGTTACACGAAATACAGTAAACCTCGGTTAATCCGAATTCGATTTGACCGACGATTTTATCCGGTTCAAGAGAAGCTCCGGATTAACCGAAGGTGGTTGCTTCTAGCCTGACGTCATCTAAGTACTGGGATATCGGCGAAAAATCACTGAAATTGAACACATTTACGACCCAACAGCAAACTTTTGCTGAAGCAAAATTAATTAATTTATTTATTTACAATGGTACGTACATCAGACTAGCAACCGCCTGTTCAGTGGCGATTCTAAGGGGAGGCCTGGGTGGGCCATGGCCACCCCAGATTTTTGCTTGGCCCCCCGTTTGCCCCCCCCCAAGTTTTTTCTTAATTTCCCGTTTAAGTTTGTTTGTTTGACATATGCAGGGTTGTCAAATGCGTTTTGTAAAAACACCGGCCATTTTGTCAACAGCGACAGATCTGAGCTGTGTCGTAATTTGTAAGCAGCACAGAGAAAACAGAGACAATCAGTATTGTTAAGCTACAATTAATCATTTGCCTATTTTGCCTGATTCGTTACATTTCGGTGTGTGTGTGACGTAACAATCGCACAAAGGATTGCGTCAACAACAGCAAATAATCTTAGCTGAAGAAACCGCCCTGACAAGATTCACTACAAGAGTCATTATGGTTTGAGAAATTCTGCGTTATTTCTTTTTGAAATTACGGTAAATTATTTTATTTTCACAATACCGGCTTCAGACACTGATTTTCAAAATACCGGCCTTTGCTAAATTAGCAGCAAAATACCGGCAAGGCCGGTGAAATACCGGTCATCTGACAACCCTAGACATATGCAGTAGATAACTTTCGGCCAACAATGTTTTAAACGATAATTTAGAAACTCTCTAGACTGCATTCACTATTTCCCAAATGCATGATAAGCTGTGTTGCTGTTTTTGACTGTCGGGTAGCTAGAGTTGTTTATGACGACACACACCGGTACTGAAGTAGATGTTCGCATCCTGCGTGAAATTTAGTCAGACTGCGATCGTGTTGTGAAAAAATTCATTTCGAAACTAAGGAACAGGCGCAGAAATGGGAAGATTGATCTTTCGTGCATTTCAGTGTGAGATGGAACTGGATTATATAACTGTGAGCAGATTATTGCTTGTCCCAGTGGTAAACGTTTGTGAAATCATTAAGAATTGCTTTCAGTTAATTTATCAGAATTTATCCTGGCTGCAATATTGCGTTCTGCTGCCTTGTGTATGACTTCGAAACATCTTACGTAAGTGGTTCGTAACTACAGTTTTAACTCTACCCACACATGTCCTGCTGCAACCTCTGAATTTTGTACGGATTTTCTGTTATGATTCAGAAGCAATTTTTCACGTATTTCAGCTCTTTTCCCAGGAGGTCAAATATTTCTATCAGAAAAACACTTGAAAGAAGTCGCAAATTATATTCATTTAGTGAAAATGATTTAAAATATGAAATAACTTTGGCAAAGAATTTGCTTCAGAAGGCCTCGAAGCTGCCTATATCGCTCGAACAATTTTTATCTTTTGTAGCTACTTAAAAAGCTGCGTTTGTTTGTTACTGGTAGCTGTAACTCTTCCCATCACCAGCCCTTCATGCGAGAGAAGTTTTTAAAAAACGTAATTAGTGAAAAATTTCCCAGAAATTCGATGACCAGTGAAAGATTGAGTAACGTTCATCTGCGTTCAGCTGAAAGGTACGAGCTGAAAAAATAGATTTGGATGATTTCGTTGATGAATTTGGCAGTTGACATGACACTCGAATGATTAAGTTATATTGAGTTGATAATGATATAAAATTCTAACGTAGCCTGTGCAGGGATCTGTGTGAGAATTATGTTGCTCATTGTCTATTTGTCTGAATCTTTTTTGGTTTAGAGGTAGTGAGTGTTTCGCGTATGACAAGACAGTCATAAATCAACGCAAGGTTGAAAAGTCAGCTTTTGAGTATCAGTCAGAGGAAAATTCAGTGTGAATATTAAAATAAACAACTTCGTTGGGAATATTCTGCAAACTCAGTTTTACGCCTACTGTCACATCTTGCTATCACGTACACGCCGATGCACGCCTATCTGCGGCGCTGCTGTGCTACTCAGATGCAACTGGTGCCGAAACCTCGATGCTGTTAACTGCATACTGCATTGAATAGTCCTCACCTTATCCACACTGCACACTCGTAAATAGTAGTTGCAAAACATTGGTTTGGTTACACCACAATCACAAAATGTCCCAAAGCTACCACAAAAATAGAGTAGTCAGTAGTCATCACACCGTTGGAAGATGGTTTATTTTTATGTACTTTGTAATAAGAACATTTTGACGAAACTAGTTGGCTATCAACAGCCTACTTGTCTCTGTGTCACGATGGAATTTGTGGTTGGAACCATTTCGCTTTCATGTGAATTGTGTTCACTTTCTAAAGCTCTTTCGTTCATGTGAGGCCGGCACAATTGTGTACGAATAACGGTATTTTGATTTACATGTGCAGTGCGGTGGATATTGCATGGTTAGCGCAGAATTTTTGGTATAGCAGTACACGTGTGTGATTGCATCTACAGTGGCGTTTAGGTGTCTCTAGTGAATAATAACGCTAGTTCATCTTTTTAATGATATTCACAAGCCTATGTTGGGTTTGATAGCGTTAATCATAGCGACTTAATCTTCAAAACAATGAAACATCACCATGCAAGATAGATATTTATGTTGCCCCCCTACTTTTTCCTTGTCCCCGCAGTGGCGCCCCACTTTTTTTCATTCTAGAATCACCACTGCGCCTGTTCTAGGCAGTTATGAGCAATGTTCATAATTTTAGTTCATAATTTTACATTGCTTGGCTGCGAAGAAATCTGGGATTTTGACAGACGCAGAGATTTCTACGACTGGTCCACAAACAGTTCTATTTGGAAGGTAATGCCAATGCCCTCCAGACATTATACCGAGTACAATACACTCAGGGATAATGCTCTACACACGCACACGCAACACTGATCAATAGACTGAAACCGCGGTGCGGCTGCGTGATTTTCAACATGATATGCTATGCCCGTGTGTGACGTAATAATCGTTTCTGCAATAAGTCGAATGTTGCGCGCAGCTGCGGCCGATGTTATCGTAATTCTAAACGTTCGTTGTTGACTGTGAGCACTCTTGTGTTGCGTCTGAAAGCTGCCGAATCTTTCCTAGAGTCCAGTCAGTGCACTTAAACAGAGTGGAAGTGCAGAAAAATCCGGATTACGAGATGGGAAAAGAGCAGATTTTACCCGGAACTGGCGAAGAACTGGATTCAAAAATTCGGATAAACCGAAGATTTTTATAAAGATAAACATTAGAAACCATTCGTACCACCAATTTTATTCGATTTTGGCGAAGATCCGGATTAACCGAGGTTTACTGTAAAGACACTCAAAGTTACAACAATAAATTGGATGACCGCATCAGAAACGTCTAATGAACGCATTCGACAAGCACTAACTTCAGCATTCGCCCAGAGTGGCTTGGAATTAAAGTATCGCCAAGTCTGCACAGCTGACCAGACGGGTGAAGTGGAATTGCTCGACGTTAATTATAACATGATTGCTGAATACGATTCTGGATTTGTCACGAAACCCATAGCGGAAGGCAGACGGTTAATTAACGGTAAATCAGCAAACATTTAAAAGGCGACATTTAAGTCAATCTTATTCGGAGAGGCAATAAGATTGAGGCGACTTAACCAAAGGAAAGAATATTACCTTACTAACCTAAACCGAATTACAAATAAAGCGATCCGCTCAAACTTTCCTTTGGTGATGACAAAGGACGTGATAGCAATGGTATCAAATTGGAAAGAAAGACTGCCCCTTAACGCGTGACAAGAAAGATTCCCTACAAGTTTGGGCTACATCATTTCCCCACATGCTAACTCTATCAAAGAAAAAAGGTTAAATACGAAGGTAATGGTTACCACAACTGGACAAAAACTAGCCAACTACAAGCACCTTGCTTTAAATAAGACAAAAAATAAATCGAAGGTTCGTCGGGGCTTTGCAAGAACTGTGCACTTTGTGGTTGCCATGGAAAAAAAAAAACAAGGCCCCAACTGTTTCACAAATCCTGACAAAAATAAAACTTTCCCGCTGAATCAAAACATGACATGTGCAAACTATGGTATTGATGTGCAACTTGTGTGATATACCATCAACAACAGGGGTGTGCAGAGGTCTGGTGATAACCGTAGCAAAAACTTGGTTGTATGCCCCCGACCAAATTCTAGTATTGAGGAATGTGAGAAATACAGGCACAGCAAATCTACCTGCTCAGACCATTGCAATTTGCAAAAGGATTACGTCACAAAATCTTCTCCTCAAGTGAGAATAAAAAAGAGAAAAAAAGCTGTACGAGTCTCATACCACGTTACGCAACAAAAACAAGGCATTTAAACGTTGTAAAACATGCATGCAAGGGCACAGAGTTTTACATGGCACTTTTGGCGAGAAAACAAGGTTCTATTAATAAACATTTTTTGATTTGGGTGAGGGGTTCGCCTGGGAGAGGCTCGCAAAGTGGGGGTGCTTTTGTTTTTTTGACCAACTTTGACAGGCCCTGGACGCCAATCCAATGGGCCAAAATTTTGGCTCAAACTTTTTTTGGACACTAGATGATCTCCCGCGTCGATAGAGCCCTTGCTTGACCTTCTAGCATGTCTGGAACCAAAGTTATGGCCCAAAAAAAACATTTTACCCCCAAAATCAGAAAATGCATGAGTTTCCCACTGGCGGCTATGTGTAGCTCGCGATAACCCGCGATAACTCCCCTCTAGAACATGCTAGCGAGCTATACGAGCCCTCGAAAGACTCATGAAGTCTTCTAGTTTGCACTGAAAAAAAAACATTTTAGATTTGGGTTCGGGGTTTTCGGTGGGTGGGGTTAGAAAAAGGGTAGTTTTGGCTTTTTTTGGTTGTTTCATTATGACGTCATCACCTCCACAAAGGGCCAAAATTTTGGCTC
>Ga0210059_1002112_pt1 | contig 30855 bp, 19 predicted proteins | sample Ectturendosymbi2_FD_188042 | JGI IMG/M metagenome (GOLD analysis project Ga0210059, IMG submission 188042) | Ecteinascidia turbinata endosymbiont from Florida, USA - Sample 2 (SPAdes) (version 2) | ecosystem: Host-associated > Tunicates > Ascidians > Unclassified | place: Key West, Florida...
GACAATGGAAACGTTTTCGAAACTGAATCTGTACACTCTGGTATGATTTTGTTGCAAAATAGGTCTCCAGGGAGAATATCTTCTGCTGATTTGTCCAAGACATTTTTGGGGCAACTATAGCTGCAAACGATCATCCATAGATTCACCTATCACGTCCTGCAACAGAAAAGCCATTCGTTAAAAAATGGGTTTTTTATCGAACAAAATATGGGTACGCATCTTTTTGGGTCACCCTGTACCACCCAGTTTAACTAGGGATTTGAATTATATAGAACTGATGATGCCTATCCAATAAGTGAAAGTATACTACATTAAGGTTTTAGTGTCTGATTCTCAGCTGTGAAAGGATTTCTTTTGATATACAGTGTAAGTAAGCTCATGTAAAAAGACAATGTATATATAGAAAATTTAATAAAAAGCTTGAAATTTGGATTTCCCATGCAATTCCCTGTTTTGTTAAACTTTGCATTTTCGTGGTTTCTTGTTGCTTTTTTATCCACATAATAGAGTATTTGCTAGTGATGTCACTAAGGTCAGGTATTTATTGATTAGATATAAATTTCAACCAACTTGCCCTTTTCTCAAAATCTCCAGCTTTTTATGTGGAGTTCAAGGGATTGTGAGTTTTTAAACATCTAATTATTGCCTTATTCTACTTGTAACCTGAATCCATTTCTTAAAATGCTGCAGATATTTCTATTACAGGCTATCGCTATCACTTCTTTTGTGTAATGTCAAGCTTCCCAAGCATGAATCCTTTTGCTTAATATGCTCAAAGCCCTATTGTTTATTGTCTGCAATTTATAGAAGTTAGTCATAATTTGTATATCAGAAAGTTGTTCATAGTTAGACATAATTTCTTAGTTTTCTCTAGGGTAAAATGTTCCACATTTGATTGACCTTCTACTACATGATAGATGTTTCAGTGATTAGATCAGTGGTTCTTAACCTTTTCATGCACTCGTCACCTCTGAGCTTTCATAATTTTTTTTTGTACCCTTTGTCTGAAATCAAATAATAATTGATACTAACATACTGTCATTGCAACAAATATACAAAGTACACCAACAACTGAACATGGTTAATGGCTCTTTTTTGTCAATGGTCATTCTGTAGCAAGGCTCTTTGTTTGAGATAGCCACTCGTGGATCTAAACCAGTGGTTCTCAACCGGTGGTCCGCGGACCCCTGGGGGTCCGCGAAACATTTTCAGAGGGTTCGTGAGAACTTTGAAATTTGAGATATAAATTACGAGTTTTGAAATTTTTTGCTGTTTATCATCGCTTTTTTAAAAATAGGCTTGAACATTTGCTTAATTGCCTATTGTGATGGGACAATACAAAAGCTTATTGAGATTTATCCCCTGCAGGGAAGGCCTATTGTGATGCAATAGACAGCACCAAAAGGGGTCCACCAAGATGCTTTGACAGCACCAAAAAGGGTCTGCCAAGATCAGAAGGTTGAGAACCACTGCTCTAAACGATTCTTGGCCTTAGTTTTGATGTGGAGGAGAGTTGAGGAACCACCTTCACATAAGTAGGTTGTTGCTAATGACACAAGGACTTTCGTAGCTGTCTTTGCTATGTGGGGAAAAGTGTTGGGTTGCGTGCACCAGACGGTATCTAACTGCATTGAATGGAACTCCATTTTTATTTTTCTACTGTGTTTTATTTGAACTAAATCTTCCTTCATTCCATCATTGTCATACATAGATTCTAGGTTAAAAATAAATGGGTCCTGCATCCAACCCTGTGAAACATAAATTTCTGGTTGAAAGTATTCATGGAAGGACTGTTGTAATACCTACAGATGTTTTTTTTTATTTCAATGACAATGGGTAATGATATTTTCCATTGGAAACACTTTGTGGAGAAATGAAGTTGTGGAAAATTAGCATAGTTACCTGATCCAATGCAGCTTATCCAGATTGAAAGTTTATTAATGAAAGCAGATATCCTCCACCTACCTGTGATCATGTTCATTGCTGTTCCCTGAATGGAGTTGTTCAAGTCGTAATGGTGGCTGAATATAGCTGCACGGTATGCCAGGGACATAATGAACTCATTTGAAAGTCCTCAGCTATGCCACTACTTCAGTGGTCAGTGTCTCAGACACTGCTCGAGTTTTTTGCACAGCTCAAAAACACAAGTAATTGCTACGCACTCGACCACAGGTTCACTAGCTCACTTATGTGCAGGGGTATAATGAGGGGGAAAGGGGGTCACAATTCCCCAAGTGCCGAATCACTGCAGGGGCACCAAGAAGTCCCAACAATGTCACAAGTAAGCTAGTTTCTTCAATACATTAGACATGTGTTAGTTTAAAAATTTTCTTTGAAAACATGTTGGACATATGTTAGTTCAAAAAAAAAACATTCACTTCCGAAAGACCTTAGGTTAAAAAATGGGGGCGCCAAACTTGCTTCTTACCCCATGGCGCCATTGAACTTCATTATGGCCCTGCTTCTGTGTGGTAAAGAAGAACATTGTGTTAAATCCCAACTTTGTTACAAAAAACTTTGAAAAGACAGTGATTCAAGGCTTGGTCTCTGATAAAGTTAATTGCACTCTCCACAATTGACTAAAAGAGCTTGGCTCTGGCTCCAGTCATCCTAAATTGCATGAGCTCTGGCTCCACAGCCCTGGTCTATACCCTTTGTCTCAATATTTACACAATAAAATATTTGATCTTCCATTGGCTTTTTGAAGCACTTGTGTAAAATTTAAGAAAATATTGACAAATTACAAAAGCAATTAAAGATAGTTGAGCTTGTAGTATTGCTTTTCCATGCCTTGTTTTTCCTTAGTCACACAACTGCATTGTATGTGTTTTATCAGAAGGCAATATTTACATCTTGTGTTTGCTAGTCTCACATAGCAAATAAATTGTCACAGTGTTTGGATTTTTTGATTCGGGACTATGTGAAATACTGGTACAACAACTTGTCTGATGATTCAGAATTTCTTCATTATCTCAGATCTTCTCTGCAAGATGTCATAAGAGCATTAGCAATGCGGTATGTTTGATTTTGCTTGATGCATTTTCATCACATTGGTTGTTAAGTGTTGCCAATGGAATTAATGTTGATCTGGTAATACATCCATAACTTGCAAGCTAGTGATAGTTGTTTTTATTTTAGTAAATTATGGAAACTCTGAATGTATCAGCAGCAGTACGGAACTAATAAATTTCAACCAAGTAAATCAGTCTGAAAAGTTGATAACATTTTGCTTCAAAACTTGGTTAGAGAAAATTGCATAGCACATCTACGGTGGTTGCAGATTTGGTGAACAAGCATGTGAAATATTCATGATTGATGAATTGAAGGGTAGCTGACATAGCCATGTGATTCCCAATGCTGTTACGTCCTGTGCTATCTATTCTGTAAAGACCAGCTGCAGAATGCCTAGTGTGAAATATTTTATATGCTGTGTGGCCAAGATTGTAAATGTACAGTATATGGAACAGAGAAAGTTCTTCAGAGCAAGATGTTCATAAAATGGCTGTCAATTCACTTTCAGGTGCAAGACAATGGAATGGCAAACGTACCTGACCACCAACCTCGTAGATGACTTTGCGTCGCATGTAAAGCTGTTTAGAACTGCTCAAGCCAAGCTGCAAAAACTGCAGGTGTGCAGCCATCCTGAATTAGGATGATATTTCTCTGTTGTATATTGTCTATGGATGTGTGGATGCGTGCATTCATGTCCACGAATGTTTTTACGCAAACGCAAATGCTTGTCATTGTACTTGCTGTCGTGTAGTGGCATTCTCTTTTCACATCATGCTGATAAAATGCATAATGTAGTGAGTTTTTTCAGTCCAGTTGTCAAACATTTACCTGTGTCTCTGTGTGTGCGTTCCTTTGTGCTTGGGTTTTGGTGTGCTGATGCTGACAGGTTGACATGTTGGGCTTCCTGAAACATAATTACAACCTGTGTTGTAACGCATTTGCTTGATTGTGCTAGGATATCTCACACGCGTGGAGACAGCGCGTACAGGCGATGCAGGTAAAGTTGTGGTAGCATAGAACATACACGTGGCTTGGCATGCTTTTTACAAATTATGTCTTAGTTTGCTGTTAAATCTCCTTTTTGGTTCTGTTAAATGCACTGCAATGTGCATCATTGATTCACTTTTGCTTTTTTCAAACAATTTCACGAAATGTTAGTGGTTTGTAAGTGGATGCTTCTTGCATGGTGTTGTGGTATTAACTCGGACGTATGGTTCAGTTGATAAGCTGCTATTGATTTCTGCCGGTCAGGAACTTAGTAGGATTTTTTTCATGCCCAGTTGGTGTATGGCCGTTAAATCCACATCTACAAATTCGTACAAAGCAGCTGTGGACAATATATATACAGGTATAAGAGATACATGAATTTGTTGGTCACAGCTAACTATGCCACATGGAGCTTATGACAGCTTGCACACGCTATGTCATCCTGTGACTACTTTCATGAGAATTTCGTTTTATTTACAGGTCTTGTTTCTGTTGCTTTAAGCCACCTTTGGCAACATTGTGTTTAATGAGCAACAACGTCTCCTAAATGCTGGTGTCCTGTACAATATCACTGACGATTAGTGCCAGTGTTGTTTTTTGAAGACAGTTGTTTGAGATTGTTAAGAAGAGCTTAAGAATTTGTCTGTTGTTCCTTTTATTTGCGCAAAACAGAAATCCGTCTTTGCTAGAATCGTTGAGTCTTGTTGCATTGTATAACGTGGTCGTCGGAGTGTTACAGTGTTAGGGCATGTGCCATTCAAGCTGGTTTGTTCAATAGCGGTCTGGTCATACCGAACACGTGAAGAACGGTTCTTGCGATATTTGCCGTCTCGTGCACGGCGTTTGTGACCGTGTGCATGGAAAGCTTTTTTGCGATGTGATACCAGTTTCCACCACTGCACCTTCCATTACGAAAGTAGCTGCGTGACTCACGACGCAGGGTAAGCGGAGACGGCGCCCGTTGGTTGCTCGTGACACCCTAACTTGGGGCACGAAGCGGGTGTAATACATTTTCTTTCTTGATAAAGGTTTTTGTTTGCATGAAAATCGCAAGCATTTGTTAATGCAGTTGTTTTGAAAAGCGTGTAATGTTTTTTTCTGTTTTTCTTCCTTTTTTTCTAGGAATAAGTTGCTGCCTATAGCATGTGCTATTGGTCGTTGGTAGAAATCAATTGCAGGCTCATTATCATTGTTGCTTTTGCAAAGCCGCGCTATTTAGATTGCGCAAGGTTTGACGCGAGACAAAACTGCCTGGAGTTAGGCATGTTAGAGCACTCGATGGATTAGTTTGTAAACGTAATGACAAAGTGGAGTTGCTTTAATAACGAAATACATTTCGCGAATTCTTGCAGTCGTATTTGTCGCTATGCGACTTTATTGATTTAAGGTCTATTGATTGAAAGTGCTTCAGCCTTTGGCATTTCCTTATACACAGGTTTCACCGTCGTCATCTGCAAAGACGTGATGTCGATCTGGTTTGTTCTCGCTGAGACATTTCGGTCATTTGCTCGAAACAGCTTAAAAACGTCTGTCATTTTTTCGTTTTAGGACATTTTTGTATGACTGAGAAAGGCATTGTGTCCGAATTGACTTAATTTTTTCTGTTACTTCAAGAAAAATTCGGTAAAACCCGGATGTCGATACTGTTTGTATGGTACCAGTTAGATTTTGACAGGGCTTGGAATGCAGCTTACCTCCAGGATTTTGAAACCGGCGGATTTTTTATTTGGGAGGAATGGGCTGTGGAACGTTTTTGGCATGGAAGTACATAGTCGTGTTTCCAACTCAGTTTGTCAACACAGATGTGTTCTGGTCATTCGTGTGGGTTTTCGGAAATTACGTGATCGTTTTGACAAAGGGTTTTTTGTTTGCTTGCTCTTTTACGACTGAACTCCTGGCTGGTGAAATGTAGCTTGATCAGAAGTTTATTCGTTTGTCTCCACCTGACAGTTGTCGCAAGCAAATATTTTGGTAACTTTTATGTCCGTTGTGCGTTACTGTCTCAAGTGTTTGCCATACAAGGCAGGTGTTAGTTAACAGCGCTTCTGGTGTCATGCAATTTTTTTTCTGCTCATGTGTTTCTTATTAGTTGTGTATTCTTGCGTTTAAAGATTAGTATCGGATGTTTGTTTAAAAACCGAACGCAAATTAACGTTCAACTAATAGCGTAGTTAATGCCCTTAAAATTAGCAATTGTTTTGTGAAATAAAAAATGTATTTTCTTGAAATGAATGATTGTTTCAACTCTTTTTTCATCATGAAACTCTTGCAAATATATTGAAAAACAAAGTCAAGTGTTATTTAACTGTGTTGAAGTTGTTTAATGGTAATGGAAATATTTTAACTGCTGAATGGCATAAAGTGCTGCAGAAATACATGCCCAAAGTGATTTTCTTGCATCTGGTATGGGTGTGCCTGCATTTCAAAACGCTCGTTCAACTCCACCACGAAACCCACAGTGTCGTTGCAGTATATGCAAATGTATTGTCGGTGCTAGTTCTGGAACTTCATGTCCAATTGCGGATTTTCGTATTTCGCGAACCATCTCTTCCATTTGTCTTCCAGAAAAGTTGTATGTTACCATGTGGTGACCTCGTGAACTCTGCTCATCTTGTACGCTTTTTGGCGCTATTGATAAAACAAGACTTTCAGATGCCAACCACTTGCTGCCGTTCTTTGGCCTGCACACTTGGTGCCAGATTTTGTTGTTTGTTTCAGAAATTTGGTTTGGGCTGTTATGTGTCTCTGGCCGTTACTGAGTAATTTTTGCTTCAAAACTCTCAAAATAAGCTTTTTTTACGTCAGTTACGTATATTGACACCGTATCGTTGTTGAGACATGTGTCCAGCAGCAGTTCACCATTTTACGTTGCTGCTCTGACCATTCCATACATACCCTGTCCGTGAATGTGTAGCAAGCAGGGCAACAAAAGCTGATGTCGTTTCTTCATCGGGTGTCTGTTTCGAACTATACTCCACTTATCAGATTCTTTTCCTCTCGCTCTATTCGCATGCAGTTGCTTGCGGTATTCAGTGTTTGAATGGGATGCACCACTGAATTGTATTTGTGCACCGTTGTAAGTTTGTCATCGTTGCCACTGTGGCTTTGATTTATTGTCGTTCCTACTAAGATATTAGGTATGTTTTTATTAAATTGCTGGTGAACTCGCACCAAATAAATCTCCCGCGGTGAAAGTGCTGGTAACCGAACAACCTACGTTAAGACTTGTAAATGCTAAGATGTGAATTTCTGTTGGAATAAAGTAAAAATGACAAGTCTACCCAAGCTTTATTAGTAACAAAAAACGCACAAACAACGATCCTACCAATGGAATCATGTTGAACATTCCGAACAAAGTGCTTACGTTGTCGGCAATATAACGTCGTTCGACGCGTGTTGCTTCCGATTGAAACAGTTGTTTTCGAAACGTCCAACTTGGTTTCGTTCAACTTTTTTGCGATTTTGTTTGGGATTCTTATACTCACAGGTAAAAAAGAGTTTCGTTCAATCGTTTTAAAACCGCTTTACAGACAAACGACACTGGCGAAGAAAAAGTCGAAAATGTGTCTAATTCTAACTCCAACCATCAGAACTCGACCAAACCGCCGGGAAACGATGGCCCGGATGAGAAGGTGACCGTGTTATTGATTTTCATAAGTGTTCTGCTGTATCGTGTACGTTGTTGATTTTTGTAAAAACGGGTAACGTCACTGTGTAAATTAATCTTACAACATAGTCGTCATATCCTGCCGTGTCAAGGGTACTGCAGACAAGCTAAGATGCTGACATGTCCGTGACATGGCGACCATTTGCACTTCTAACGTCTTTGCCGTCAAACTTCCAGGAGATGCCGGATGTGAAAGATTTATTTTTTGACTACGAACTTGCCATCGAAAACATATGTCGAGACCTTGTAGCTTGCGACCTGAAGAAGCAATGCGAGTTCTTGCAGGTACTGCTTTGATCGATTCTCAACTCGGAGATGTTTCCCAGCTAGTGCTTGAATTACCGATAGAAGCAAGCCCCGGCTAACGCGCCAGTGGAAGTAAACGGTTGACGTCCCAAGCGCAGTTTAAGCTACATTCTGATCTATGATCCGTCGTCGCTATGACGCTGAATTCTCGTGTTTGGCCGATTTCTTAATGAGGTTGTGATGGTTGGCTCTTTTGAATGCACGGTTAGCTCTCGTTTGAGAAGGTTAGTTGGAGGTGTTGCTTAACAAGGACGTGTTACCATGGATACGCATACCGTGATTTCGTGACCTGTTATTCTTTTGCAGCACACGAGTGAAGTTTTGTTGTATCTGCTGCTACCCGAAGACGATTTTCACTGCAGGCCACTCAAGTATTTGCTGCGAGTAAGAAATGCCTGACGTTACCAAATCGATATTAATCCCTTGATTTTTTTCTTAATTGTGTCCTGCTGATTACATTTTCATATAAACAGTTTTTAACGCAATTTGAATTTTTTGAGAGATAATTTGGGCGTTTTATAATTAAATATTTGTGAACTTTTGAAATGTGTGAAGCTCTTCAGCTTGGTATAATACATGCTTGAAAAGCTTCGGACTTAAATTCTTAAAATGTTTTCAGCTTTGAATGCTTAAAAAGTTCAGCTTAAATGTCTAAAAAGTTTTTAGCTCAAATGTTTGAAATTTTTCGTTTTTCGCTAAACGGTGTCTGCTTCTGATCGCATATTGTTGGCTTATCGTTGTTCCATATCACGGATTGCTTCGTGCCTCAAATCGTACGTGTTGGATGCGTTGGTTTTAACTGAAGCACATCTCTTTTGTTTGTAGGAAATGTTGGTCCATGGCGTGTTCCTTTCTATGTTCAAGCTCTACAGCAGCCCTGACTACCTCAACCAATACCTAAACTGGCTGGTACGTTGTGGCATTCGATCACTGTCATTGATGAGCGCGTTACTGCGTCATCGTAGCATTGCTTCATATGGAAATTTTCGATCAATGCGTGCGTGTAGCTTCTTTATTTCACTTTCATCTCACTTCAGTCGCAACGAAACACCCTTCAATTGATAGACAGGCGTAAATTTACGTGTTTACTGATTTCCAACGTTCTCAGGTGATTGTTCCGCGCTCTTTGAACTGATTTGAAGTTACCGTAAATACGTTAGAGCACGATTGCAGACAGGGCACCACTTTTACTTCGACGAACTGGTGAAGGAGGCGGAAATGTAAATCTGCTGTTACGGCGCTCATGTGTGTTTGCTTGGACCACCATCGCAAAACTGATGCCACGGATTTGCAGCTTCAAGAAACTGCGTCTTGTATTTCGTTTGGGGGATACAACGATACCTCGTAGGGATTGTTCGGCTGCGTGCTCTTTTCGACTTGTCGCGCAAAGATGACCCGGTTTTAACCTAGACGTTGGTGCATGCACTCTTATCAAGATATAGCGTTGTTTCAACGCGCCGGGACAGATTCGAACAAACTACCGCTCCTTGGCTGCGATTTCCACAGATAAGCGACAACTGCGTGAGCAGCGACTGGTTCTTATCCGTCTTGAGACGCACAACGGTGATTGCAGAGCTGAAGGCCGTGCGCGAGAAAGCGGAATCGGAAATCGACCTGATCCGTTCCAACGACACAGTTGGCGACGGTGAGTGGTGAGCTTCTCCTCCGAAGCGTCACGTGCTTTCGTTCGCCCCCGACCTGCTTCGGCAGGCTGCCTGTCGAATTGCTGCAAAGCGCCCGAAGTCGTGGGTGCTCCGATCAAGCGGATAATTTGATACAGTAGTTGTAGAAAGTCTTGCTCGAGAATGCGAGTCACGCAAAATTCATGCTTGACGCTGTTATCGAGATTTGCATTTGCAGTACCTCGTATTTGTAATGTTCTTCTCTTTATAGCAAGCTGAAGCTTAAGCAACAATGATGGATTTGACCTTCGGCATAGTCAATCCATTTGTGATGAAAACTCAGTCCACTTAGTTTTTTTTCTGAGCTGTGCATTCCCTTCCAAGCCTGAAGCGTATAAATCCATTTTTAAGAACAACTTGCTTCTGTACTGTGACGTCCATCGTGTTTCGTTGTAGCCCTGAAAGCCTGAAGCAACAGCTCGCCATAAGCCAGGTGCAATAGATTTTGCTTCAAAGCAGAGTTTGCGCTCCTCGTGGAAATAGGACGTTTCATTATTATTTAATGGCTTTCTGCGCGCTCGTGTGCACTTGATATTTAAAAGAACTTTGTTTTCGGAAAATATTTAAGGCACGTGAAAGAAAAACTACTTGCTGAAACCTAGCGGTCATTAATTTTCGCTGTTGGTGGGTGTACTTGAAAAGGGCTTGTCGTGAACTGCCTAGCCGTGCGTTGTTAGCCACGCGAACCGCCTGGCGTAATAAAAGTCGAGCTACGGTGCATTTGAGATTAAACACAAACAAAATCCTATCAGGTGTTGTGAACGATGATGTCACAAGGAATCGTCAGCACTACGCTCGTAAATCACCGCGCATTTCTCCTGTTACAAAAATACCGGTGTGGTCAGATTGCTCATCCCTCAGCAGCGGAGCCGCTTGAATCGTGTGATGTTTGAAACTTTTTTGGAAAACGATGTGTCATGCGGAACTGCTGGAACTGCTTCAGGCGGCGTCTGTACCTCGTGTGATTTTGGCCAAACCATGGCATAGTTCAACCGTGAAGCTAAACTCTCCTCACATCCCTTGCATATGTGGAGTATTTTCGGAAACCACCTTCATGTTCGACGCTATAGAATTGTGTTTTGCATTTATTCGCGATAAACTGGCAAACGATTGTATCGTCTGCCCCCCAGCTTTCAAAAGCGCTTGCAAAAGTCTGTCATCGCGGTAAACTGATGTGCAACCTATTTTTTACGTTTGTACCTGTACCTTAACACCTGCTGGTAATTTGCTTATTTCGGCATGCGCGTTCGCCATGCAAATCCGGGTTGAGAATAAACCGTTTTTTTGAAATAAAAAAACAACCCACCTGATTAAAAAAAAGTTTTTTTAGTTTTTTGAAAAAAACAGGTTTTTGTTCTTTGAAAAAAAAACAACACAAAAACCCCCATTCTGAATTGTTTTGATTGCATCATGCAATATCACCATTTTCAGAATTATACACTAACAACTTGTTATACCTATTATGTAATCAGAGTCGAGGGTAAAGAAATGTACACCATCCTTGTTTTCGCAGTGTTGTTGGTCAGTTCACTCCAAAGTGGTACGGCTTGGTAATCATGCGCACAGCAAACAGAAAAAAAATTCCCATACAACCTCCGCAGTTTCACGTCACGTTTATGTGCATGCCCTGCTAGTGCAGCGTCTGTAGTGTATTTTTCAAAAGATGTTTTAGTATGGTCGAACATCAGAAACAGTTTGAATGCAGAAAAGGCAAAAAAATGGCAAAAATATACTGATTTTGCTGAAGAAGGTAACCAGTAGAATTTACTCAAACTGTTCGAATTGTTCTTCTCTTTTTTCAAGTCCTTTCAAATTTCGTTGCTGTTCGTTTGCTTTGATTAAAAAATTTTTATAGTTAACTGAACAGTGATCTGATTATTTTACTTTTAACTTCATGGTAGATTTTTCAAAGGGAAAGTGAAAAGTGGGTTTTTGGTGGATTTTATTGTTTTTTTTAAGTGGACTTTAAAAAAACGCGGGTGGTATTTTTGGGCTCAATTGCATCAACCTTGATGCAAATGGATGTTCAATACTGAAGGTTTTGATCTCCAGTTGATGTAAATGCCTGATTTGGTGTGGAATCAGATAATCTTGTCGTTATTTGCATGAGTGCTAATTAGCGACAAGTCAGGATGGTTTTTATTACGACATTGGCTCTTGCTTTTGAGCAGCAAACAAAATTGAAAATAGGAACATATGTGCGACAACCTCAAGGTCATGTAACTGAAAGGTAGTGATTGCTATAGATTCCTTCATAAGGTTTCTGATATTTTCTTTTCAAATAACTCAGGTTTTTGTTGAAACACCTTCAACAGAAGTGTGAATCCGAGTCTTAAATGCTTTTGTGTTTTTAATACTTTTGCAGACGTCGTTGTCAAGCAGCAACTGAGCAGCATGCGTTACGTAAAGACCCTCTGCGAGCGCCACATGAGGCAGCAGAGGGAGGGAAACATTTACGTCGATTCCGGAGAAGCGGTAATGGTTTCAGAATCGTGCGAACGAAAACCGTAAAAAAGACACCTTTCGCCGTTTCAAACGCCATTGGCGAATACAGCACGTTCGCTGTACTCTCAAGGCAACGCGATAAAGCCGTAACGTTTGTCTGTTGATACGTATGTTGCATCCGTGAAATGCGTGATGTGACACAACCCTTGACGGTTTGAGTCACCTGCTGTAGGATATTCGCCCGCTAGTTTTGCGTCTTTATGGCATTCGTGCAAGAAACTGCTTTGGTGCGAAAGCGAAGTCGCTTGCGGGCGATTTTAGTTGCAATACCGTTTCTGCAGCGCGTGTCACGTCAGTTTGAGTCGTGTGGGAACTGGAATCGTGCAAAGTGCATCGCTGGTCTGGGGCCGGCATCTTGAAACTGTGTGCTGAGAATTTTTTCCATCGGTCCCGCTTCTGTCGTCGACATTTCTCCTCGTGGCGCCGCTTTGTTCCCGCAGCTGACATTGAAGCTTTCGTAGGTTTCGTTGCCAATGTTCAGGTGCAGATTTTTAAACTGCGGCAGTGCTGCAACAGGCTTTTGTGCAAAAATCACTACATTCACAAAAAAATTCACTAGATCTGTAAAAAAATCACTAAATAAAAAATTTATGCGTTGAATTCAACAGTTTTTGCCTGAAATCATTTATTTATGTACTTGTCGCCCAAAAACTTTAACACGATATGCAAGTTTGTCAAATTTGAACATGCTGAAGCGTAGAAAACCTTAGGTCAGAAAGTTTCAGATTTCTTTTAAGAGCTTAAAGCAACAACAGTAATGACGTATTTTAGATCAATCAACTGAATATTTAATCAGTCTCTTTTTACTCCACTGATCCTGCAAAGAAATGAATATAAGGTAATAGGCAACATTGCAGCAATTAGCAGCACAGAAGTGAAACAATAAGAACTTAGAAACTGAGATTAGAATAAGTTGTGTGTTCAATACTTCACACAACGATTCACATAATCAGTTGTTTTTCTGAAAAAAAAAAAACGGCTGAAAAGGTAGAAACAAGACATACGATCTTCAAACAAAATCACTAGATTAAAGTGAAAAATCACTAGATAACTAGGTCAGCCTGAAAATCGCTAGATCTAGTATAAAATCACCAGGCGTGGCACCAGTGAACTGCGGACAGTCTCCGTACTTTGCACCTTAAGTCGTTTGTACTTTTTTCTTCCTGTTTGATACATCCGACAGGTGATGCTTTCTGAGCTGATGCAATGTTTGTCGCGCCGCTTGATCTGCAACTTGCAATGGCGCAGCGCTTGCCAACAGTCCCACCCTACCACACTTGCGTGGACTGTGTTTTCCACCTCCACTGCTATTTACGTGACGTTGTCTCCGGGAAGTTGAACTGTTGCGCGCGGTTCAAGCTTCCGCGCAGATCATCCTGATTGTTACGTACCGGCCGGTCCATTCTTGCAAATTTCCAACCCACATCGAGATTTTTAATAATCCACACAAGACGGTTTCTTACACAAGTCTTTATTGTTGTGGTTTTGGGAGTGCCTAATAATGCCTATGAATATTTCAATGTTGCAAGGCAGTGAAACATTGCTCAGCAAAGTTATTTTGGCTCGGAATCAATCCAACGGTTAGTTTGACACTTGGCAAAAGAAGCCTGCTGCACCACCAAGGCCTATAACCCGGCTGGCGCTTATAACCAGGCCGGCGTGTTTGAATGGAGCTGTGACGGTTATTTCGAAGCCCAAACTACGCTTATTGCACTGCAGGGTGATTGCAGGTTGAGTTCTTTCATAACGCTCACGACAATTCCTTCTGTATTTACCAGACGCGTATTTTAGGCGCGGTCGCCAAGCGCCATTTATATATGCAAAGGCTCGCGCGACTCGACGCAAACAGTTGCCCGAGCACCGCTCGTCAGCTTTTTGTGTTCTACAAAATTACTCTTGAAGCAACTTTCTGTGCCGCAAATATTGACCGAGCATTGTGCGTGAGCAGCTCCCTGGCAGGTTGAGGCGCGCTATTGTTTCTTGCACTCCGGCACCGACGTCAAATTGACCGTTCCGGACTTGGGCAAACAGTGTGGGCGGTGTTAATTTATTTTTGGATCACTGGACATGTTGCAAGCGCGCGTCAAAGTTGTTGGTGTTTTTTGCGGCAGCGCTTAACCGTGTGCTTATTAAAAGATGAGCTGCCAGGCGTTTTGGTGTTGAATTAAGATAAGGCAGATGTGAAACAACCTCCGAATTCGGCGTGTATCAAGGAAAACTTGCATTTTTCGTATTGCATTTCCTGCAACTGTGTATCTATTTGTCAAGGGGCTTTGTTGTTGGTGCTTGATGCGTGTGGCGAAGCAAACGTACGTATAACGCAAGGAGTATTTTTGGCCTCACGTCAAACTACTGGCGTCTCTGTTCTCGGCATATAAGGTTGTTATGAAAAACGGTTATCGGCGAAAAATGCTTTGTTTTGTTTCCTTAGTATTTGGAAGGACTGCAGATGGACAGAAGTAAGCTTTACAACCTTCCGTTGAGCGTCATCCTTAGAAACAACATCGCCCTGCAAACGTTCATAGGTATTTCATTTATTGATTTATAGTTCAAACTGTGAACTGTGTCCTAGTTGCAATGTCGTGGCTGTTGGCATCACAACGTGGTGTTGCGCTGGTATTGGCAATGTTAAAAATGTATGTTACTTCTTGGTTTTATCTCTTGGTTCAAGATTTATGGGGCAATTATTCCTAATCCTAGTTAAAATATCATGTTCTTGGTTTATAGCATATGTTCTTTCAGAAGTAACGCAACCTGGGCCAGAGCGGTCTCCCGAGGGAATTAAGAAGTTGCATTTCAGGCGGTATTTATTTTTAGAGTTCAAGTTCAATTTGGAGGTTGATTCGCTCCCCTAAATAAATCATTTTTTGCTTTCACGAAACCTTTGGGCGGATTGGGAATCGGGTGGTGGCAATGAATGACTTTGATTCCGTGTACTACAAACGCAACTGTTCTTAACACCAGGTCCCGTTGTTTTATCAGGAAAGTTTTATTGTTTTGTTCCGCCGACTGCCTTTTGCATCTCCGGCACAAGCACTCGATTGGGGGGTATGGCGGGTTGTTCATTTGCTAGAAATGGATGCTACTGTTGAAAATCATCCGTCTTCACTTTGATCCAGGCTAGCTTTTTCTGCATCATTCAAACATCGTAGATGCTCATCTCGCCAAAGCAGCCGCGAAAGCATCAACAACCGCCGTAGTTTCTAGAATACACTTGAGGTGGTGGAGCCATTGCTTCCGTATCGATTTGCATAAGGGGTACCTTATGATCAGAATCTTCTGTTGTTCGACTGTAGCCGATAATTTTGAATGCAGTTTTACTTTTACTCGAAGTGCAACACCGTCAGATTTTATTGGTTGCACCTCTGCAAGCATAAAAATGCCACTCGCTGTCAGTGGAACAATAATATCCAACTTGTGCAAACTAGCAGAAGCTTGTTTTCTGGCGCAAGCGAAAGCAACCACTGGCTCGCGTTGAAATTGCGCTATGCGGCACATCAAGCGCTTCACCAACCGATAGATTCACGCGAAATGTGCCAACCAGCGTAGGTTGTTCAATCGCGTCCATTTAGGAAGTCCGCGCATTAGTTACACGTCACAATGCAACAAGCTGCGCGCAGCAGCGCAAGATTTCGCAGCAAAATGGGTCGGTCAGGTTTTCGCGGTAACTCGGCGTGTTCATCCCATTCACGCGCGCGCGTGAGACGTTTGATGCTGTTCCTCGTGAACGACGTTTTCCACTGCGTGTTAATAAATAAACAAAGGACCGTGCCATCGCTGGTTGAGGTCATTTCCGGTCAATACATCCGACGACGCGATTTGCTGCAAGTCGCTGTCGGTAAAACTTGTGCGAAACCTAAAAGATTTCATTTTGTTCTGGGTGCCCTGTTTGTGTAAATCGAAGATTTTCAATATTAGATCGATCTACGGGGCTTGTAGGAGCTTATAACGCAACCACTTAGTCACATTGCACATTGGTTGCTTTACACAATTCAAAACCATATGGCGAACTCGATTTTTTGTAAAATAAAATATATTACATTGAAATCGAACGGTGCCACTGAGCATTGGTTGTGTTCCTATCCATCACAGATTACATGCAAACGGTTGACGGCCAAGGCTACTTATTCTTCTGGCTGACTGTGGACGGATACAGGGCAGCTGCAGAACAGCAGCTAAACGAAGCGAAAATCCAACAACTGCAAGGTTTGGGGTTGAAACTGTAGTTTTGTTGTCGTACCCCGTATTTTTTAAATGAGGTTCTTCTCTCAAACTGGAATTGTTTTGCCATAAAAGCGCGCTTGTACTAACTCATACGACTTTCTGAACATGGCTCAGTGCAAAGCTGCTAAACTTTTTTTGTGCAATTACATGCCGCAGGCCGCCGTCCTAATGTAGAAAAGAGCTTGTGAAGAGATAGCAAAATGAAATCCGAAACCCAGATCACAAAAATCGTTTTCGATGACAAAGCTGTTTTATGTTGTTTTTATCGCGATTTTGTTGTATATTTACGTAGTTTCAAAGTCATGAAAATCTGCCTTAACATTTCCCTGCGGTCGTAAATGTACCTCCTTCAAAACCTACCTACACACGCCCCCGTACCTTAAGATACAGGCACTAGCTGAGCTTCATCTTCGAGGTGGTGCTGAACCCAGTAGTTGGTGCGAACCTCTCATGGTGGCAACGCCGACCGTGATATTTTCACTCTACGTCAACTTCAGCTGACGTGCTGTGCGTCGTCCGTGCTCGCTCGCAATCCAAGAATTGATGTCGTCTTGACGTCACAGCTTCTTCGCGCTCGCCTGCCTGTCTTAATTACTGGTCGACATTGGCTTTTAATCAATAAACGTCATGAGTTTCAGCCATTTGATTTTTTGGCCCCTGCAGTGCTTCACGAGCAGCATCGATCGTTGTGACGGAGACAGACTAGAAGCTTGAGCCTGAAAAGTTTTTTAGTATATTTTCAAAGATGCAGAGAAGCTTGGGCATGTGGGGGATACTTGGTGCCTGGCCTGTTCTTGACTTTGCATCAATTAAAAAGCTATCCCAAGGACGTTTTTTTGTATTGTTGAGATTGTGGTAAAATGATATTACTATATGTTTGTTTCAGTGACTCCACCGGTACAAATTTAGCAGAAACGATCGTAAACATTCGACTTGTTTTGTTTTTTATTAGGCCCCACTCAGGGAATACCCAATTTCGAAACTCTGCGCGTCATCGGCCACAACATCTACGAGCAGTACTTGAGCAAACATGTAAGCAGAGTGTGCGGTTTACCTCACTGCTTGTTTTCTACTGTGGAGTACAAACCTTGCGACGATTCGCCGACTTTCAATTCAGAGGGGCCAGTGCTGTGTTTACTGAGAGTTGTCAGAAACAGTATATCTTTCAACCGGTGCTTCATTGACTCTGGTCTACCGGGTAATTCACGCGGAGCGGAGTTTTGGACCACGGGCATTTTGATGGCGTCTTTTCTACTGGGGGCCATTCCGGATTTTAAGGCAATCTGGGCCAGTTGTCCAGTCGCACTGACCCTCTATTTCGAATATCAAATGCATCTTTCGCCACAATTTGTGTACTTGTATGTATATACACATCTGTGTTCTGCAAATACATTTGCAGATATTGATTATAGTGTGACGTTGCGAAGTGTGTGACGTTAAAACCAGTGTGTTTCACTTTTTTGGAACATAAAAGCGGTGTTTCAAACCGCACAGCACTGTGCTTTTATTGCTGTTTGTTTTGTGCAGCATCGAAAAACATTCGACTGGGACGTGACTTTGAAATGGCCAGTGCTCTATTGTTGTGTAACAATGTGTAACAATCGTTCATTGTGCATGCTCTGGCTGTCGGTTAGGATAGGCCTGCAATCTTCTTACATCGCAATGATATTCTCGATTGCCAGGCGGACCCTCGTGTGCAACTCGACCAACTGACAGACAAACAACTCCGAAAAAAGCTGGACAGCGGGGAACCGTCGCCCTATCTCTTCGACGACATTCAGCAAAAGGTTCGACAGCGTTGGACCGTAATTTGCACGAATCTAAACTGCGTTTTCAAACAGTTCATTTCGATTCTGCCAACTCCTGGTACCAGCACTGTTTCGCGTCATGTTGGTCACCCGAAGTTCGTCCTTGAAAAGCGCGTTCGAGGGATGCTTGCTGGACGAAGCAAACCGTTGTTCTGCTTTCCACTGCGTGTTTGTTTCGCCCTCAGGTTTTCCAACGAATGCAGAAAGACGAGAAGTTCTACCCTGCCTTCAGAGCGAGTGCAATGTACATGAAGTTACTCGAGGAACTCGACCTGCTTCGCGAACCGAGTCTAAACTCTGCTGACACCGGTGGATCCATGTCAGGCTCGGTAAGATGACTTTGATGTTCGTCGCTATTCTTGATTGAAAATAAATACGTGTGATCGCAGAAGCGTCAACCTGGGCTGTGCTTCACTGTTACGCCTGACGCAGCTCATACGCTGCTGCAAAATTAACCCGTCTCATCGTTTTTGCAAAATTTTCTTCTCATCGTCATTGTTTCCTGTAAGAAAATTTTACACTGAGCAAATGTTTGTTTTGGCGAGCACGCAATTGCGCAACCATGCCAATGACGCGTTTCAAGCGATAGAAGGGCTATGCGATATATATCCGGTATTAAATTTGGAATGTTGCAAGTGCGCGCAAATGAGATTTTATCACCAGGATAGTTTGTGACGTCACTTCCGCAGAAAGATTGTTTTTATGTCACTTCCGTAGCAGGGTTGTTTATATGGCGCTCGACTTCGCGGAGTCCGTTGCAGCGTTTCCGGTTATTTCGAAAAAATGTGTAAAACTTCATGCTTTTGCTTGTAGTCCGTCGATGATCTGCCGATTGCGGACAACGACGAGCCAACAGGCCTGTCTGCGCGCATCACACAGACAGGTGGGAGGATGATTGACGCGCGTGTCTGCTTCAAGTTGTGCTGCGCTGTTACGAAAAAAACTCCTTATCGGTGAAACATAAAGACGAAGCGATCAAGCTTCCCTAAATAGACTCGTTGATCTTGTTAGTTAATACTTTACAGCAAACGTGTGACGAAGCGTCACACAGCGCCGATAGGAAGTTATCAAGTTATAGACGGCGCAGTGCAACACTTGAGTGAACCTGGTCGAGCGGGAGAACTCTTGTCGTTTGTGCTGCCGAAACCTTCCGAGCCTTGCGTTTTGGGTTCGCGTCCCCACAAAGCGACCGTTACAGATTTAAACACCCAACTCTTTCTCCACCAAGGTCTTTAATCGGAACGAGCTACCGGAGACCGATTTTAGCCTGAACTGTTCGCCTCTTTCCCAGGTATATGCACGGAGCACGGGAAGACCTACGCGCTCTATGCAATCACCGTCACGCGTCAGTGGTCCAGCGGGAGACAGGAGACGTGGGACACTTTTCGGCGATATCGTGAATTTTATGACCTCCATGTCAGCCTCAAGGAAAACGTAAATGCAGATGCGGTTTTGCGTTTTATTATTAATCAAATTGTTTTGCTGAAAAACAATTAGAGCTTGTGTTTAGTCTCGCGTTACTCGTGTTAGTCAGATGAGATGGTCCCTCCCTGATGGGTGTGTATTTATGTTTGGAGCAAGGTCGTGTCGTAAACCAATGTTTCGGACCTTACCCAATGATGCCACTGGTACTCATTTTAGGTATACTCATGGCGCAGGCCATATGCGGCTCTGAAGATGGGCTGGCTGCGGTCCAAACCTGTTCCTCTTCAACATTTCAGTCGCTTTCACGAACATTCTCGAGGCATTTTTGAAAAAAAACAAGTCCCACATTACGGAAGTCCACGAAGTTTCATTTCCGGTGTTTCCGCCGGTTCACCTTACCTTGTTCGCTTTTAACAACTGGTGGTATTTTGATCTGTCTGTCTTAAGTTGTCGTTACAGAATCCCAAAAATAGATAAAAGCATTGATACTAAACCAGGGACGGCTCCACGTCAAACGTCTGTCACTCGGGCGCTTCACACGATATATGCCGAGGTCACTGACTGAACGTAACAGTTCGAGGCTTGCGATACTGAAATTTCCATTTGCTCTCATTCTGGCTGGCGCTATCGTTGTTCTGTGACGTCATTTACACAACAATGAATGAGAAGTTCTCATGAGAACTCGTCGATTGTTGCGTAACATACGTCACAGAGCAACGGTAACGCCAGTTAGTCCTCTGCGTACTAGGCTCATTCATATTACTACGAGTTACTGGACAATTTGTCGTTCGTTTGCAATTATTCGCGAATGCGAACTGTCCATTGGAATGTAATACAAATACAATGTTCTATGCAAAACAATTTGCTTCAAAAAACATTCAATCTGATTTGAATTACATTTTAAGAAATACAGTACTTAACTGCAGAGCACAGCTCGGGCTCTAACGGATGAGCCCGAGTAAAGCGCGAGCGAACGAAGACGAGAGAACGCTTGCTTGGAACAACACCTTTTTGATTCGGGTCACCTGCAACATGAACGCGAAAGGCCAGACATGGAACGAAAATTTATGAACACTGACGAGGCTCATTAAAAAGAGCCCGAGTTAACATCTTTAAATCAGTGAAGTAGGTGGTGGCACAAATATACAAAGCAAGCAAGCGCACGTTCTACAATATAAATCTTAATCGAAGACCGGGGTTAAACCCGAGGTGCCGAAGTCGCTACTTTAACAAACTGTACTACTTGGCATGTCGTGAATCATCCGGCAACACGTTACGTCGTAACGTCGTGCCGCAAGATGAAATAATTTCGTTGTCTTTGCTTCAACTCTTCTCTTTAGTCCTGCCTGTATCACCCTTACGTTGAACTCAACCCTTGTGTAGGCTGGTGGCCATCATAGAGCGACCTGACACTGGAAGGAAAACAGGTTTCGATATACTCCCTTCTTAGCCCCAGTTAAAGTGACGCAAGTGTTCTGCGTGCGCCATTTCCGTTTGCAACGCGCCATTTCCACTCGCAGTGCACCATGGCCCTCTGGCTACTTCCGTAGTGGATGCTGCAGTAGTTGCAAGTCAAGGGCAGCGTCGTGTGTGGAGCTTTTCACTCATCTATTAAACCCAAGGTACTAGTCTAGAAAAGCCACAGTTGCCGTTTACCGTAACCCTTCTCGTCATGAACGAACTGCGTACACAGAATCCTCCGACTACTTGTTTGTTTGTTTGAGGGCGCATCTTCTATACTGCATCGCGTAGCCACCCTGACACTGGACATGTCAAACGCAGGGGCGGGAACCCTATTCACTACCACGAGCTGCGTGAATTGTGGAATCCTGCTGGCGTACCACAAAAATTTAATTAACCTTATCTTAAAATTGTATTATTATCTTCAAAAGGAAAATCAGAAGAGAAAGCTGTGTCAAAGAACGAGAAGGCCTCCTCTTTACTTACTGCTTGTCACGGACTTTCGTTTTGATGGGGTTGTGTTCTAACTTGGGTAACGAAAATCCTGATGCCAGCCATACGAAATGCTCACGCGGGCCGCAGGTTCCCCAGCCCTGTGTTAAAGCTTTCGTGCACGTGTGACTGTACGGCCAGGAATTAAACTGATGCTACGACGAAATGGCCTTCGTTACGACAGAATTCTTCCCTGTGGCATTGACTTTAGCTGGAGGGTCTTTGCAGCGGTTCTTACCTACTTCCAGGGAAGCAACTTGGGCAGCCTGCGTCTCCCCGGCAAAACCTTCTTCAAGGATTTGAAGGAGGACTTCCTTGAAAAGCGCCGAGCTGAGCTCAACCAGTACCTCACCACCATTCTCAGCGCCGAGCATCCTGTAAAAGCCATGGAATGTCTGCACACGTTCCTCGACGCGAAAGCGTACCAGAAGACGTCGCGCACATTCGCCAGCAAGGTTAGTCACAGAGGAGCGGTGCCGATTTTTCGGTTAATTTAAAAATTGCGATTTGCGCATTGCCGTATGAAAACGAAAATTGATTTCATGTTAATGCTTCGTTCTTTCAATAGCAAATGCGATGTGTGCATGTTCGAATCATTGCAAAAGTGTGAAAGTAGCAGCAAGCAGGCAGATTCATCAGAAGCTTGCAGTCAGGCTAGGGCTTGTTTGCTCATGCTAATGCTTGAACTTTTTTGCTTGTTCTAATTCTTAACATCAGCGTGTCGACCCTCCATCCCTGTCTGCTATTGTATCAATGACCCGATCGCCATCGGTTTTTATGCGTGTGTAAAACAAGCTGGAAGAACAATACTTTCAGCTGAGGTGTTGTGTCGTCGCATGGTTTGATCTTCGTGAAAACTTGTTCTGATAACCTGAAAATTTCCATAAAGATGACAGAGGACTAGTTCCTTCTTTTCAACGTGACAGCGTCCCGATTGCGGTCACCTTCCTCCTAGTTTGCTTCTACATTCAAACAATGCTTGCTCTCCTTCATTCACTGCGATCCCTGGTTCACGTATGCTCTTCCCGTTGCCAGGTCGACATCATGATGCGCACGTCAGTGCGAAGCGTCACCAATTTCGTTTCTCAAGCTCCGGACAACTTGCTGGACGGAATACAAAAAGCGTCGGACATCATGTCCGACAACCTCTTCCGTTTCTCAGACAAAGCGCCCGGATCCGGTCCGGAGCGGCGGACTTCCGCCGAGGAATTTCGGGAACAAATGGGATATAACGTGAGGTTCCGCTGGAACTTTTCAGTAGAAAAGACAGTCAGCCGTTTACCTGTTAACAGCAAACTTTACGACCCAGTTTTTTCACGCCCAGGTTGAAAACAACATTCCTCTGGGAATCCTTCTACTTCTGATGGACGAAGTGTTCGACTTGCGCCAGAAGAACCAGTGGTTACGCCGGCAGATAGTCGCCGTGCTGCAGCAGATTATGCGCACCATATTTGGCGATCGCATGAACAAAAAGATCGTGGATTACGTCGACAACGCCTTGTCGGCCGAACAGGTAATGCTGCACGTTGTGGGCGGTGACTAATCCCTTTGTTTCTTCTGACTCTGATTACCTGCATAGTTCCCGTGTTTTTCGGCGTTTTCTTATTGCCAGTGTTTCCAACTCCGGGTTTTTCCCGAAGCCGAAACTCGCTTTTTTGCTAATGTCTACTACCCGAAACCAGAGTTGAAAAAATCCGCCAAACCTGATATTTTGAAAAAATCTGGGAAACTGGTCGCTGTCGAAAATATCAAACAACTTGGCTTAGTTGTATGTTATTCATACTTTCCACTCACTGTTTCGTCAGCATTCTTTCATTTCATCACAATAGTGTGTTTTCGAAAAAATTGAAATATCACGCTTTGGTTTTCATGCGTCAGTGCGACAAGGATCGGTGCGAAGTTGCGCATAAGTAACAAAAACTTGTGTATTTTCGTTGTTTTCGTAATTTTTTGCTGATTTGATTTTGTGGCGTTTGCTGTTCTAATATTTGTGTTATACTCTGTGCGCATTTTAGTTGTTTTGCCAGCTCCAGCTTGTTTTGTACATTTGTTTTTTTTCACAATATTTAGTAGCAGCGCAGAGTCCACTGTTGTGTGGACCTGGTGGAGGTTGACTTTGAAGAACACGTGGCCATTTCGCCGTCTTCTTGTGGAGTGTTTGGTGCTAATTTTACTAATAAAAGCGCACTGCTGGTTGCTGCTAAATAAATAATAGCAGTTTCAAAGTAATAATGAGTTAACCACCGTTCAGAATCGTATCCGTCTAAAAACCCGAAAAACATCGGGTTTCCATCCCAGGACGCTCGAAGCCCGAGTTGTGAAATTTTGTGCCGAATCGGAAACACTGCTCGCTAGCGCCGAACAAGTTTGTCTGGTGCTGATCGCGCGGTCGAGACGACGATCGTCGATCGCTTGGCGCGCCAGCTGTGGTCTTTGTCACATTCACTTGTCGTGTCGTGAATGAATGGGTTTCTCGCTACGCAAGCGGGCAACCGCTGTCACGTGACTGCTGTCCTGACGTTCTGTCGCCTCTGGCACTTTGAAAGCATTAAACCTTGGAGCGCGTGGCCACATTGAAATAAGTTGACTGCTCAGGACGAATAGACACCAAACAAGGGAGCAGTTCTTGCAGTTTCTGAGTGGGTTGGGAGGCGAATCCCTCACGGGAATTACTCCAACCATTGATGGTCAGCTGACCTGGTTGCTTATGTTAAATCACGTACTATTGCTCACGATAGCTTCAATGTAGGATTAGGTTGCCTTGGATAGATGGGGGGGGGAATTGAAAAGATTAGCTGCGCAACTTCCCAGAGTGCATCTTCCTGCAGGGGCGAGATTTCTGGCAGATCGGTGTTAGTCGCGTTTTGAAATATTCCTAGGCACCCTGGATTGATAGCATTGTTACTGAAGACCCTTCGCTCGACAGCCCTGCTCTGATTTTAGTGCAGCCCAAACGCAAGTTTTCTTTATTTCTGTTTCCTAGCTATTGTGAAATACCGCACTTTACCTCAAAGTTAATGCGCAATCATACCTCAAACTAGTAAAGGCTTTCTTTAGTGAAGATACAGTTTTAACTGATCGATACATTCCGATGAACAACGTTTCTGAGCTGGGTTTCATGGCCACGTGATTGTTCAGCTTGATTGACAGGTGATAAGTCAGTGCAATAAAGTGCAATAATGGGAAGAAACAGTCGTAATTAACCCCTGTCTTCCGCCAGGTGTCAACATACATATGCAAGTTCCGGGATGCGTTCTGGCCGAGCGGTGTTTTGGCGGAAGCGACGTCACCGCGCGAGGAGGATACAGTGATGAGGACCCGCGTTTTGACCAAGACCAAGTTGCAAGGAGCCATTCCAGGTACACCACGACATGGTATCATATCTCATGCGGTCGAGTACAGCGTAGTTCGTTTTGTTTTTAAGTTTATGCAAAAGTGAATCACTGACTCTTCAAACGTCTAATTCAGCCACTACTGACATGATTTTTCGCCCAAATTTCAGGAAGTTGAACAATTTGATTTTGGTTGCCAAGGTTACTGTTGCAGTGTTTACCTTTCAACCTTCTTCACTGATCGTTAGTCGCGCTGATTCTACTTCAGATTTGCTTATTTTTGCCTTTTCACCCAGTATACCTTCCGAACTGTGCAACTCGCAGGCTGCTGTGGTTTCTGTTTTATAGTGAGCGCGTTGTGGTATCCATAACCTGGCGTTTGCATTTCCCTGTTGCATGAAAGCTCGTCTCAGCAGCAGCAGCAATGTGGGTCACTTTGTTTATTTATTTCATTGTTGAGTAAGTTATTTATACACTTGTTAAGAATGAGTAGCAGTTTCTGGAAAGATCTATCTGGGTGTTTTAACTGAACCGTTTGTCCGTTAAGTTAAATCACTCACTCGATGAATTCGTGTCTTCACGTTTTGAGCCAGTTCTTCATAACCACTACTAGGCCTCACTAGATCTTGGGGCAGGTGTTGAGCAGCCATTCGATAAATTCGTATGAAGACCTATTTTCGGAATCAAGGTTGCTAGAACGCCGTATTGACAGCACAAATGCTCTGCCGCATGAAAGTCGAATTGCTTCAATAACACCCCTTAATCGATTGGCTCCACGTTGTGGTCACAGCAACTTTCTCTTGCAAAAGAGAGCAAGGAAGCAAATTATGCTGTAAATATTAAACGACAAACTAGACAAAGGCTTTGCGCTGCGACAGCTGTCGGAATCATAACTTCGTGCAATTGCTTCTGTGGACATGGAAAAGGCGGCGGCAAGTCACGTGATCTGTTTCGTTTCAGACGAACTGCGGCCTCTGGTGGGCAGCGAGACAAGCCGCAGGGGCGTGATGAGGATATTCGAGATGATGCAGCACGAGGAACTGAACCTGAGGTTTTGCTGCGTGCTTCTGGAAGGAGTGCTGAAGAAAATCTTTCCTGGCAACTCGTAAGTGCGTGTGTGCCAGAGGTAGAGCCCATCATAAAGTGTACTTAGTTAAGTTAACCTGTCTATGGGTAGAGGCCCGTTTCTAGAAACCGGTCGCCATTAGTCAGGGGTAAGGTGCTTCTCCCATCTGCGATTCAAGCAATTTGTTATGTCTTTCTTGGACGGTAATTTTATTGTTTAACAGTTGTGCTAAGAGCGTTTCTTGCAGTGACAATGTACGGTTTTGTTTTCCAGCTGTAGTGAAGAATACATCCATGTATGTTATTATCTCGAGTGTGACGATGCGAACGGCAGAGTGCTACGGCCATTAATGAAGTGTTGGGTTTATGACACTTACAATTGACCGTTCTATACTAACTACGCACGTTCGATATGTCTCGGCAGGTTCGGCGAGCTCTTTGAAAAGTTTCACGCGCAATCGCCGCGGTACCGCGCGCGAAAGCGCAAGCGGATGTCACGCCCCGAGAAGCAGCCGTCGGGCGGCAAAAGCACCCGGCGTGAACGTTGATCGTCCCTTCAGAAGAACTCGCGCGTGAGCGGTTTGCTTGACGCGATAAGGGAGTGATTGCACGCGATCAGCGTCACACGCTTGGCGTGACTGTGGGATCAAATCCTCGGCATCACTGAGCTGCCAATGAACGGCGATAATGGCGGATCCGAGTTTCTTGGCTTCGCCAGCACTTTCCAACATATCTGCGGCAGTAGCACCCTGGCTTCGTTGCCGCATCCGCAGATAAATTACCTTTTGTCACACTTTACCTTGTTTCCATCACTTACGTACTGTAAAGGCACCTTTACCAGCACACCAAGGTGGCACACCCGAAAGTTGTTGTCGGCAGCGTCCATGCAGTGTTTTGCTGTACTTCGGTTGGACAGCACTGGACTCTTGGGTCTTCGTGTGTAAAGTGTTCTGCATGTAACGACGTACTACTGTTCTGCGTACCTCGCTGAGATTCCGTAATCTGTGCACTGCTTGTCGAGCTCGCGCCGACCTGTTTTGGACAATTGCTGTGTGTGATGTTGAGAGTGCTCGTTGCTGAGTTCTTCGCTGACGCAATCGCGGTTTACTCACGAAGGCTTTCGATGAACTGTTGCAAATTTTTCGTCATGCTTACCTGTGATCATGTCTCGCATTCGCGCACTCTTTCGTTTCTTCCTTACTCGCAAAACAGGCTTGCACCAATTCTCTGTGTCCGGTTGTGCGTTTGTTTGTGGCGCCGGAGTTGGACAACAGCTTCATTTCGACGCACGAAAAGAGCAAAGCTGAATGCTGTTTATCGTGTTTGCTGATGCCTTTCGTCGATTTTGATCCTTTAGGTCAGGGACGGGGAACCTATTTACTATCACGGGCCGTATGAACTGTGGATTATCGCTAGCGGGCTGCAAAAATATTTAATTCTATGTTAAAATTTGTACTGTACCTTCATAACGAAAATGTGCACAGAAAACTATGAGGAGTGCGAGAGACCTCTCGACTGTCAAATATCCGCTTATCATGGAGGTTAGTTTTGGCGCGATGTTATAACTTAGGCGATAAATTTTCTGATGAGCGCCATTTTAAATGTTCACGCAGGCCGCAGGTTCCCCACTCTTGATTTAAATCAATTGAAACGTCCCAGTTGATGCTTCAGATTTGCGAAAGTACTGAGTCTCCTGTTGCTGGCTTCCAACGCTGTGCGTATCAGTTATGCCCTGGTCACGCACAGCCGCGTGACTCCACTCCGGTCACGCACAGCCGCGTGCCACCACCTTGGTCGCGCGTAGCCGCGTGCCTCCACCCTGGTCACCGTAATCTCTTTACCTTGAGGTTTGGCGTTTCTTTCTCAATCCAACTTCCGCAGTCATCTGCTGGAAGCGCTGGTTATTTTCCTGTGTGTGTGAAACGCCTCGAACCGGCTGCAAAGCGCGATTACCTACTTGCGAAAGTGTTCGCGAGTAACGACGCCCTTGTGACATCACGCCATCGATTTCACGCTTGTGACCTCGGCAAAAGCGTACGCCGCATTTGAATTTGTTGCTTACAATACTATCACGCGTAATTTTTTATGCGAAGATTTTTCGATGTTGGTGTGCATCCATAAGCAAACGCAAGCGATGTGGTTTGCATTTATTCTGCAACTCCATGTGTCGGCATGATCATCCTAACTTTAAGGATCTACGTGAATATCGAACTAGTAACGAAATTCCTAAGAAGCTATCATCAGTGTTGCTGTGAAGGTCATAGATCATGTTTTTCCAGGAGAAAGAAGTTGATCCCAGTAGGACAGATCAGTTCTTTGTACAAGTGAAATGTAGACCAGTACTTTTCATCGATCTGCTGGTGGTCAGCTTATCCACTCAGTATTACGCCCCTCGCGCAATTGTGTTTTCTTCGCTTGCGGGAAACCTTGAGCGCTTACGTCGGCAAGCAGACGTGAAATTATCCTGATCCTATGTTTTATCGATATCTCTTCACTGTACCGAGCCAGTGCAATCGATTCCTTGCGCTTTTGGTAACTGTACCATGTGGCACGCCGGGTTTCGTTGCGATTGTGTTGGTGCACTCCCGCTTTGCTCATCGTCACGCGCGATATGTTTCTGCCTCCCTGTGAGTAGCGTACCGGCAGCTTGTTGTGGGTAGCAATAGTTTTGTGGCGGTGTCGCTGCTTGAATGGCGTCTTCTTTCGTCGCTTCCCCATTTCCTCAGTGAGACTTCATTTCCTGGCAAGTGACGCGTCAGGGCTGACGTAACAGAGCCACTTTGTGTCGTCATTTCAATTGAGTCCACGAGTGCAATAACGCCGAGAAGAGCTTTATGGTTTGCGTGTTTTGTCGGAAACACATCATTAGTAATACAAGCGCCACTGTGAATTTGCCTGGTTTGAGATATTCGGAAAATGTAACGGTCGCATTGAGGAGACACGAACTCAGAATGCAGGGTCCGTGACGTTCCTGCAGCACAAACAATAGAGATTAGCCGCTCGACCAGGTCCACTCTTCTGCTGGTGCAGCATTGCGCCCATTATAACTGGGTGACTTCCTATTGGTGCTGTGTGACGCGGCGTCACAGAGTGAGGTGTATCGCTCATAAAACTTAGTGCAAAAGTGCGGAATTTCTACGTTAAGTTAAACTCCCTAACTTAGCTTTTTAATCGGGCAAATGTTTGTGATCCACGAGTTGGTGCAGCCACGATTCTGGAGCGTGCTTCTCGGCGTGATTCAAGTCAGCTGCTGTTTTTTCGCAACTTGAAATCTGACCTTATGGTGAAAAGTGATGGGTGCAGCTTCTTTTTTACCATTTACTGCAACATGCCGAGACATTCTAAGACGGTGAACAGTGTTGTCTCTAAGAAAATTGTACACTGAGAAAATGTTTGTTTTGGCAAGCATGCAAGTGCGCAACCATGCGGATGCACAATCAGTGAAGCGTTTCAAGCGGGAGAAGGGCTATGCGATGTATATATACGATATAAAATTTGGAATGTTGCAAGTGCGTGAGAATTAGAGGGAATATTGACGGTGAGCGTGTGATCATAGAAACTTTCAGTGGTTTTGTGCTGAAGTTGGCCTCCAAGTCATACAGCCCTTGCTTGTCGGCGTGTTGGATGCACACGCAAATATTTTTGGTCTGATGAACGTAATGTCTGTTTCGTTTGCAAGTACTGGTTAGCGATGAATTTTTTCGTTGGCAAACACTAGTTAAATGTGATTTTTTGCATATGTAAACACTGATTAACAAAAATTTTTACCGGCTAACACAGGCTAGCGATGGATCTTCTGCGATCAGACAGTACAAGCATGTGGCGAGAGAGGTCGATTTGTGAATGGACATGTTTTTGCGACATGATTTTTCTGAATGGCGTCAGCGCACCTGCAATTCCACCGATTTCAACGCAAGGACGTGTCATGATCAGAAAAGGTAGTTGCTTTTTGAGGTTTGTGTTTTGTTACAATCGTTTGAAAATTCGGGTGTTCAGCTAACAACGCCTCTCGTTCGACGAGACGTGTGAAAAAATGAAACCGCGGTCGTCAGGGGGTACACTGCGGAAGACCTGCTATAACTTATTCAAGCTGAGAGTCACTACCAAACATCACCTTCAGTCTTTCTGCATTGTCAACTCATGTGTTTAGGACGTCCATGATTTTAAACATTTATTCGCTTCGCAATTCGTCCCCGCTCGTAATAGGTGTTAAGGCTAATGCATCAGTGGGGTAGCCAGCCCGAAAATTTGTGGAGGGGTCAAAAATTTTTATTTTAGGCTGAAAGCAGTGTTTTGTTTGGAATATCGCCTCTCAAAGTGCAAAATAACTTGACATTTTAAAAATTTGGGGGGAATGCCCCCCTAGGCTCCTGCTGGCTACGCCTGTGTAATGCATGTGGAGTAGGGCGAATGCATCCGTAGACCACAGATCGCACCAAGCGCTACCAGGTTTCCCAACATGGGTTACTTTTGGCCCTCGCTTACCACTTCCATGTTGCGCCAGCGAGTCACTTCAAATTTTTTGCGTTCATTCATCGCGAAATTCCTTTATTTCGACATACAACCTATTCTGTAACAGTTGCTGCACGAAGTCAGATTCCGTCCAAAATTTTCACTTCTTTTCCAGCCAAGAAACGGCTCAGTGCCGCAGCAGCTGCGCTCTTAAATTCATTGGCAATATTGAAGATTGGAGAACTTTCAGTGCTGGTCAGCGGAATCAAAATCTTCCCAAGCATATATCCGTTTGCAATCTCAATAATGCTCTATACCAGGGGTTCCCAACCGGGGGTACTCGTACCCCCAAGGGGTACGAGATTGAACATCAAGGGGTACGAAGATCCTTGGGTCACAGAGCAGCTTATATATCTCTTATAGAGCAATATATATCT
>Ga0210059_1002113_pt1 | contig 30854 bp, 22 predicted proteins | sample Ectturendosymbi2_FD_188042 | JGI IMG/M metagenome (GOLD analysis project Ga0210059, IMG submission 188042) | Ecteinascidia turbinata endosymbiont from Florida, USA - Sample 2 (SPAdes) (version 2) | ecosystem: Host-associated > Tunicates > Ascidians > Unclassified | place: Key West, Florida...
TTTAATTACTGAATTTTCCTCACGCTTTTCCGACATTCGTTCTCTACAAAATAAATTCAGGCTATTCAGTACTCCGTTTGATGTGGACGTCAATACCATTCCCGAAAAATTTCAAATGGACCTTATTGAAATGCAATGCAGTGACGAATTGAAGGCAAAATTTCATACAAAGGGCATATCGCTGCTTGACTTTTACAAAAAGTACCTTCTTGAAAGTGGTCTTTATCCCAGCTTGACCAACAATGCAAAAGAAATGGCATCGATGTTTGGTAGCACGTACACATGTGAACAAATGTTTTCAACAATGAAATTCACGAAGAGCAAGCTAAGATCACGCATTTCCGACGCCCATTTAGAAAATGTTCTGGTTCTTGCTTCATCTGACTTGTCACCAGATGTTGAAAAACTTTCACAAAGCAAGCAGCATCAAGTGTCACATTAATGCTGTGTTGTTGAAGTGTGAATACATATATTTTGCTCTTTTGGTGATTGGTATGATTGAGATTGTAGCAATGTAGTGTAATATACTGAAGTGAGTGTGAATTATAGTATTAATGAAAATTCCGGCCCGCCACAGAGTTGTACACTCGACATTTGGCCCGTGACTAGCAAAAGGTTGCCGACCCCTGCTGTAAGTGAAGGGCTCTTGAATGGGCTACATCACTTCCTCACCTGCTAACTCTAGCAAAGAAAGAAAAGCTTAAATACGAAGATACGAAGGATTACCTACGAAAAACCCACCCAACTGGACAAAAAGTAACCACTCACTTTTGTAGAGCATCCCAGTTTTGACTCTCTGTATACCTGGGAAGTGGCATAACAAACTTAACGTAGAAATTAATATTCAAAGCATGGCCCTTCCTCAGGTGAAGTACTTCTTGTGCCCCTTTGTAAAGTTCACTGATTTTTTTCCATTCTGCATTGCCGATTTGTTTGATCCCTTTTCTGACCACACCTGCAGTTTTTTGTTCACCAATTTTCTTGCCAACCTGGTGTACACTAGGTCTATTAACTTACGACTCAGGGCTGCGGAGCCGTCGTAAAAATGACACTGCTCCGGCTTAGGAGCCCTTTGTTCATGAGCATGGCTCCAGTTCCAGAGCTCTAGGCTTTCATGAATGTAGTTCCGCCTCCGGAGCTTGCTTTTTTCATAACATGGCTCCGGCACCAGTTCCGGCTTCTGTTCGTTTTACACATTAATATTTTCAATTCTCTTGGTGTGCCTAAGTTGAACGAAAAATGAATTATATCAAGTACACAAAACTAAAAGAATATACCAAATTTATTTGAGTAGGTTAATCTGGTAGTTTTTTACAACCAGCTCTCTTTCCACGAGAAAATCAGCGAAAAAACAACAATCACAGGTTCATACAATTCAGAGAAAAACGTAACTCAAGATAATGGTCATATAAACAAATTCTGGAAAGGCAGTCACTGGTTTTGTTGTTATTGCCTGGTGACCTTTTATTCTGTCTTATGACCGGAATCAAGTAAATTTTTGGAAAAATACGTTTGTGTCCGAGCACTTAGAAATAGTCCAGTCCCAATCGAACAAGAGTTTTGCACTCGATACATGTGTTGCCTGTTGCAGTCTTGGCGATTCCAGCTAACAGCTCTTCCTGGGCAAACTATACAAAGAGTGCAAAACACATTGTCGATAGTGTTTCCAATTCGGGTCAAAGTTTTAAAACCCGGGTTTCAGGTAGCTGAGAAAAGAAACCCGGGAAAGCCCGTTTTTTTTTCGGGTTTTGAAATCACTGCGATTTTGAGCGATAAAACTCAATATCATTGTGAAATTAGTACTGTTGGTCCCTGCACAATTTATTAGCGAACTATTAATTAAGTTAGGCACAGTTTTTCAATGATGTTTATAATACTGACGCATGACAATCAAAACACGCTTTCATCATTCAGCCTGTTTCTAAGTTTTGTGGCTAATAGACCCGCGGCTGAAAAAGTTCTCTCTGGTTCCAGTGATTTGGGCTTGATTGTAATTAAGGCATGGAACAGTTATTTTAGGTTATTTGACCTTCTTTGTAGCCTCAAACAGACTCATTTCCTTTACAATTTGTGGTGGGATCTCTTCCTGTTCCGGAATTATTTTGTGGTCTTCACTCGCAAGGATTATATGGATTCTGTGCTTTGATTTCAAGTGGTTGATTAAACTTTCGGTGTTTGAACCACCTGCGTTTGATTCACGGAGCACGAATTGCGCTTTGTTGTTGGTTGAGCGTTGTTTTATAAGAAATGGCTGTAAGCTTCTCATTTGCTTTGTTTACTAACGTCTTTAAACTGAATGCGTATGATTAAAAATCTCCTTAAAGTCGCTTCTGAAGGAAAGCCAAATATTTTGCAGAAAATTATTGCGAACTGGAAAGGAACAAATCGATTTTGCAAAGAATCACAACTTGTGTATGAACTAACATGTAACAACTTATAAATGAACTAACCAGTAACTAGGAAACTACGGAATACCTTTGAAGAACTACCTCACGTGGTAGGTTTTTAATTAGGTTAGCGAAAAAACTAAAGTTCGCGTAGACATTTAGTATGTGCCAAATCACCTCACGATTCGTCTAAATAGGTTAATTGAACGAAAATATAAACGGACCACCAACGAACGTACGATGATGGTTATCGAGCAAAACCAGCACCTTGTGCCTCAAGATAATAGTTGAAAGTTCAAACCTGCTAATTTGGCCGTTACACGCCCCAATCTGCAACTTTAGTGTTATCAGAATTACTAATATTTGAATGCAACAGCAATTCCTGTTTTTTTTTAATACCCGGGTTTAGTAGTTGAAAAAAAACGGGTTTCGGGTGGTAGAAAATAGCAAAAAAAACGGGTTTCGGGTTCGGGCATAAACCGGGTTGGAAACACCAATTGTCGATTACTTCTCTCATGTGTTCTTTCTAACGTGCACACATTTGCATTAACACAAATGCCAAGATGTGTTTGAAAGCCGCTTGATCGAAGAAATAGTATGGCTTCTAGCAAGAAATTCTCCTTTGTCTTTTGTAAAATAGCTGAAAACTTCTGATTTCTTCTCTTTTGCACCCATAATAAACATTGATGAATCACAAAGTAAAGCACAATGTAACCTGCAAAGCTTAGGAGAAAATAAGGCTGGTTACCGTGCTGATAACAAAATTTGTTTCAACAGATGAAAACCTCAAGAAAAGTCCACATTCGTTTACACTGCATTTATATACACTCCTGAAAATGTACCGTCATGCAAAGCCATGCTAATTTACTACCAATCAGTTATAACTTTCATGTTATGTTGGTGCTAGTGAACTTTGCCAGTAATCTAGTAAATCTTGCTTAACAAGCGTAATGATTTCTAATAAAAAATCCTACCTTGCAATGGCATGCCGCGCATTTCATGCTTAGGTCTATGGATATCAGGGGTCACCAACGTTTTTGAAACTGAGAGCTACTTCTTGGGTACTTCTTAATGCGAAGGGCTACCAGTTAATGCACGTTTCAGAAAAAAAATTTTATTTAATCATATTGGTTATGCTATTATTTATTGATGATATTCATCTATACGAAGACATTGATTATGTTAACGCTATTTTCAGAACAGGTCCGAGGGCGACCCACGTGGTCCTTGCGGGCGACCTGGTTCCCGCGAGCATCATGTTGGTGACTCCTGTTACATACTGTACCTATTCTTTTTAGATCACTACACTACTACAGACACGGTTTGATCATTCTGACTAGAAAGTAAGATGCTGGGGTAGTTACCGTTGTTCTTACTTTTACAAGTAACACCACGCCTGTCCAGCTGCGATGCCACAACCTTAGCGATGACTAAACCAAGGAAACAATGACTAGCAGATCCATTGTTGCAGCTTGGTGTCGTAACTCGTAACAATCGCGTTTATCATGCTTTAAACAGCACTAATTTAGGTAAAGTAAGTCTAGTATTCAGTCAATTTGGCGAAACGTTAGTATCTAAGAAGGGACCTGCAGCCGGAGCTACCTCTCAAATGGCCATAGCTCCAGCTCCGGTCGTAAATTTTAAACTGAGCTCCGAATCCTGATTTTTTATCTGAGCTCCGGCTCCGCTCCGCAGCCCTGTTCACGATGCCATGACCGCCTTCTACGCATTCCGCTGCCCATTTCGGTTGAGTTACCTCCACATTACTTGCATCTGTGATTTCGTTGGTCTGTCATCGGCATCAGACAGTTTTTCAGCTTCAGTGAAAGCAGTTAAGGATGGCGTATTCTCCCGTTTTTAGTTGCCCCACCTTGTGTCTTGATTTATTCATTTTAGTCTTGAGTTTGCTTGCAGATTTCAGGACAGAGGATACGTGGAGTTAATACTTACTTGAAATCAATTTCTATTGAAAACTTCTTGCTGATAGGTTCGATCTCATCGCCTTCGTGGAGACTAATTACTTGTTGAATGAAAAGCACTATTTTTGCTTACTTTACCCAACGTCCGGTTGAACCAAACTGAGTTGTATTCTGTACATAAATAACCCATGTACAATATAGTTTCATGTACAAAACTGCTGAATTTATTAACCTTTCCTAACAAACACAACCTCACAAATATATGTCAGAATGTTTGCAAGCTGTATAGTAAACATCTTACACTGTGAGTCAACATGTATATCACACTTCGTTGTTGCTGCTGTTTTTGTCAAATAAAAATAATAATGTTGTAACTTCTATGTTTGATTGCATACTAGGTACTTGCTATATTTGCACCAGCAATACTTACCACATCCAATTCACTAGCGCAGTGGTGCTCATTGTGAATGTGTTAGCTTGCAAGTCAATACATTGCGATCGTTTGATATTTTCAATGTTTTCCCAGTTTGCAGGATTTTCGGCTGAGTCCTTAAGTTCCAGAATTCTCGATGCTAAGTGCGACATTCTTGTAACAGCAGGTAAGGTAGTATTATGGACCGATCTTTTCAGCTTGCCTTGTTTACAGTCAGATTGATTTTATTTCTGTTTGCAAATGTTGAAGCAAAGTGCTGCCTTATTTCGCTTAAATTTTGCCATCGGTATCAAGCCCGCGTCTCATCCTGAAGTGATTTTGGTTGTTGTTACTACACTATACTTAGGGATGATCATCACGGTCATGGCCAATCCTTTAAAAACAACAATGAGCACGGCGATGCTCGCATTCTTCCAAATAAGGTTTTTGAGCGGTGTGTTTCTCCTTTTCTACTGCTCTGTTTCTTGTTGGAGAACCATTTTTCCCGCACTTCGACTGCAATCCCGTAGGCAGCCAAGTCACGTTTTAAAACGTCTTTGAAGCGTAATAGTTTTGGCGTCCAAACGACGGAGGAGCGTAGGTAATCCCTGTAAAGCACGTTCTTTGGAAGGTAGTTATCGTCCACCCTGCGTACCTGCCCATCCCAGTGGAGGCGTCGCTGCCAGAGTATAGTGTTGAGGTCGTAAGAAATGTTGGCTTCCAGAACCGAGGTAATGGGCACACTATCCTTTCAAGAGATCCCCCGATGGAGAGAAGGCAATGAAGGCGAAAATATTTAAGTCAACGTTCTTGATGGTGTCGACAGATTGGCCAAGTTTCACATCCACAGAGGAGCATGATGAACATACACTCCGAGTGCACTTGCATTTCAGCATGGATGGAGAGATTGTCAATTGTCCCATGCACGTGAATGAAGTCGATTAAATCCTGTTGCGGCCTTTCCTGTGCGAGCATCGAGTTCCGGTTACAACGGGTTTATACTGTCAATTGGCGATCCGAGATAACAGAACTTCTCCACTGACCGTAATGCAGTTCCGATGATTTCGATTTTGGGAACAAACTTGATCCCTGTATGAGGACAGAGTTTTAATCAGGCTGATAGTGGTGTTAAATTCAGCAGGGGAAGTGCAGATATTTTGAAGTACAGACGTGAATTTCCACAAAAACAGCATCGTCTGCATAAAGCAACTCTCGGATGAACAGGCGCCCTATTTTCGATTTTGCACGGAGGCGATGAAAATGGAAGTTACGTGGATGTTCGGCACTGCAATAATACATTAGATTGTTGCGGAAAAGCAAACATGAGCAGTCCAGCTAAGGAAATTGCCAACGGAGTGGGATCACGAACTCATCCCTGCTCATCGCCGTGGTCGATTGGTATACGTCGAGATCTCAAGCCATCCACTCAAACAGTTATTGATGCTGAGTAGTGTGTCAGGGTAGCCAAAGTGTCGTCGTAGAATGGTGAACAAGATCGAAAGCTTTAGTCAGATCTATGAACGCCACATTGAGAGGACGTTGCTGCTCCGTGCATTTTTCCTGAAGTTGTCTCAGTGAGAACACTGAGTCAATGGTTGAATGCGAGACACGAAATGCGCATTGACTTTGTGGCAGGATCTTTTCTGTAATGGCCTGCCTAGGAAGAAGCATGTGAGTTCAACATTGATTAGCGATGACAGTCCTCTAATTGTTGTAGTCATGTCGACTTCCTTGATTTTCAACTTTGTTCTAAGGAAAGTGCGTCAACAAATTTCGAAAGCTACATGTGGTACAGTAGCTAGTAGCTCACCACTGCATTTCAGGACCACGGCAGATATTCCATTAGCTCCTGCGGCTTTGTTGTTTTTCAGCATTTTGATGGCGTGTTTCACCAGCCTGAGCCTAACGTGATGTCGGCATCCAGCTCGTGAAGCGTTGAGATTTATGGCAGTGCACAAATTGTCTCTTGTTCTGCAGGCACATTTTGGTCGTAGAGGGAGCTGTAGTAGTCTGTCCAGCGATCAAGATGTTTTGCTGAGTCAGTGACAGATCTACTGTCGACGGCTGAAAGAATGGTTCTTGGATGTTTTTCGAGTAGCTTCCTTGACACCCATGTACATATCGGGGAAGCCGCCGGTGTCTGCATAGTATTGGATACGCGGACTGAGGCGTACCCAGTGGCGATGGAGGGCTGCACGGGTAAAGGTCAACTTTAACAGTGGCCATACTCACACCACGGTAAATTAACTCACTCCACAGACCAAGGCTGTGGAACCGAAAACCACATTTAAGGGTCCGGCCCAGCTCCATCCAAAATTAGTTGGTCTTTGGCTCCAGTCCACAGCCCTCATTCTGGCATTTTGCTTTGCCTCAAGCACTAGATCGATCAGGCCAACGCTGTCCCGAAACCCGGCGGTCCAGCTATTTTCGTGAACGGTGACCAAGAGAATTCAAAGCACTATCATTTACTACGCCGTGGAAGTGTGACCAGGCTTTCATAATATGCGGGAGCAGATGAAGAGCTTACAGAACATACTTCGGAAATTGGAATAGTTGCGCTTTGGCAGCGGTTGCCACATTTGTTCATGAGCAGATGGAATGGACACTGGTCGATCAATCTCCAGAGCAATTAGAGACTGAGTGGTTGTGTGTCGCAGGATATAAGATCATTAAAGTCTACAAACATCAACCCTCGCCATACACAACAGCTGCCATCCCGACGTTCCTACACCCCTGTCTGTATGCTGGGGACTTCAATTGCCAGCGCATCAATTGAGGTTATAGTGTAGCATCTTTTGACGGTGAGAGCCTGGACTCCTAGGCAGCAGCCAACAACCTTGGGCTTGTCTGGACACAACAAACATTGAGAACGCATACCAGGAACTATGCAAGAGCCTGTTATTCGCGGCTAAGCAATCCATCCCATGTGGCCATTGCAAGATCTATGTGTCATGTTGGGACAAAGAGTGTGAGACCCTCTATTGCTCCTTCCTAGAAACCCTGGTGGGGATTGACTCACTTCATCCTACTTTCACGGATCAACCAAAAAAAGCAGGAGCGATGGGAAGAAGCTGTCAATTCCATCGACTTCTGGCACTCCAGCTGCAAGGCATGGAGCACCATCAATAAAGTTACTGGCAGGTCCAGACACTCCTCCGCCTGTGCCCCATTTCAGCAAAATCCGTCACTTCGCGACTGTGAAGAGCGGGGCACACAAGACGAGAGACTGTGAGTCCACGAGGCTCATCAACAAGAAAGTGTCCGACCTATGGAAGGTCCCAACACTCGAAGAAGATGGTAACTTTCCCAGAGTTTATACTCTATGCCGGATCAGCTCTCCAATCTGGTTTATGCGGTTTCTTCACTTCCTGCATGTGCCAACTCCCAATTCCCAGGATCTGGAGAAGAGCACTAGTAGTTGCGATCCCTAAGCTGAACAAGCCATGGGGGGAGCAAAGTCTTATTGCCCTATATCTCCACTGCGTATCCCTTTCAAGATCCTGGAGAGACTCACTTATCTACACTCGAGTCGAACCAATCATCAATTCATTACACCTGCAGGACAGGTGGGCATTCGACATGGGAGGTCGACTGTATATCAGGTCACCTTGTTACCGCAAGACATCGAGGATGGCTTTTTGCCTAAGAAGGCCTGTGCTTGGTTTGTCGATCTCACAGCAGCCGGCGACACTGTATTGCATCGTGGCTTCGCCTGCACGTTACTGCGATTGTTACCTGATAGGCACATGGTCCGCATGATCATGGAGCTGATTGGTAATCGCAGCTTCACCCTTACCATCAATAACAACAAATCAAGCAGGTTACGATGCCTCAAGAATGGCGTCCCACAGGGATCCGTCTTTGCACTTCTTCTTTTCAAGCATCTGCACCTTTGACTTGCCAACCACCGTCTCCAGAAAGTATGCATACGCTGACGATTCAGCGGAGACTGGCAAGCAATGGAAGGAGTGCGCAGCAAAGACATGGCAACCGTAGGTGCCACCTGCTCCACTCAACTCTCACCCGTTCATCGGGTGGGAACGCACGGCATCTCAATTCGAGACACGCATTTGTGTCCGTCGCACAACCACTCATGAGTTTTTATGATGACGACAACAACAGAAGTGCGGGCGGATCACTGATGGAATGCAGAGTGACTGGAAAACACTATGCACTTTCATCCCCGACATCGGCACCCACCCAGCCTCCCGGAATAGCCCTGCCGAGAACAGCGTGGGTTTGGCCTAACGTCCTCCGTACTGGTGTTGGACGTTTCCGCTCTTGCTAGCACAAATTGGGGCATGGCTTCTTCTGCGTATTGTGAGTGTGGCGAAGAAGAACAGACTGTTGACCGTGATGACGAGAGAGAAAGAGGTCTAGAGCGGAGCTCGCGCATGCGCTGACCGATTTCGTTCAGTTTTCCCCTCCGTGCGCTTGTGCCTCCCCATGAGGCGTGGTTCGAACCAACCCGAGCGTTGGAGTCACCCGAAGGTGCAGTACGCTCAACAAGTCGGATTCCTCTAACATACCTTGACAACAGTCTGTAGAACTTATAGTTTTTTCTTCGTTGGTGGCAACAAGAGTCGCCGCGTAAGCTTACAAAACAGTGAGATAGCCAGTGGCAAGTTTAATCCGCAGTGTAATGAGGAGAAGGGAAGCTGCAGTTGAGCTCTCGATGCAGCGGAGCAGAGGATTTCTGACAGTTAAGCCCGTGCCGTGTCTAGGCCTCAATGCATCAGAATAGCCAGACCAAAAAAGTGTAGTGATCCTGAATGGAACCGTTACCAATGAGCCCGGTCATGTGCCACTGAGGACACAGATGTCAATAACAAGACAGTGTAGCTCTAAATCAGGGGTGCCAAAACCTGGGGCCTTCGATGAAGATTTATACGGTAGTGCACATACAATTTAAAATATAAGTTGTGGCGGCTGTGCACTAATGTAAACTTTTGTCTACTGCAATGCGGATATTTAGTAGAAAGGCTGACAAACAGACGTGTGGTAGCAAGCTAGTCTCGATGTGTAAAAGCAGAACAGAAGCAATACAAAAATATCAGACCACACGAACTTAATTCATAAAATAAACGTAATGCGACGGTTGTGCACCCTTGTAGGTTACTATTATCAACGAACGTTCCAAAAAGCACTGTTCAGGAAAGCAGTAACAGGATGACGACCTGGATGCTCCTGCCTCCTGGTACGCAAGCAAATCGGGTAGCAGTAGGCCCCCGAAGGAGCATGGGGTCTCCGATCTGCCAGCGTCTGCATTTCATTTTGTTGTGAGGTCATGCTGATTGCAAGTGCGCCGAGCACCAGGACAAACGTTCGGAAGCGGATGCTTGCCCAGGACAAACGCTTACCTCTTGGTCCTACAACCAACGAATCTGGCTGAATGCATGATGTGGCGGCGGGGATGATCAGGCGCTGTCCCGCAGTAGCTAAGCAAGCCCGGTGAACATCAAGAAGGCAGAAGTAGATTTCCTTCCAAGATATTCGACTTGAGGGTACCGAAATCACAGTGCATGTGATACCGTTACCACTGAAGCAACCTTCACCTGCTGCTGAGAAGACTATTTTCAGCCTGCACTTTGTCTGACCTCTACCTGCAAACAGCGGCGTAGCTAGAGTGTGGTCTGTCCGGGGCGGCTCTTCAGTTTGGCGCCCCCTAGCCCATAAAAAGACATTGCACATTGATTGGTTCTTAAAGCTTTGTATATATATTAACTAGTTTGTGCAGCATCATAATACTACAGTACTCTCACATCCTCAAATATGGTATGCTTTAAATGCACACCAAAAAACTCAAACTTTGTAAGTAACAGTTAAACAAAAAGCAAATGTTACATATAGGGAAAATAGTAAAACAAAGTGTAAAAAATTAGAACCATCTTTATTTCTGAAATGAAAACTACACTTTTCTACACAGTAAATTTTCCTACCTTTTTGTTGGCAAATTCTTCAATGGCATTGTCAAAAATTACTTTATTTGTAAATTGTTGCTCTATAGACAGTGTGGCAAGATTTCCTAACTGCAAGGTGCTCATACTAGATCTTAAGTAATTCTTGACCAGTTTTACTTTCGATAAACTCCTCTCACAGGTAGTAACACTAACGGCAATTGTGAGGAAAATCCGTTGCATTATTACTATGTTTGGAAGGGAACAGTGTTCTCAAGGTTATACTTTTGAAAAACTGCAAAAGTTCAAGGGGGCCGGCCTTCTTTATTGTGGACTGTACATCGTCAACATCGTATAACTGTGATGCAACAATAACGTTCTTCGTAACTGCACAACAATAAACAAAAAGCGACGCAACAACCATCAATATTTCTTTTTCGACTATTAACTGCACTTAACCTCCTGTACAACTGACTGGCGTACTTGGAATCTGAATGCAGCACGGGGATCTAAAAATTTTCATAATGACGCATCAACATACGGAAGCAACAAATCATTTTCCCGAAAGAAAACGAGGAACCCTCACGGAACCCCACTACATGATTTGCGGAACACTATAGTGAAACCCTCTGTTGAAGAATATTGAGCTAGATTATATTTCTACACACACACGGAAATCCATTTTGAAGAGCACAAATCCAACTACACATTTATTAGATTTACACAGAAATGTTTTTTAGACCAAACAAAGCGCTTTTACTCGCAGGTGCAAAACTTACAAAAGCTTAGAGCTTACCACAGCCACAGGTTTGACCACAGTCATCCACCATACTCCTAAGTTCTGTAACGTCATATAAGGACTACGATCAAATGTTCAACCGTGTAGTGAATCAATAAAATTTGACATCATGTGAGTTGATAAGCGTGTTGAGAACCGTGTTGCAGCGTCATGTAAAAAATGGCTATTGATACAAAACCCCTGATACACAATTGTAGTTGTTTGTTTACAAAAATTGTTTATTGTTTGGCTAAGATAACAATCGCTTAAATACACATGTCATAGTTTAAATTATGCAAAATCAAAAACGTCGTTCGACTGCAAGTAGTGTCCCGACATTAAAACCACTCTTATTTCAATACAGCCTTTGCAGGTTTATAGCTTACAGCATCGCCCATAGTGCCGCCCCATAAAAGTGTCGACCGCCTCCCCTTAGCTACGCCACTGCCTGGAAACCTCTCTAGCTTGGATGGCCCTGCCAATAGTAGAAATTTCCACCAGCATAGCTCGTTTGCGTCACAGAGGTAACAAGTTCTCCCACGGCGATGCGGCAGACAGGAGAGAGATAGGCAAGGATGTGCGATTCAGAATAGGGAATCCAGGGGATTCGAGTCCTAAACTATCCGAATCAAAACTGACCATTTAAACCGCGTAATTGTTTTTGATTTTTAGCTTCCATATGGCCACGGGTGACAAAAAATGGAGAAGGCGAGCATAATGCCGCGTTATGCTCGCTTTTTTCGTCGTTTTCATCACATATTCGCAGTGCATGTTATCAGCAATCGAAGAAAACAGAAATCTGAAGTTAAAAGTTTAACCAAGCAAAATAATGCTGACACGGTAGGCTGGTGGCGCAGCAATGTTGAACGGTTGCCTTTCGTGGAACAGTTGCCTTTGAAATATACCTGCCACGTCAGCATCTTCAGAGAGATATATTTGCAGTGTGGGATTTACTGCTACCAAGTTGCGATCTTGTTTAATGGGCGTATATTTAGAAAGAACTTGTGCTGTGATTGCGTTTTTGTCGTTGTTATAAATAATAACTGTCTCCACGCCAGTTTTGCTGCATTGCTGGAAGTCAGTAAATACAGAATAAACTTTAAGGAATAAAGATCAAAGAAAAGCGCTAGGTAATATCCTGCTTCACCCAGCACCTTGCAGCACCGTGGTTGTTTGGTCGTGATCACCTTGCGCGCCAGTGACTCTTGTGTTCGTAATATTATGGTTTCTAGGAAAACATGGTGATCGACGCATAGTAAGCCGATATAACTGTTATCTGGTTAACGCAATTTGTAAAATATCCAGAAATATGCGTGATTGGTCGTGGTTTCGCTTGTTCCAATGCATCGGTATGTCGCTAGTTGAGAATATAGGGTGGGTGGTTGCGTTAATGTGATTTAGGCAGCGTTTTTTTTCAGATGGGGCTTATCGCGGCACCAAGTTGATTGAACTCAAAAAAATTGCTGACGATGCATTGGAGCTGTGTGAAAACAACGGCCACAAGTTATCTACGTGCATAACTGTGAAGCACTTACTAGAAAAAAGCTTCAGTGATGACACAGCTTTGAGACCTGCTATGCGACCGTGCCAAAATTTGAAGGTGAGTTTTCTTCTAGATCAGGGGTGAGAAACCTATTGGCTATCGCGGGCCACTTTGTCAGATACCGCTGAGTAAACGGGCCGCACAACTTTTTAGTCGTGCTATGAAACCTGTTAAAAACGAAAAAAATAGTTCATCAACAGAAACAAACAACAAACGGAAGTAATAACTGCTGGTCTCGCCTGAATGCTTTCTGGGCCGCATGTTCGTCACCCCTGTTGTGACAGATGAAGCATTGTGACGCCTGAGCTGCGTTTACAAAAACATTGCTGTAGCATAGGGGCTTATAAGATGTCCATGTTTTAGGTTTTGTCTTTTATAAATTAAGCTTTTACAAAGTCTGTATATAACTATCGATTTCCTCTACCTGACGATTGATTCATATTTCCGCTTTAACCACTTTCTGAAACAATCACCTAAAATGTTGATAAGGAAAGTACACCCTTGAAACAAATCTAAAGAGCTGATCATACTGTTTACCATTGCTCACGTCGACGCGTGATTTTGCTCCTCGAGTGCGTTTCGGACGGCCATAGACAACATTCCGATGCCGATGAAATTCAGCGTAGTTCGTCGTCAATCTTTGGTCTGTGTTACGGAATTTCAGAAGTGGTCCGAATTCCTTTACCTTTTAAAGTCCTGCAAACAACAATTAAAAGTCCTAGCTTTGCTGTAGACTTTCGAGGAATCAGCCGACTGGGCTCTGTTTTCATTTGTTTGCGATCATTCAAACTTGAACATATCTGTATTCAAGTAACTATACTCCACAGGTGAGATCAGCAACGAATCTATCGTCAAAATTTTTAATAGGAAATCAATTTCATGTAACACTACGCATCGCCAGTCTTGAAATCTGCAAGCAGTGCTAACAAATAAAACATTGTAAGGCTGAAACAAGAGCAGAGAAAGCAAACAAACTCAAAACTAAAGTAAAAAAATGAAAACACAAGCTGTGACAATTAAAAACTGGAAAATACGCCTTAAGTAGTTGCATTCAATCGAACTGCAAATGACGCTAGTATCACTGCGCAAGGTAACACACATTTAAGCTTGAAACAACAGGCCGTATAATTTAGAGCGTCGGCAGAATACGTAAGCAAGACTGCATTCGTTGCTGCAAACTCGTGTCTGCTTTCCTGACTTTTTTGATTGGAAAACTAGCTCTGTCTGGAAAACGTGATAAGGTGGTGCTGATAATTGCAATATGCTCTCTTTAACTTGATCATTCATTTGTCATGTTAACCGTGATTAGAACGAAAAGTTCATGAGGCTTTCTTCAGTATTTTTTGCCACAAATAGTCGAAACAAAGAAGTAATATTTTCGTTTTACTTGTCAATGGAGCTGGTTTGATAGCATTGGCGCAAGGCCTCGGGCTTGAGCAGGGTTATGTTTTCGAACGTATCATGCCAAGATACTTGTGTGTTTTTGGCTCTGGCAGCTTGGTTATGTGACGCAGTTTCAGCAACACTGAAAACCATTTTCGATGCTGTTGGTTGTGAAACAAGTGAGCATCAAACACTGAATGGTGAAAACGTTTCTTTGCGTTGCGCGTAGAGCTAATTCAAGCTTTGCAAGCGTGACACTGGTTCGTGATTCTTTTCATCAATAAATCAACGTTTGATCTCCGGCTCCAGTTTTCGAAATTAAAGACATAAGTCGCAGTTTTAATGGATAACATTTTCAAACATTGTTTAGCGTTTAGGATTAAAAATATTAAAAAAATGTCAAATGAAAGACTGTGTAACGTCACTCAAGGTAAACGCACACACAAAGCAGGGAAACGCAGCACATTTCGTGACGTTCAGGTCTAACACTGCAGTAAATTTTGATCAACTACCAGGTGGAAAAATTCACACTCTAATTTATTTGTTTAATTTATTTGTTAAATTTTACACAAAATTTTACAGATTGCCTTCGCGGCGACACAACTCATCTAAAAAGCGGCAGTACACTCTCAATCTAATCTACCGTATTAGCAAAAGGACGCTTGTTGGGAAGAATTTAACGACTTAAGTATTTTCTAACTTGTTTTAAAGTTTGTTTGAGATAACGCTTCAAAATTTTAAGAAATGGATCGTGCTGGCACTCCTTTGCAGTGTCAACATAAAGCCCAGTCATTTTAGACGAGAAAAAGCTGTACTAGATTTTTGTGTTGAAAACCATTTGTGACTAAACTCGGCGAAAAACCAACACCGTTACAAAGACTAGCGCAGTGGTTCCCAACCGGGGTCCTCGGACTCCTGGGTGTCCGAAACAAAATTTTCGGGAGTCCGAAATGCGATTTTCGAGGGTGAGAGTTGGTATGTTCTTAGATGTACATTTTTTCACAACAGTCGAAAAGCTTGCAAGTGTTATCACTCGAAAGAACATTTGCTGGTTCAGTTATTCTAGCTGACGTTAACAATTGAAATTGCTAAATGCGTGCATTGCTATTTCTGCTTCACGTTGCGGTTACCCCGCTTAAAAGGGCCGGTGATGCGATTGTAAGCGCACTGTGATATTTTAACGTTTGTGGCGCAATTATGGCGAGAGTGTTGTTTGGTGCAACAGAACTCGAAAGTTCCGGTGTTCAACCATGCAAAGTTACCAGAAATTGAGTACAAAAGCCCTGTTTATTCTAGTGCCCATTGCAACAACGTGAATCTGGATTTTCTTCTCTACTTCATTTAAAAACAAGTATCGGAAGCGTTTGAACCCCTCGAACGATTTGCCCATGGTTCTGAGTAACTGTGTGCCAAGGCATGAGCGAATAATTTCAGATAAGAAGCAACCTAAGAGTCATTAGTTTTGTTGCTAATGACCAGTAAGATATGTTAAACAGTACGACTGGGTGTTTTCTGTTGTGTTGTCAGTAGGCCCACGTATTACGAGTAGTAATCAAAATATGAAGATTCTGCAAAATCAGACTGTTTTTGTAATTTCTGCCCTTTCTTTTGAAACGAGGGGTACGAACGCCACCTTATTTTCTGAAAGGGGTGCCAGCTTCAAAACAGGTTGGGAACCTATGCTATAGCGCAGGGGTGGCCAACAAGTCGATCGCCGAGTATCAGTTGGTTGATCGCGCCTGATTTGCATTGAATTGACAAGATATCTATAAAGAACACTTTCAATGTATATTCCAGAGAGCACATAAAAATTATCCATGAATTGGTTGATCACGTATATTTTTGGTGCCTCTTGCGATGGCTGACCATGGGCTAGCAAGGCAGATGCCGCGAAGGTGTTGTGATATGTTAACATCTTATTGCGTAACAATCATGATTTAGGCGTAACAGACACTTTGCCTTTCTGTGGATCACTTACTATGGTGTTGGTGTGCTCAACTTTGGCATTTTGTACTTGTGAGTTATTACCGACCGGTCGATCGCGAGTTAGCAAGAAATTTTCTAGTCGATCCCAGTCGAGGACAAGTTGGCCACCCCTGCTATAGCGAATTACAGTAACTGTCATTTAATGGGTTACGGGAGGCAGTGCAGTGCTTCCACGCAATTGTGATGCACGCCTTCTGGAAAGCACAGCTAAGCGGCTTCGTGATTTAGTTAGAAAACATGTTGTCCCAAGAAAGCTGCCGCAATTTCGCGATTTTGATTTGCTATTATGTAGAGCCTATAGACTATTGCATGTAGACATGCAGTATACTATTACAGGGCTCATAAAATTCGCGTTTGGTGATGTGAAAAATAATTATGAGGGACTACTCACGGTTGCAAAATTAAAAGTAGATTCATTTTTACGGTGTTTATTTTCATCCAGTATTAAGTCTGTGTATCTTCTGCGTTGTTTGAAGTGTTTATAGTTTTCGTATTTCTTGTGTACAACTACTAAACCATTTTTGTGGGCCTGAAGTCTGAAAAAGACAATTTTAATTTCGTTTTTTTCCCCTTCAAAATATAAGCCCTAGAGCAGTGGTTCACAACCTGCGGCCTTCGATAAAAATTTATGCGGCCGAGCACATGCAATTTGAAGTGTAAGTTATGGGAGCCGGGCACTAATCAAAATTCTGTGTCGACTATATGCGGATAATTAGTAGAAAAGCGGCCTGTGGAAGCAGGGTAGGCTCAGTGCGTGGAAGCAAAACAGAAGCAATGCAAAAAATATAAATACCTTGAACTCACTGGCGGCCGTAATTCATAAAAATAAACGTAATGCGAAGTTTGTACACTCCTGCCCTAGAGGTTCTGAGCATGATGGCACGACTGCGTTTGAGTAAATTCTTGTAAGTTTAGACTAAATTATACACTTTGAATAAGGTAGGTAGTTATGAAGCCTACTAAAAAAAAGAAATACCATGGAAATAAGCCATGCAGTGCGTCATTTTTAGTGAAATCTCATGTTGCCGGACTATTTTGGGGGTAGCATGGTAAAAGTGGATGGTTCCCTTACATTGCTGATGCAGCTTCCAAGACATTCTCGACACCAGATGCAGCATTCTGTAAGCATCAGTTATCGTTGTGTTGGACAAACATACGTAGAATTTTCACTTGTTTCAGCATTTTGCTTTTCAAGGTTCAAAGTTCAAATATTTAATGAACCGTGCTTTAATACCTTTTCTACAAACCCTGCCCAATGTTTCAAGAAACTTGTCTGTGGGGTTAGTTGAAACGTTTCACCAAGGTTCCAACGACACATAACTATGGGAGATAAGTTTGTGCAAAACTTGTTTTGTTCAAAGATGAAGGAGACTTGAGGGAACTGCAAGATAATTTTTTTAATTTCGGTTTAAAAACAAGCCTTTTCTCCAAAAAACGTGAGTCGTTCCATTTCACCCCAACATCCCACTTCGTTTTAAGAAGCGTCGTTAATTTGATGTAGCGCCGATATTAATTTCAGGAGCTGAATATAAACAGCTTGCCTAGAATTGTCAAATTGGGCTGAAGAGACAGATTTGGTTTTCGTTTTGTCTGGTCAGTGTTATTTATTGATTTTAGTTATTTGTCAAGTCTCTGAGCGATGCTTGCTTCACAGAGATAGCTGCTGATATGTTTTGCGATTTTGTTATTAAGTAAATTGTAAATAGACCTAAAAGTGGCTTGTTTACCCTCGGAGAACTTGTTTTTTTGAGGAAGAGTGCTTTGTAACTTTTGTGTGTCATGTTAGTGAGCTGTTTTGAACCAGCACTTTGCGATATTTCTACAGCCTTGTGGCCTCATACCTGTGCATTTCGAGGATGGGCCAAAGCGTCGTTCTAGTACATATCTTTGTTGTCGGTTGATCACATTACCTTCACTTTTGTTCCTTGAAGCCAAAGAGTGCTTTACTGCGGCAAGTAGTGAAGACCGAAAAACATTAGTTTGATTTTGCGGACTTAAATTTCGTAACGAGCATCACGGCAGCTAGTTACCTCGGTAATATTGTGATAAGGACAAGTTAGATTAGAACATCGATAACTATCAACAAACCTTCCACTTGCGTTGCTTCGATGTAGGTTCCGTGGAATCCAGACACTGACAAGTGGTGGCATGAATTAATGGCTGACTCGTCGTCTGAATGCGATCCGGAATGGCTGAAGAGTGAGGATCCTTTGTTTGTCTTGTATACGAGTGGGTCGACGGGAAAGCCCAAGGTACCTTGGATTTTTAAATATGTGTAAACGTAAGCTTCCAAGAATTGTTAGCTCAAAGGTCGCACCCGGCACCATGTGATTGTTTTTCGCGTCAAGACGCTGAACCAGTCTGTCGCTTCTGCGCCACGTACTGATTGCGTTGTGGTGCTCGAGATAAGATGTAAATTTAGCGTGTGTGTGGCTAATATTTGACTACCTTTGTCTGACTTGATCGCACTGAAGAGGGATTGTGTGTTATTAACATTTTGCAGCTCCTCAACTTGTATAATGTATACCTCATTTGTGCGAACCATACATGAATGCGTTAAGCGCTTCGTGCGCGAAAAGTAAATGTAGCACAGCGATCTCCAACAGAAACTGCCATTTGTTGTGTGTTCTTGATGTCTTGTAAACCTAAGGACCTGTATTTCGCAGGGTATACTCCACCATATCACAGGTTACATGCTTTATGCCTCCACAACCCATAAATACACATTCGATTATCACGTTGGAGATGTCTATTTTTGCACGGCGGATATTGGTTGGATTACGGGTCATACCTACATCACGTATGGTCCGCTCCTGAACTGTGCAACATCGGTCCTGGTAAGATGATTGCTTTGTAAACATTGCAGCGTCACACCTGTGCGAGTAAACCTCTCCTTCCACAATAAACCAACGTACGCTGCAGTTGTCTGATGATAAATGCTGGAAATCCCTGTCTGACGTCAACTTCGTTTTGTTCTTATGGCAAACGAAGTTTTCTGATGCAGGTTGTCTCGTGTTTCGCATTTCATCGATTTTAGCATAAACGTTTAATATTTGTTGGGCTTTTGTAGAAAGTAGGAGAAGTAGCTAGTCTATAACAACAATTAAGACAGGTGAGTTCTCTCATTGTTTACAGTTTGAGGGTCTACCTCTCTTTCCTGATCCAAGTCGATATTGGGCAATCGTCGATAAATACAACGTCTCCAAGTTCTACACCGCTCCAACTGCCATCAGATCTCTCATGAAGTTTGGAAACGATCCGGTAAAAAAGTACGCACAACAAGCATCATCAGCACATATTCTTATCTGCATGGCGGGCATGCTTATTGGCAATGTACGCTATGCTGATGTCGTAAAGTTGTTAGAATTGCGAAGGCGAGTTAAGTGCCCTGGATTTCAAGCAGACCACTGCATAATGTTTACATCACGGTAAACCGAAATTCCTAGTTTCTAAATGACTCCCGTTTAGAGCGAAATAGAGCAACACTCGTATGCTCCACGATAAAACTGGAGCGAGCAGTGCAAACCAGTGATTCTCGTAATCTCAACTCCTAAACATCAGATCGTGTATTTTGCCGTATTTCCGATTTACGCGGTCGTTAACTCTAATTGGCAGCCGTAGTACCAATTTGCATTGAATGTTATTGGAAATGCTAGCGATGAAAAGCTGTCTGCGGGCTAAACCCACTGTTTGGCCCCCGTTCATTTCATCTGCTTGCATCAGGTTTCCGCCTGTATTTCAATGTCTTGTCGGAAAATTGCGGCTCGAAACTGGTGTCCTGTCTGGATTGTATGTTTCACCTCAAATTATATCAAGCATTGTTTAAATGTGCAGGAGATCGCCGTCTTACGAAATTAATTTTTTTACAGTTTCAAAAAAATTGGGCCTTGACGGTGAACACATTTACCTCGTAGTTAAAACTGAGAAATAGAGAACTGATACGTGGTCCAAGTCTATTTCCAGCTCTAAGTTCAACTGGGGTGGTGATTTGCACCAGGGCAGCCGACGATATGAGTTTAACATTGGATTTCCAACGGCATTTTGTAAAATGAAATCAAACAGCAGCATGAAGAATGAACAAAGCTAAACGTGCGTTGTTGCGTATGTTATTTATTCCAGTTGCGACCCTCTAGAAAGGTAGCGTGGGTTTAATGCCACGTTAATTAATCAATGCCATCTTCAAGGCAAGAAGAAAAAAGTTACAGTAAAATCAAAGATTACAGTAGTAATGCACCTTAGCGCGGGAGGACGATCGCTTTGAGAGGAACAGCGAAAGTCAGTCTCTAGGGAACCTCGGCGAACCAGCACACTCCCGACCGACACTTGGAAAAACTTGATCAAGCCAGCGCAAGCACTTTATTATCAAACAGGACAAGTAAACAGCGAGATTCAGCCGAGGGTTTGACACAATGACTTCATTCCTGATCTTGCCTCTCAAACTAACCCTGCAAATATTACAATGGCATCGGATGTGAAAAATGTTCGGTTTTCTTTTCTGCTGCATGCATTTTTGTTTGGTTATGGAGCTGTAAAGAAGAGTTGTTAGTATGCAAGCTGTGTAGATTTTGTGCGCAATGTAAGATGTGGATTCCATGTCGTCACGCAACGGCCTGAGAGGCTGAGAAGTGAAGGCGGGCAGCCGATTTTTTGTAAAACAATTTATAGCCCTTTTGTACTGACTATATCAAATGCTTTGGTCAATTCAACAAAGGCGATGTGTAGCGGATGACGTTGTTTGCAGCACTTCTGGATTTGGCACAGTGGGACGAGTTCGTAGTAGCTTTGTTGCTACGAAAACCACACTGCGATTCAGGTCAAAACCCTACGAAACAGGCAAGAGTGTGGATGTGGGACAGTAGCCTACGCTACGATACTGGCAAAGGTCTTTCCAGCAACATTGAAAAGTGAGATTTCATTAACGTTTGCAAGGAATATTATAAAGCGTTGGAACAAGAGAATGATCACATTTGAGCAGTTCAGGTTGAATACCATCTAGGCCCGGTGATTTTCCAGATAGAGAAGCTTTGATAGCAGCGCGAAGTTACTTGATCGTTGGAAGGTTGTATAGATCTTGTGAGAAAGGTAAGCAAGGACCCCGGTGGTTGTTTCACTGCTGATTGGATGTAGTAGAGCTTCGAAAAGAGCTCCAACCAAATATCCAATTGCTGCTTGTCCGTGATTGAAGCACCGCATGCATATTTCACAAAACTGACCTTCCTGGTGACCAGACCAATATTCTTCTTGATTCCCACGGATATGCGACAAATATCACCCATGCTAAACACTGTTTGGATCTGCAAGCACATATTGTTCCAGTGCTTACTAGCAAGAGAGCGTGTGTTATTAGAAAGTAAACCTTTGCCTTGTTTAGCCATCAGAAGCGAGATGGACGCCACTTATGCTGCAGAGGTAAACTGCATTCTTCTTCTTCAGACGACACTGCAGAGGTTTTGTTGTGAAGGGAAGTGTAGTTCTGACTCACAGTGATGCAAAGAACCTGTTCTGGAAATCAAGGTTGTTGTCTTTGCTCTTCATTGCCGGTGTGTTAAGGCGCTTATGAGGCTTGAAACGTTTCGGAGCATGACCAACTCATTGGACGAAACTTGAGATTGGTCAGTGCCACCACCAGAACTGTGGTTGATAGTAGTGTGCTTCAGTTCCTGGTCCCGCGTAGGCGTCTTCAGAGAAGAGTTGTTGATGTTATCGTTTGGGTCAGTAGAAAATTCGGAACGCATGTTTTGTATATTCTACCTATTCCGACGGCGAGAACGTTGAATTATTTTTGTAGCCGCAGATAAAGCACTTTTTGGCTGTGGCTCTGCCCCATTTTACACAAGACTGGACGGGTAGATAGGACAGCACCTTATTGGCTAAGACGGTGGTTCCCAACCGGGGTGCCGCGGCACCCTAGAGAGCCATTTACAATACTCAGGGGTGCCGCGAGCTATTACGTTTTTCAATATATTGCTAAAAAATAGTAATTTTCAAAATGTCGCCAAACCTTGAAAGTAAATTGCTCTGCGATCGCCACTATGTGGCGCAAATTATATTTCTCTTTTGTAGGGTGCAGCAAGCCAAAAAAGGTTTGGAAGGGAAACACTGAGCTACCGACTGCCTAGCTTAAGGCGGGGGGCAGTTGACGAATGAGACACATGGTCTCTTTCACCGTAATTCATGACCCTTGGCGCCATGTTCCACGCCCGGCGAACTTGTCTTATGACTCGTAGATTGTCGTGAACCGCGTTGTTTTGCGACGACTGGCGTGGAGCAGAGTGGCCTTTCCATAGTTGTTTATCTCTTATTTTTTCCAGAGCGACCCTGGACAAGAGGTGGGGTCACTGATCAGTAGACCATACTACGCACCCCCCTAGACCAATGTGTTTTTGGTTTGCGGCACCCTAAAGGAAATAAATAAAATCGGTGGCGCCCAGTGGCGAACCCATAGAAATTTGCTTTAGATTTTATGACGTTTTGAAAATGTATTTTTAATGATATCTTAAGAAACGTCTTTTCTCGCGGGACCCCTTAGTATTGTAAATTGCACCTGGGGTGTCGCGGCACCCCGGTTGGGAACCACTGCCCTAGATTGTCCCATGGAAAGGCGTAGGCAATACGTTGGGGCCAGCTTCAGCTGCCAGGGTGGAGAAATGTTTCCACCTGCCTATCGGTTCCCCTGACTTGTTCCGCCTTCAAGAGACTGCTAACTGAAGCCGTGTCGGAAGTAACCACTGTGGACTTGGAAAAATGACTAACAGCCTATGCATCAGCAGCTACCCTTGGTATTTCCTCACTTCGGTGACGTTTTTAACAAGTCTTTACTTTTTTACTGATTATGTAACGCTTCTCTATTACAATGAGAATTGCAGCAGTCGTTTTGTGTTATTTCTTCAGTGTTTTTTTCAGTATTACCTGCATATATCAACTAACGGCTCAACCGTTGTGTTGTGATTTATTTTTTTTTTGTTTTTGTTTTTTTTTCACTTCAACTAACTCCTGTAATGTGGACCTTGAATCTGAGCAACACGTGGATAAAACCAAAGAAAAAAATAAAATAACAGGTGAGGAGACTGTTTCGAATTAAAAGGCGATCGAAAAGACGCTGAGCAATTTACATCCACCAGAGATCTCAAGACTGGCATCATAGCTTGCGGAATTGCTGCGAAAGAATGGACAAATCAAAACACTTGTTTTGTTAAAGCAGAAATCCGAGCATATGCTTGAAAAAGTCGCTGTTGCTTTTGACGTGCTTCACGTAAAATTTTCACTTGAGTCAGAACGCATCCCCGCTCTTTAGCAAAATAATGAAACCTTGCAAAGTTTACGTCGATGCATTGAGCTGGTGTTACCAGACCCGCAAATAAATTAGCTTTTATTACCAGATATAGTCGATCTTCGCTGCAAGTGCTTGGAACCGTCGGGGAGCCAATCAACCCGGAAGCGTGGCTGTGGTACCACGATGTGATAGGAAATGGGAAGTGCTCTATAGTTGACACCTTCTGGCAGACCGAAACAGTTAGTGCGCATCTGAGTTGATTCTGTTCTGCTGATCATTTGCGTCTCTGACTAATTGCACATTCAGGGAGGGCACGTTTTAACCCCGCTTCCTGGTTGTACCCCCACCAAACCCGGCTCGGCAACGCTTCCATTCTTCGGTGTAGTGCCCAAAGTCTTATCGGAAGATGGAAAACCGTTGGAGGGACCGGGGGAAGGTTATCTGGTAAGCGATTGAGATACTTTTTACCGCACTTCTCATTGCTTAAGGTCTAATCAAGGAATGCTGCAGCTAAGCGGGGTTCATGTTGTTCGTTTGCAACATTCGCTACAACAAGTCTCGCGCGAGGTGGCTGACGTATTTGCCGTGGTTGAAACGCGAAGAACCGTAAAGCGCGTCGCAGTGTTTCCCGCGAAGTTCTGCTGCTACCGTGCTCATGTTACGACTGCACTGCTTCTGAACACTGCAGGCCCTTGCAACGCTTATTCAGGCGCTACCATATAGCGGCGCCACTTTTTACAAACACTTCCAATTAATAAAATATAGCGTGACGAGCACATAATTTCACGCGCAGTGTTCACATAAACAGCCGTATGTTCCGGCGCAACCTCGTTTGATTTTTTTGTTGACAAGTCTCGTTCGTAATTCGTCATTTCCTTCAAATCCAGTTCAAACTTGCAGATGAAATAGACAGTTGGACGACGAACAGAGGACGCGTGCTTCGTATGCAAATAGGTTCTTCGTTACTGTTCATCTCATTAAATTTTGATCGGCATTTGCTATATTGCGAAAAAATATAGAAGAGTTGAGACCCGGAACTAAGAGGCGAGACAAGTTCCGTTCGACACGTACGTGATGTACATTTCTGTCAAACACTTCATAGCTCGTCGTATCCAACTATTTCACAAAAAATCGTGTTGGCAGGTGATACTCTAGTTAGAAAAAGTGTCCCACTGTTTTAGTCACAAAAAATTAGACCTAATGCTGAAATTATACAATTTGGAAATGTAACAAACACCTCATTCTCCCACAATTCTAAGAATTGGACTCTTAAGTACCACTAGCTTTGTGTCGGTGTCGACTCGCCGCTCGCTTATACTGAGGCACCTTTTTCATCAAGCCGCGGCCATTACAAACTCGACTCAAGCTAATCTTTCATCATATGTAGAGAAATAGTGCTGTCACAAAGGCACAAAAACTAAGCAAAATCGACAATGTGTTTAGTGCTTTTGTCCCTATCTTCTTGTATCCAGTTTTTCGTCCCACGTTCCCCTTATAGTTATGTAGATGCAAAAGTGATTTAAAGAAACGATGAAGCACCCAAATGCAGTGACACTTGCAGCTATTCCAACGATACTCTGTCGAAAGTGCAACAGGTCAGTCACTTCCGATAACGCGAAACACTTTATGGTTGAACCATTTCACGAGACCTTGTTATCACCTTCCCAGCTGCTCATTTCTTTTTCCAAAAATTTCAATGCTTTGAACGATGCTTTTACTCAATTTTGGACGCAGAAAATACATTTGCCAGAATGGCTTAAACTTTTGTACAGGTTTTTGAAAAACCGTGGCCGGGAATAATGAGGACTATACTCGGAGATCATGATCGTTTTGAACAAACATATTTCAAGCGGTTTCCAGGTTACTATGTTTGTGGTGATGGTTGCTATCGCGACGAAGACGGGTATTACTGGGTCACAGGCCGCACTGACGACATGATAAATGTATCTGGTAAGTGATGTTTTTCCTACGGAATTTAAAGCAACCGGTATCAAACAAATGCATCTGCAAAGACCAGTAATATCGGCAGTGGAAATCTTCGGACCGTGCCTTCTGGCGATAGTAGTAATTGCTGTAATGTTGACTAACCGTTGTTTAGACTGTTAACCACCTGTGAATCGTTTTCGTAGGTCATCTTCTCAGCACAGCTGAAGTTGAGTCGATTTTAGTCGAACATGCAGAGGTTGCCGAAGCTGCGGTCGTCGGAAAACCGCACCCTGTCAAGGGAGAATGTCTTTACTGTTTTGTGACATTGGTGGATGGTGCAAAATTTCATAACGATCTCGTTGGTCAATTGAAAGAGAAAAGTAGGTTTCCTGCACAATAGCTTATCGAGCTGTTTCCCGGCTATTCATACGGAATTCTATTCTATGGACAGAATGCATTGTCCTGATAGGAAAAAAGTTCATTATGTTCGTTTTGTCCCGATCTCTTGTCACGAAATTTCTGCGAAACTCCGGCCCTTTATCGCAGCACCATAAATTACGCAGCTGCATGCGCGTCAGCTGATCTTACTGTAGCGAGAGACGAACACATGTTTTCAGCCAACTCTACCGCGATGGCATATGTTGCTTTTTTGTAGTAAATCCCATAAAAGACAGTCAATTACAGGAGCTATCCATTTCTCGGATGCGTGAGTTAAAGAAGTACCATCCAGTCTTGGATGCGATTTATTCCCCTGATTGAAGTAAGGCACTTGTCAAAATTGTACACATCCAAGGCTTAAATGTTACATGGTGCTTTTGTGTTGCGTAGTGCGTGACCTCTGTGTTTTCAACTTCATATTTTGTCTGCTACATTTTATTTAACTACGTTGTTTTTAAGATTTCGGGGCCAACAGTAGTCTTGACCTGTTGATAACTCCTGCAAAGTTTTGTGTTCGCAAGCTTCGTAATTCATCTGAATCAGTGACAAGTGGCGATTTTTTAAAACTCCATCGATGACCAATTTCTTGTTTGTTGCAGTTCGTCATAAGATCGGACCAATTTGCGCTCCCGACTACGTTCAGTATGCGCCGAGCCTTCCCAAGACCAGGTCGGGGAAGATTATGAGGCGCGTCTTGCGTAACGTTGCTAAGGGCAACCGTGAACTTGGCGACATATCAACCATGGCGGACACATCTGTTATAGAGCAGCTCTTCGCAAATGCCCTTGCGTAAGGTCACTTTTTTTTCAATCGACCTAAACAGAGGTTTGTGCGTGAAAAGAAACCAGCCATTTGGTTAAAATACCACCCGTTCTGTCTGGAGGGCTTTGTGGGATTTGCCACGAAGAAAGTTGACCGATCTCTGCGATATAGCACCAGGCTTTCCTGAACTTGTTCGAGGTCTGCACATTGATGTCCGTAGTTGTATTTACCTCTTAACAATCGTACCGTAACGATTTATATTCTGATCAGCTCCAAAAGCTGTGATCAGCAGCGTCGTGCTGATTGCCAAAAAAACTGCATGCTATTTTTTCGAAAGCTGTGTGTATGTTTCCATTACAATTGCTGGGAGACTGAATTTTATGCAAAAATTGAAGACCAGTTTACTTCCAAATAACCAGTGTCTTGCAATCTGATCCGTTCCACACGCTTGTAACATTCCCGTGGTTTATCAATGCGTTTCTGTTGGCTAAGTCGTGTTTGTTTAACTTACAGTTTCCATGCTGAGGGTATATGTACATTGTCATACTGATAAGGACGGTGCTCTGTAAAGTCTTGCCGCGAGTGTTAGTACTTTAAAATGCATTCGTGATGCTGTCACGTAGCAACTTGTCACAGCGGTGTTGTGAAGTATACTTCATCCTCTTACAGTAGCGAAGCCGTTATGAGACTCAACTACCAAATATTACTGAAATCCCCCCCCCCCATCATACTGGCTGGATCCACCCCTGGTTCTGATGCATCCGATTTTGTTTGCGCATGTGCTCTCCTTGAAACAGTTGGGATACGATCATGAATACCTTGTCCGGCATTCGCATTTATTTTACTCAATACGTAATGAAATGAATCGCAAAGTTGCAACGCGGGTTTCAGCTTCGCCCCGGTATGTCATTCTCGCCCCTACGATCACGTAACGCCGTTATTCCAGACGATTCGCTGCACTGTCGAAGGTAGCACATTTGTTCTGTGTTTTTGTTTGCTGCTTCGGTTCATATCGCTGTGGATGGAATCGCCGCATGTGACTACATACTGGGAAAATCTTTAATGCTGCCGAACCTCGTTACTGTGTATCAAGTGAAAGTTTGTGCTGTTTAAAACCAGCCGCATTAGTGACGTAAAGAACCGAAAGGTTGATTACTATTTTTTGGTATAGACATGCCAAGAGCAAAGCAATTCAAATAAGAGTCGCAGTCCTCTAACAGCCCATATCTGAAAATAAGTCCACGATACGTTTTGTTGGTTACCTCACAAGATGCAGTTCACGTCTGGGTTTTGTTCCGGACAAACACTTAATTCTTTTTAGATTCTTTGGTACTTGTGCACAGAGTTGGATCGATTACAAGTTGCAATTGAGACTTTGTTTTTGTGTTATTGTAATTCGTTAAAATTTTTAACGTAATTACAATCACCCTTTACTTTGAACAGTTTCACAGACCTCGATCAAATCCATAAACAAACCCAGTGATATACTTGCCATGTAACCTGGCAGTGGCGTAGCCAGCCCAAAAATTTTGGGGGCCAAAATGTTTGATTTTAGGCCAATAACACTATTTTGTTTGGAAAAACGCCTCTCAAAGCACAAAATCACTATATTTTCCAAAAAATTGGGGGGCATGGCTCCTTTGGTCCCCCTTGGCTACGCCTATGTAAGCTGGTGCAGTTTTGCTGGGTCAGTGGCGAAATGTCTCAGATGTGCTGTGGATGTAGTTCGAACGGTGCATAAATATGTACGTAATGCTAAAGCTAGACAACGATGTGTGTTCGCAAGGCAAGGAAGTTCTCCCACTTACGTGCCTAGCTCTGCAGGTTCGTTGGCGTTTTTAGGTGTTTTGCTGTGAAGTGTGAAGTAACATTGTTACTATTCGATGGCCACAAAATTTTGTAACAGAAAATCCACATCGTTCCACACAAGACCGTAATCAGGGGGGCACAGGTTGGCAAAACCCCCGAGAAAAATTTCACGCCCACCTGGAAAAACGTGTTGGACATAGTTTGAAACTGTTGCACATAGTTTGAAAAATTTGGCCCCCTCTCAGAAAACTCTTCGCCCCCCTGGTGTTCCAAGCTGGTTACGGACCTGGTTCCACACTAAATGCTTTCATATGCAAATCTTTAAATGTTTCGAAAAATAAATTAAAATATATCACAATCTAATACAGTGGAATTTTGTAATTTATGGTTGTGATTTATGAAAGTTGTTGTAATTCGATGTTTTCAACAATGAGTAATGGGAATGCAGTTGAAAATTTTGGAGTAATAGTACTTTGACTGAAAGTCGTGTAGTTGATCCAACTCTGTACGTGAGATGTACAGTACCCGTTATCACTTGTTTGCTAAGCTTCGTAACAGCGTGCTGCGTAAGATGTTTACAGCGTAAAAATCGTTCGTGCCGCGTTTGTTGTTAAACTTTTGCTACTAATACAGTACATTCATCCTTATCGAGTGGTTACAATCTTTGCGTTGCTTGAAAGTCGCTGAACTGCTGTGGAGAAAGCACGCTGGGCGAAATTTGTGAATAAACCCAGGCAGAGACGGATTACGATTGTATGAGGCGCCTGCCTGAAACTTGGAAAAGGGCCTTTCCAGGGTTTCCACGCGGTATTGAATTTCAAAATAGGTTTTCAAGTCCTTGAAAAAGTATTTAATTGGGCCAAAATGTAGATAAGGTGTTGAAAAAGTATGGAAATTCTACATGGAAAATAGATCAGAAGTAACTGAGCAGAATTTTACTGCAGGCAAAGCACTCCATTACTTATGCAATGTGCAAAAATGAGTTTTATGATTAAGAATTTTGAAAAATGGAGAGAAATAATGGTATTGAATTTTTTTGATTTAGTATTGAAAAAGTATGGAAAATTATTTTTTTAAATGTGTGGGAAACGTGCATTCTGACAACTAGACATCACACTTTTTCACCGACTTGGGATGGGGCACGTAAATGATCTAAAAGGGCAAGTGTCCACCACTTCACAATTAACGCAACTGCCAACAAAGGCTTTATTAGTGTCCTGCCATGATGCTGCCTTCAATTTTGCAACGTCTGTTTGAGCTCGAGTCGAAACGTACACAGTACTTTCCGGGAATTCATAAATTAATCCGTGATCCTTTTCTCCCACCTACCCCATCGTTAACTCTAACAAAAAAAGATTAGCCTTGCGATGATTCCCTGAAAAGAAAGTGTAATTCAGGATACCCGACACGGGTCATTTTGGTCGAGTCAGAGTCATCTAAAATTTTTTCGTTTGCAAGCTCGAGTCAAATCAAATTTCAAAATTTTCCAATGTATTTTTGGGTATGAAATGTTGCCCGATAAGTAACATGCTATGAAATGGCATCCAATGAGTTGGAACATGGTACCCAATGTTGTTTTAGCCAGTTTGATTGCGGAGTATTCGTATCTAAGTTTGGCTGCTACAAATTCATCGTTAGGCCTGTATGTGGCGTATTCACGTCGCCATTATTAATTCCCCATTTCACAAACTCTCTTCAACAGTGGATTGCAGTCACCGACACGTTGGGATCCATTTGTTGCAGCCACAATGCCTGAGCCAACCTAAGAAAGAGACGAACCGACGATCCTCGGCATAATAGCTATTGAGATAACCCATTTGACCAGGTTCCCTTTTCTATTGCTGCTACGATTTCAACGTTATGTGTGGTGTAATCAGGGGCGCACGCAGAGGGAGCTAGAGCCCCCCCTTAACAGAAATCGCCTAAACACAAATTTGTTGCTGACATTTGTTAAAACACAAAACAATTCCGCACATGCATACATAGCTATATAAAGATTTCGATTATAACTAGTGGTGTAGTGATCTGTTGCCTTGTTACATTACGAGTGTTACACTTCAATTGCAATAAGCAAATCGTGCTAAGACTACAGGAAACCTCGCTGAAAGTCGCTTTTCGATGAAGACGTTGCGATTCATAAGTCGTAATGGCATTGAGAGAAACCGCTTCATACAGGGTGTTTCACAATTGTTGAAACAAAGCGATTGGGCACAAGTCCAGGATTTTAAATGATACCACAATGATGATTACATTTATTGAAAGGTGAAAAGATAACATTTTATAATCTGCAACTGTTTGTCCTCAAATCAGAAATAATATGTCAAGAAGAGTCCTAGAGTAC
>Ga0210059_1002114_pt1 | contig 30850 bp, 25 predicted proteins | sample Ectturendosymbi2_FD_188042 | JGI IMG/M metagenome (GOLD analysis project Ga0210059, IMG submission 188042) | Ecteinascidia turbinata endosymbiont from Florida, USA - Sample 2 (SPAdes) (version 2) | ecosystem: Host-associated > Tunicates > Ascidians > Unclassified | place: Key West, Florida...
CTGCTTTCTGGTGTTCTCAGTTTTGTTGTTGCCCATCTTTAAATCCAGATAAGTCAGTATAGCACAAAGTTTTAGACAGAGTGGGGGTTAGCTGACACAATTACACAATTACCACACTTGAAACAAAACCCTACAAACCTTATTCAAATAGAATCAAACCTTAAACCTGACCCTAAACCTTGACCATAAGCCTGACACTAAACCCCAAATATAAACTTTTAAAGCCTCCTAACCAGTTGTCTCTGTGCATATCCTACTTCTACTTGTCTCATGACCACTGCAACCAATTGTGTTCAACTGAAGGCAAAATACCCCCAGCCTAATGAAGCAGAGCAGACACTACCTAAATGTGTTGTGCCACTTTGGGCCTACGCCTAAACAACAAGCTTGACATATCTTGCAACTTTCACATAATTTAAGTACGTTTCAGAACCAATTGCGTCAAAAAGCAAGCTGAAGGTTTCCCACACCAAGTTTTTTATTAGTCATATGTTTAGTAACAATGGTTCCATTTTAACACCATCCATGATTTCGCATTTATAATTTCCTTGATCAATCCTACCCATTCTAAGATCCTTGCACTTTAACCACGCCTAACTAGCAATGCTAGTCTGCAAACTAAAGCAGCATTTAAAATAACAAAGTGGCTTAAACTATCACAAAAAGTTTGAAATAACTCACTTAAAATTCAGTCTAGCATGTCATTATCACAAAACAACAGTTTTGTGTATCGTGTTCAAGAACGAACAAATCTAACTGGCATGATATCGGCCAACAACCAGTCAATGCAAATAGGCGAGGATAGCAGGGCCTAGTGTAGACTACAGACCACATTAAAACAGCTAGCCTGCTTTAGCTAGTCTGGGCTACAGATCACAGTAGGCCAACTCTAGCTAACCCTAGTCCAGGTACCAGAGGTGAGCATGGACTCGATTGGACATCTTGCAGGATACTTGCGATTGTTTCGGATCAGGATTGAATTTGGATATTGATTTCTGAAAAAAATAGATCAAGACAGGATCAGGATATTTGTTTGATTTCTATAACGAAATTTTCCTGAGAGTGATTCAAGATGTCACCAATTATGGTGGTCGTGTCTTCTTTGCAATGGTTTTTATATTCACAAAAAATCATAATGATTTTGTCACTACGTGCTGCACTCATCACAATCAATGATTTAATTCGTGTTACTTTATCGTAAATTTTTTTCTGGCGAAGTGGAAGTCGTAAGCTGCTCTTATATTACTAGTATACTGCTTTGTTTGTTGTGCTGAGTGGCATATGTGTGTGTTGTGTAGGCTAATAGTCTATATCATGGGTGGCCAACTTGTCTTCGACAGGGCTCGATTAGAAAAATTTTTATAACTCGCGATCGACCGGTCGGTAATAAACTTACAAATACAATATGCCTAAGATGAATATCACATGTGCAAATACAATGTACCAACGCCTTAGTAAGTGATGCACAGACAGAAGGCTAAGTGTCTGTTATCATGATTACCACACAATAATACAAAAAGATATTACAACGCCTTTGCGGTATCTGTCGAGCTAGCCTATGGTCAGCCATTGCAAGACGCATCACAGAATATACGCGACCAACCACTTGATGGATCAGTGCCGTATCGGCCCAACTCTGCCCCCCAAAAATGCTTGCAGGAGCCCCCTTGAAGGTAATTTATGAAAAAAAGTTTTCGACGTGATGCTACATCTCGAGGCCGAATGGCCTTCAAAACAAAATATCCTAATTGCAGGCATAATTTTGGCAGAACCAGGCCCGCAGCAAGGTTTTAAGTTTTGGGGTGCAAAATACATTTTTAGGGGGGAGACAGTTTTGTTTTTATCATATGTTTAAAACAATTTTTTCTGAGCACAACAAAATTTGGGAGAAACAAAAAATATTTGGGCAACTGCCCCGAAAGCCCCTAGTGTCTGTGAGCCTGAGCAGAACCGTCGCCAGAAAGTCTTCCACTGGGTCCTTCATGTTTGTGCGCGGGAGCTAAACATTCCGAAAATTTATTTTTAATTCACAACGTGAACAGCATTTGAAGATTGTGCAAATTACTTATAAATATTTTCCTACAACCACCCATAATAGGCTTGTAGTTTCCAACTAATATTTTTGAATTAGCTTAACAAAAGGAATTGGGTCGTAAATCATTGTCATTTACTTGACGGCGATTATTTAGGGGTCGTAATGAAATGCAAATGTAAAAAAATTGCAGGAAATCAGAATCGATGCTACCGTTCAGTTATGAAAACATTATTACCGAAGGAGCAAACATGAGGCCGGCCAATGCATTTGTGCCGTCATGAACGTTTTCTTTCATTAGCGCAAATTGATAAAATTTACCATGAGTTAAGTGAAATTGGCTCTTAAAGTCTTTTGAGCTGCAAACTACTCGTCCAGCAACACAATTGTAGATGGCGAAACATCAGAAGGGATACAATCATTTTGCACTTGATCTTTTGTCAGTATCTTTAATTGGATCTACTGGAACCAAGCCGTCGACAGGTGCTGCACACGCCTGTTCGCCAGTACTTTCATCAGTGCTCATGCCACCTGATGAAAGATTAAGTTCATGCAATTGATCGTCCTCACTTGACGCAGAAGGTTGATCTGATGCAACTACTTGACTTTTACCATTTCAAGGCAGGTGCAGCACTGCACACAGTTTGCAAACTTTCAAGGCCTAAATTAACGTACAAAAGCCCTGCACCTAAAAACCTACGCTACAGTATCGTTTGCACTGGGTGTTCACAGCGAATACCCAGACTATAAAACCAAGTGCCACAGCCCACAGTTAAAAACCCACTAGGAGATCAGTCACTGCTCTCAAAGACTTCCACAAATGTTCACACAACTGAACAGTAAATAAACCGCAGGAGATTTCACTACCTGAATCACCAGAAGAAGCCTCAAGTAACCAGAACAACACACACAGTAGTGTACAACGTACCTGGAAGAAAAGAAGCCTTCGAATATCTAATGTGAGTTTTTACACCGAGCGGGTTCCCAGAACTACGGATGGCACAGCCCGTCTACGCTCTGAAGTCAGTCAGTTTTATAATTTTTGTGTAATTCGCATGTCGCATCCACTGGTGGTTGATTTGGGCGAAGGGCGAAGTTTACATCGAGATCGAGAGCCTGGTGGTTTGGAGGGTGTTTTCCTGATTTCGTAATTTTCTTTCATTCGTGCCTGTTTTAGATGGCTGAATACGTGGAAAATTTTCAAAGTGAAGTCTTATGTGTAAGTTTATTGTATTTTTCTTCTGTTGCGTATGTTTTTTTTCATGGCTCTTTGCAGTATTGTCAAAATTGTCGATTTGAGATTGTGTGGGAAGATCAGATCAGGCCGAACTATAGGCCTAGTATAGCTCGCGAGCTGCATGCGGCGCGTTAGTCGTTGGGTTTTCGTGTGCGTGTCTTAAATTTCATGAAACTATGTTGGCGTAGGTGGTTGTTGTTATCGTAAAAATTAGTCAGTGCACACCATCTCCAATGTGGATTTCTGACTTTGACTATTATATGATTGCTTTTCTAAGTTCCAAACTGGCTTTGCTGTACTCAACTCAGTACTCTGTCATTTACTGTGATTTATCATTGTTGACCAAGTTCAGAAGCTGGGTTACATGTACCGTTAGAGGCTCCTGTGCTTATATCTGAAGGTGTATAATATTTGACTGAGGGAAGAAAGGTCAAATTCTAGTTTAACACCAATTCCTTTGGAAAATGGCAGGCAATAATACCAGTTAGTGCACTGGGAAAATTACTCTTAGCTAAAATCAGATCAAGCTTGCATACTGGCCTATATGTTGACAGCGTTCCCTCTGTCAGTGTTCCCTCTAAGATTTTTGTAAGTTAGCTGGTGTCCAAAAAGTGCCGTCAAGATCAAAAGAAACTTATAGGTGCCCTTTGTAAATTTTCCTAAAATGCATCCATTTTTACCGAAAAACTTTTCATCAATCATTTTTAATGAATGACCAAGAAAAATCAAAAATGGTCTTCACTTTCTCCAACATGTGCACTGCACACGCAACATTTTCTGATAAACAAACGAAAAAAGAAGTCATCAGAAAGGCAATAAATGAAATCAGCTGCATGCGAACTTTTTAGCCAAATGTGAATCTTTTCTCAGTCTCAGACAGTGGTTGCCCTCATACCGTCCTGAATGACGGTTCTTATCTTTGTTGTGCATTACTTACTGTCGCACTAAACCAGTTGTTTTCAACTTTTTGTACCGAGACCCATTACAACAACCCACTCTAACCCAACAACCCTCATCTAAAACTTGAATAAAGGAAATGTAACACAGCTCTGTACATAAAATATCTACCGGTGACCCTTCCGAAAATGGTTCACGACCCCCAGGTTGAAAATCACAGCACTAAACCAACAATACAATTGAATCAGGCTGATGATCTGATGATACTGCGCAATTTCTTTACTTAAACTTTGCCAAAACGTAGCAACTCTGAAATAGAAACAAAAAGTTTCGGTCAGGCCGATTCAGTCTGAGCCGTTTCGGTCACGGCACTTTTTGGTCTTGGTTGTTTTGGTCTCGAGACATTTTGGTCAGACTATGAAATCTTGCAGAAATTTTACATGCTAACGTTTTATTGCAAACCCACTTAAATCAACAAAAAGTTTTATTTAAAAAAATGCAAATGTGAGCCAAGATCCAATAGTTGATAAGCATCAGCACATGATTTTCATGTTAAGTTTACTGCAAACATACTTGAATCTATTCGCTATAATACTGACTAATGTTAAATTTAACCTGTCAGACTGTTTTGTCACTTTGCTGCAACATCAAAGGGAGTTTGTATAACACCAGCAAGCGTGACATTTCGCCTGCCAGTATAAGCATTTATTTTGAATAAACAAATGTTATTGATTGTTTGTACACAAATGTCATGACTGAAATGTTTCCAGACCGAAAAGCCATGTGCCCCTCAGAAATATTGACAAATAATTTGACCCAAATTTGGAACCCTGTCAGGTGCTGTACCATTCCAGGTCAGAATGGATCTGACAATAATGATGGTTAAGGGGTCATTCCACTCTTCCCTAACCAAATCCACCAACTGCGCCGTGTTTTTGAACATTGCGCAAACACCATCCACCACGTGCAGGAATTGTTTCTCTTTTGGCCAAAACACTACACTGCAATTCAGCCACGTTGCTGTTCCTGTATAATCTTAATTGATGCAACATAGGTAATGGTCAAACATTAAATATTCAGTAACTTTTATGTAGTAGTGTTGATCAAAGCTAAATAATATCGATATTCAAACAGACCTTCCCTAAAGACTTCTAACATGTTTGATTTGCTGTATGCATAATGCTGTATGTTTGCCGAATGCATAATGCTGCAAATGCTGTATGTTGTATGCTGTACATGCATAATGCTGTACATACATACCTTTCGTGAGTAGAATGTACAAAAGGTGGATGTCAAGCTACAGTTTGTTTTTCTTGTAGTGTAGGATCACCAACGATTGGTGAACATGATCTTGTTTACATTCTCTCCAACAACCGTCACCTACATCAAGCCACAATGCACTTGCAAATCATCCTCATTGGATGAGTTATTATGTCCAGTCCACCGCTTGAAAGGTTTATTAGAAAAAGCAACAGCACCGCCACAGACAGAAAACAATACCCATATATAGAAAAGTACTCTGCACAACCGTTTTAAGCCTATTTTCTCACTTAAATATTCTAAAAATTCCAGGCATATTTATCTTAACTGCACACATTGGTTTTAAACGAACGTCATAATCGATTGACAAAAATCTCTTCTCCCAGCCTTTTGACTATTTACATTGACTTGATCGACAAATAGTCTTTTTAGCCTAATTTCGCAAACAAACATAACTTCGTTAGGAATTTACTGCATGTGCAAGTTAGCTGTTATTCGAAATAAGTGCGTCGTACCTATATCTCGCCAGACTTAGATAGTAAATATAATTATCGATGATCATTGCTTCTTCCCGGCTCTTGCAGGCTTGTTTACTTTCATACTTGATACATCACAAATGATCGTAAAATTTTACCGTCAAACTTTGTGGCCTCAGACATGCCACTTGATGAGACATGAGCTGAACTTGGTACTTGACAAAAGTCATGATAAGCTGGACAAATAACAAGTTGTACTGTCTGTCAAAGGTGCATTATACTCAAAACACAAGTAAAAGTTAGGAAAAAGGCCTCCATGAACGACTTAGCTTAATTTTGCCACCCAATTTACCTTAGGTCAAATTTCACAAATCTGTTCATTCTTTCAAAGTTAAGATATTACAAAACATGTCACAAGTGCCAGTCAAAGACTTTTTTGAAATTGCTTCGCGTAAGGTCATACCCGCATGTCACAATTTGTGGGTGCAGTCGTAGCCAAATGTGTTCAGATCCAAAGTAATGTGTTCTTATAAAATGTGAAAGTCAAGAACGTCAGAATGTGTCCGAACAACACAGCAAAGATTTATGGGCATGCAAAATTGTAAAATGTGGCCAACGTTTTTTGCAAAATGTTGAAGTCAAGAATGTTTGTTTGTTAGACACACAAGTTGTGAAAATGGACCCAGAACTTTTTTTTGTAAACCTTGCAGGCGGAGAACTTCCGAAGTGGGTCTGAACTTTGCAGCAAACAGCTTCGTTTTTGCACGCATAAATCGTGATCGTACACCCATAACTTTTTCTGTAAACCTTACAGGCAGAGAACTTGCAAAATGTGTGTGAACTTCAAAGCAAACAGCTTCGTTTTGGGGCGCATAAATTATGAAAATTCGTCATAACTTCTTCCATAAACCTTGGAGGCGTAGAACTTCCAAAATGCGTCTAAATTTCACGGCAAACAGCTTTGTTTGTGGATGCCAAAAATGTGAAAATGCACCCAGAAATGTTTTTATAAAGCTTGCACGGAGAAAACTTCCAAAATGCGTCTGAACTTCACGGCAAACAGCTTCGTTTTTGGACGCATTAATTGTGAAATTGCGCCAAGAACTTTTTCATAAAGTTTGCATGGAGAAAACTTTCAAAATCCGTCTGAACTTCACAGCAGACATCTTTGTTTTCGGATGCATTAATAGTGAAAATGCGCCCAGAAATCTTTTTGTAAACCTTGCAGGCAAAGAATTTCTAAAATGCGCCGGAACTTCACAGCAAACAGCTTCTTTTTTGGATGCAAAAATTGCCTCTTTACGAAAAGCATTAGTTCTCATTGTGATATTAGGAAAATGACAATGTTTTTGACTATAATTCTCTGTGAAAATTTTTAATTTGTTCTGGATGAATTACAAACTTGTGATAAATGAAACAAACACTGAATATGTGGCAACAACTTTCTGTAAATTTGAGATACTGCTATTTGGCTAGATGATCTGCACAAAACATGTTGGCAAGCTGCAGTTTGCCCACTATTGGTAAATACAATGTTCTTGCTCAGTTTGATTTTTGTACAAGGTCTACTTGACACTTTCAGTACTGGGTGGATTGTCCGTGGCGATAGCCACTGGTACTGGATGGTTTTCCTTAAGTCCTGCAGGCGCCACTGTTTTTGTAGAGCTTTGCAACACCATAACTTGGCAGTTGATTGAGCTAAAGAACTGTTCCAACCCTTTATGAATTCAGAAAGTCTTCTAGTTTAGATTGAAAAAAAATTTTTTATTGCAAGTTTGGGGTTTTCAGTGGGTGATGTCATAATGGAGGCATGTTTTTGCCTTATTGGCCAAGTTTAACAGTTGCTGGGCACCAACCCAACGAGCTATTTTTTGGCTCAAGTTTTTTTGGAAACTAGGCTATGATCTAAGTCTTTAGAGATTGGCTTTCTAGCATACCAAGAGCCAAAATTACAGCTCAAAACCCAAGTTTTGACAAAAATAAAAAAGTTACACGAAGGGTATGATTTGCCCTCTCAGGCCAAATTTTGGCCAGCTATAACACAGCAACAGATTGAGCTAGAGAGCTGTTCAAACCTTCTAAAGACTCGTAAAGTCTTGTAGTTTAAAATTTAAACAAAATTTAATTTTGGGGTTTGGGATTTTTGGTTGATGATGTCATGACTAGGGTAGGTTCTGTGTTTTTTTCGATGTCATTGGCTGATCCAATGATCCAATTTGGTGGCTCAAGGTTTTATTGGAAAGTAGGCTAATACATGAGTCTTTAAAGCCCTTGATCGACTTTCTAGAGTTCCTGGTGCCAAAATTATAGCAAAAAAAAAACAAATTTTTTGCATATTCCCAAGGGGATTAGTGGGAATTTCCTTTGTGTTTTTTGGCCATAATTTTGTAACCAGAATCATTAGAAAGTCAATAAAACCTTCCAGAGACTCATTATAACCTAGTTTCCAACAAAAAATCGAAACAAAAAAATGGCCAATGACGCTGGCATCCAGAGCTTGATGATGTGATTCAAATACGCATAAACATAGTCCCATTATGACATCGACAAAAAACCCCAAATTCAAACCTTAAATATTTTTTTATTCTAAGCTACAAGACTTTCCCCATCTTTAGAGGGTTTAAACAGCTCAATCGGCTGGCGAGTTACGGTCTTTAGCCAAAATAGCCAAGGTTACCTTTTGTGGGACTTGAATTATTACCCAATTTTTGTTTTTTGAGCCATAATTTTGGATCCAGATATGCTAGAAAGTCAATCAAAGGCCCTAAAGACTCTGATGGCAACTTAGTTTCCAAAAAAACTTGAGCAGAAATGGGGTAATTGTAATCGTCAATTGTAATCGAATACAGATTTTTGAGTACAATCGTAATCGATTGCACTGACCAAAAATGAAATGTAATCATTTACATTGCCAATTTTATCGTAATTGACGATTACATTCGCGATTAAACTTGGAAATCTACACCCTATGTCACTGTGCAATGAACCGCGGTTGTGGTGGGTAGGTTTCCACCTTCATCGTTTGTTATGGTTATGTTTTAGGGGCGGCTATTTTCCCATCTGTGTCATTTAAATCTAGACAGTTCAGGGGCAAGCACAACATTTCTAGTTCTTGTTTTGTTCCAGCTAGCCTTCCTGTTGGCCGCCAGAAGAAACATAGCGGGTCTATTCCAGTGAGACGTAGCATCAAAAATAGGAGCTCTTAAAAACGGGTTCACACTCATCAACAGAAGAATGGGACATTACAATGAGATGTGTTCATTTATATATATTTAGAGTGACCTTATGAATATAAGTGCTGGAGTAGGCTGTGTAGCCTATACAATTAGTACATTATTAAAATTGTAGTGTGTAACATCTTCACTCCCACACGCAAGGCATTAGACTTTAAACATGCATCGCAGTAAAGAGAAATACACAAATATAAAAAAAAAAGAAGACTAGGATATTATATGGCGGTAGTACAGAGTACGCTTGATAGCACTAATACATTTACTGTACTTTGATGAAAAACAACCAGGGGTCCAAGCTCTCACCGTCAGGAGATGTTTTGTTGTAACCCCAGTTGGCATGTTGGCAGTTGAAGTCTCTAACATACATGCTGGTTTTTGAGCCATACTTTTGGCTCCAGATATGTTATTCCCATACGATGTACGTATGTGCCTCTATGGCACTTCCAAACGAAAAACAGCAGGACTGCTACAATAACGGAAGATTTTCAGTAGGAACGTCGACCAGGAATGGCAAGGGGTTTTCCCCATGACATATATGTAGACGTAGACTGGTAGCAAAAGTGTTAAGCTAAGCAAAATCAGCATCAAGTGTCAAGAAATGTGAAGCTACAAACACAACAAATGTAGTCATCCGATATAGTTTAACACTTTGGCGTCTGACCAGTTTTGGGATTGTCGTGATAAAACAGCCGGATTGCACTTGGCTTTGCGCGTGTGTAACTTGGCGCTTAAAGTGGGAGAGAGCTGTTCAAAGGTTCAAAAGACGCGGCAAGTCTTCTGGACGGCGCACTTGAAAACAAATTTTTGGTTGGACGTTGCGGATTTTTTGTAAGTGATGTCATATGTGGAGGACTTTTTGGCACCTTGGCCCACTTCACCTGGCCGTGGGCTCAAACCGTTAGATCAGGGTTTCTTAACCTGGGGTGCTGAAATCAGTTTCAGAGGATGCTGGGGGAAGGCCACATATGTGGCGGTCAATGGTAAAAGGAATACGTTTGGACAAATTGGTCTTTACTTAATTGTTGTAGCAACCAGTTTGTAGCCAACAGTAGGGGGTGCTTGACTGCTTAGGCGTGACCAAAAGGGATGCTGAGGTAGAAAAAGGTTAAGAAACGCTGCGTTAGATGGTAGTATTTTGCTGAAGTTTTTAATGGCAACTAGGCTACAATCTGGGTCTTTGATACATTGGATGACCTGCTGGGGTTTCAAGTTCAAAAGTTATGATCTAAAGTAATGAAAATATTTGACTAATTAGCTAATTAGATGATTTGTTTATTTTAGATCACAACGTTTGATCCAGAAACCTTAGAAAGTCAATCAAAGGCTCTTAAGACTCGGACTTGAACCTTGCTTCCAACAAAAACTTCAGCAAAATACTTTGGCCTAGCGGTTAGGCCCTAGCCCAGGTAACATGAGCCAAGATGGCCCAAAAACTACTTCATTTATGAGGTCACTCACAAAAAATCCGCAATCCCCAACGAAAATATTTTTTTTGAGTGCAGATTAGAAGATTGGCGGATCCCTTTGAGCCATTGAACAACTCTCTAGCGTAATCAGTGGAGGAGATATGGCGTTGGTAAGGCAACCGAAAACTGCTGGTTTTAGGCCGAAATTGAAATACAATATAATCGTATGCCCGCTCTCAAAGTGTTAACACTTTCACACCCGGGTTAATTCAAGCGGCTTGTGAAAAAACAGCTGGATCACATGTGGCTTTGGACAGGAATTTCTCCAGTCCGGTAAGCACTACAGACCAGGTCAAAAGCTCAAAAGACTCGGCAAGTCTTGTAGTTTGCACTCGAAAAAATTTTTTTGGGTTGGGGAGTGTGGGTTTTTGGTGAGTAACGTCATAAACGGAGGACTTTTGAGCCACCTTGGCCAACTTCACCTGGCCCTGGGCCCAAACTGCTAGGTGGTAGTATTTTGCTGAAGTTTTTATCGAAAACTAGGCTACAATCCGAGTCTTTAGATATATTGGATGACCTACTGGGGTTTCGGGTTCAAAAGTTTTAATCTAAACTAATTAAAATATTTGACTAATTAATTAATTAATTTGTTTATTTTAGATCAAAACTTTGGAACCAGAAACGCTAGAAAGTCGATCAAAGGCTCAAAAGACTTGGACTCGAGCCTACTTTCTAATGAAAACTTCAGCGAAATACTTTGGCCTGGCGGTTGGACCCTAGGCCAGGTGACATGAGCCAAAATGACTCAAAAACTACTTCACTTATGAGGTCACTCACAAAAAATCCCCAATCCCGACCAAAAAATTTTTTTCGAGTGCAGACTAGAAGACTGGTTGATCTGTTTGAGCCCTTGAACAGCTCTCTAGCGCAATTGGTGGTGGAGCTATGGCGTTGGTAAGGGCAACTGACAACTGTTGATTTTAGGCTGATTTCAAAGTACGAATATATCGTATCCTGGCTCTCAAAGTGTTGACACTTTGAGAGCCGGCGTACGATACATTCGTACCTAATTTCGGTATCAACTTCATACCATCCACGTTTTTGTTCGTATAGCGATTAAAATGCACCTAATCAACGTGAAAAATTAAAAAATTTCCTGTTTTACCTGGCATTTATGCTGTACTTTGAGGTAGTATGGTCAGCAACTTATAGTTGTTATCTAAACCGCAGTTTGTTTTTGCCGTAGTTAGTTTATAATTGCTGAACGAAAGCAGGCATTTGTGTATAACGACAACTACTTGAAACTTGGATTTACTTCAGTCATGGAAAAGGGTGAAATCCGGCCACAGCTCGTGCATTGCTTAGAAGTCCTTGCTCATGGATCTCTCAAAGAAGCTAAACTATTAGTAAAAATATGTGAAATACCATGACAAAGTTCTTGAGCTTTTTGAAGAGAGAAAACACCAGGTAACGTGAAGTCGTACTTATCATTCCATCTCCTGCAGGAGTGAAAACTTACTCCCATAGTAAAGGAGTGCGTGGTTCTTTTTCTGTTGCTTGTAAAAATGCAAGAGCAAAAGCGCCTTATACAGCGGGAAAGAGCTTGGTCAAACCTGCAGCCGTGAAAATTGCCAGGATAATGCGCAGGTGACGCCCAACTAAGGGGTGTGCAACCGAACAGCACTGCCAGGCCAAATGCACATAACCAGATTAGTCCACGGGCCTCAGCAACGCTGGCTGCCCACTGAAGATTGGCAATGCCTTTAACCTGCGTTCTTTGTGTGTTTTTTCGACCAAATCAACATTGTTCCACGAGGTGTGGACAGCACAGCTGTTCAGTTTTAGATATAATTTCTACCTCTTTCGCATTTGCAGAAGAGGCGGAAATTGAATTGAGGTTAGGCGCTGAGTTTGAAGAATTCTGTGGCTATTTCCTTGTTTAATTATAGTTGGATTTTCCTAACGTAACCAGGTACCAGTGCAACCTCGCGCAGGATCACGATCTGCAAACCCGATAACACGCCTGATATTTCCTTCAGGTCAGTGGGCTGAAATTAAGATTTACAAAAGTAATGCTTGTAGAGCAATGCGGTCTGGATAAATTAATACCAGGATCGGGTAAACTGGTGTGGTCATAAAGGTAAGTAAACAGTATACTATTTTTCTGTTAATAAAATTTAGGTTTTGGCCCGTGGGCCATACTCTACTGGCCACAAAACTTTAGTTTCCAGGCCACATTTGGCCAGCAGGCTACGGGTTGCACATACCTGCCACACCTAATAAGTTAGCTGTGGTTCTTCTTTTAAACAACACCATCAACTGGCGCATCCAAGAACTCTCAGTCAATATTCTGAAACAAATTATTGCTGCTGCAAAGCGAAGTGGAAATCTTATTTCAGAGTTGGGCGAGACTACAGATTTTGAAAACGATGCACAGTTCATTGTGTTCGTACGATACTGTGGGACTGAGGACTACATATGTTTGCTGTCCACTTGCATATTCATATGCATAAAACCATAAGTATTTATAAATATGTAAGTCGTTTTACTTGATCAACATTCCAGAGAGTATAAAAACAGCTTTTGTGAATTCCAGCTATGATTATTTTAGCCATGTCTTTTCTCATCGCAGTAATACATTTGTACATTTTGCAGGAATGCATTGAAATCGTCAAAGATGTGCAAGATGGTAATTTGATTTTAGGATTTGCAATTGGTGGAGGTGTAGATCAAGATGCTTCCAAAAACCCTTTTGCTCCCAATGATCCTGTAAGTATATCTTTGTCCTTGATATGCACATGGAATCTTGTGCGTTCAAATATTTTCCGGTTAACACTTTGAGAGCCAGTCTACAAATATATCATACCTGGATTTCGGCCTAAAACCAGCAGTTTTCGGTTGCCTTACCAACGCCATAGCTCCTCCGCCAATTGCGCTAGAGAGCTGTTCAAATCCTCAAAAGATTTGGCTAGTCTTCTAGTCTGCACTTGAAAAAATATTTTTTGGTTGAGGATTGCAGCTTTTTGTGAGTGACGTCATAAGTGAAGTAGATTTTGGGTCATTTTCACTCATGTTACCTGGCCTAGGGCCCAAACGCTAGGCCAATGTATTTCACTGAAGTTTTCATTGGAAACTACGCTCGAGTCCGAGTATTTTGAGCCTTTGATCAACTTTCTAGCGTTTCTGGTTCACATGTTATGATCTAAAACAAACAAATTAATTAATTATCTAATTAAGTAATTAATCAAATATTTTTTTATACAAGATGGCCTGAAAGTCGTCCACTTATGACATCACTCACAAAAAATCTGCAACCCCAAGTAAAAAATTTTCTTGCAAGTGCAGACTAGAAGACTTGACGCGTCTTTTGAGCCTTTTACCAGGTCTGTAGCGCTTACCAGACCGGAGAAATTCCCGCACAAAGCCACGTGCATTTCGGTGTTTTTTTCTCGAAAATCCCTGAAACCAGACAGACGCTAAAGTGTTAATTGAAATATTACTTACATTATCGCATGTCTTACTCAAATATGTAGCAAAGATTCCCTTGATTTTGGTAAAGACATTGTGATGATTTGTCTTTTATTTTCATGTAGATTACTTGTAAATGTCAATTTTTTTTATTAGGGAATCTTTGTTACACGCGTCACTCCTGATGGTCCTGCAGACAAAGCTGGTTTACGAGTTGGTGACAAGGTTTTACAAGTAAATGGATATGATGTTACAATGGCAACACAAAAACAAGCCAAGAAAAAACTTGTAAAAAACCAAAGAATCGTTCGTTTAAAAGTGACAAGGGCAAGCCTGGCAAATGCTGAGCTGGTAGAAGATGCTGCACAACAGGACAACTATCAGCAGCAAGAATATATTTGATATACTGGTAATGTACATTCAGCACTTACGTTTTTTGATGGGTGGTATCTGTTATTTTTAGCCACCATATATTAAATGCTGATGTTACACCAGTTGTATGCTTCCATTTTAAACAGTATTTGTTATTGTCCAAACATTGCTTTTGTTTCAGCAGTTGCTGTCTCTCTAAGATTTAAAAAAGAGCAGTTTGGAGCAACAATGCAAAAAAAGATATATGGCTGGCTTTTCCTGTTTTATTTTTTCAAGCTTTCACCTTAATGGGATGTACAGTATTAGACAATTGCCAAAATAAAGGTTAACACCTTCAGTGCCAGTGTACAATATATTCATACTTGCTATTTGAGCCACTTTTCTTGGGTCACTGTGCGCTACCATAACTCACCAGCCGATTGAGCTAGATAGTTGTTCAAACCCTCTAAAGATGTGGCAAGTCTTCAAGTTCAGATTTAAAATAAATTTGGCAAGTTAATGATTGTATTTTTTTAGGGTGATGTCGCAATTAGGTTAGGTTTAGACCAGGGGTGACGAACCTATTTGCTATCGCGGGCAACTTTGTCAGTTACCGCTAAGTAAGCAGGCCGGTACAAAGATATGTGCGTAATTCAATCGGGCTATTTGGTTTTGATGTCGCGTCGCAAAGATTAGAAGCGGGTCAAAGAAAGTTCAAGACTGCTGGTCTCGCCTGAATGCTTTGCGGGTTGCATGAAATTGTTTTGCGGGCTGCATGTTTGTCACCTCTGGTTTACACCTTTTTGGCCAAGGTCACCAGGTGGTGGGTGCCAATGCCAAGAGCCAATTTTTTTACTAATTTTTAGTGGAAACTAGGCTACAATCTGAGTCTTTCGAGCCCTTCATTAGCTTTCTAGCATTTCGGGTTCAAAAGTTATGGCCAAACAAACAGAATTTGGGAAAAAAACAATATTTTTTAACCTAGATTTTGTTTTTTGGCCATAACTTTTGAACCAGAAATGCCAGATGGCCAATCAAAGGCTCTAAAGCAGGGATCACCAACCTTTTTGAAGCTGAGAGCTACTTCTTGTGTGCAGATTAATGTTAAGAGCTACCAGTTTGATACACAATTCTGAAGTAAAATGTTGCCCAATTGACCATTATTTATTTTAGTATTAACACTTTCAGAGCCAGGGTACAATATATTCATACTTTGAAATCGGCCTAAAACCAGCAGTTGTCAGTTGCCTTACCAATGCCCTAGCTCCTCCGCCAATTGCACTAGAGAGCTGTTCATCATTTTGACAGATGAACATGTTCCCCTATAATTTATTGTGACAGAATATTTTGTCATGATTATTCACGGATATATTTAACAATAAGTATATAATGATTTTGAAAATAATATTCGCTGATATATGTATAAATACTTGGAAATAAACAATATGTAAATATATTTTTCTCTTCTATCGCCAACCTTTAGTGTACCCCTTCAGATAGGAAAATGTATCCCTGGGGGTACATGTACCCTAGGTTGGGAACACCTGGTTTAGGACAACGCCTCTCAATGCACAAAAGGACAGAAATCCTACCAATTTAGGGAATTTTGGCCCCTGGCTACGCGTTTGCCTATGGGCAAAGTCCTTGCGAATGACCTGGTGCCCGTGGGCACCACAGTGGTGACCCCTGTTCTAAAGACTTATAGCCTAGGTTCCACTAAAAACTTAGTCAAACAATTGGCTCTTGGTGTTGGCTCTCACTGCCCCTTGATCTTGGCCGAAAAGGCCTAAATCTACCCCACTTATCACATCCCCCCCAAAAAAAACAACATCCAAAGCTTTCCATTTTTAAAACATCTAAACTAGAAGACTTTCTGTATCTTTACAGGATTTGAACAGCTCTCTAGCTCAATCAGCTAGCAAGTTATGGTGGTGCAAAGTGATGTAAGAAAAGTCACTCAAATAGCAAGTACATATATATCGTACACCAGTGCTAAAGTTTAAGTTCAGAAGAGGCAGACATAAGTTAGACAAGCTTACGGTTGTAAGTTGAAGGCTGTGCTATCAGTTATATTACAACCATTCTGAAGTGTGATTTATTATTCCAATCATGCATTTAAAAGCTTTCTGGAAACACTTACATATGATGTTACTGTTTTACATGCTGATTAAAAAATTTGCTGTTTTTGAAATGAATAGTGCTAAGTATTAGTAAAATAAGCACAAGCTTCTTTCTGCAAAAGTACTGCTTTTGTAACTGGAACTATTTTGCACATGGTTTAAATTATTTTTATAATGATTAAAATAAGATTGTTAAAATAATACTAAAATAAAATAATGAACCTAAACAATATGCCATTAACTGTGAAACTCTAAACTTATATGGAAATTTTAAACTTTTTGTTAGGAACGGTGAACATTTCTTCCCATTCAACTTTTTTTGACAAAACATGACAAGATGTGTGACTTACAAAGCACATGAACACTTGTGGAAAGTTGGTATTTTTTGCAGAATATTTTTTTGAGGCAAGATACAAATGGAAGCAAAATTATCGGTTCAATTTGTATTTTCAGAGAGACTAATACTATAGAATTGAACGCACATAATTTTGTAGAAATGCAAAATAAATGCAGCTCACACAACCAAAAGAATGTATTCATTTGTAGAGTTTGTTCAATTTACACACAGCAATTCTTTGTTGTTATCTAAATTTTGCTTGATATGCATCAAACAATTTTGTTGGAGGAAACACAACTGATGGCTCCAATTTTCATAGACTGCTATAGTCAACTTTTCAAAATTCGATTTGCAATGATATGAGAGGTGCACAGAATAGTTTGATTGCTGAGAATTATGTTATCCCAGCACCTCTAAGCCGCAGTTATGTTCATATTTTGTGTGAAGTGACAGCATTAGTGCATTTTGCGATGAACGCAAATGATGTGTGATATTCATGTCAAAAACAGGAGTGTAAACACTGCTTTGTGTTTGCCTTGGTGCAACAAAAGTAAAAGTGAACCGCTTTCCATTAGTTTTTCCTTGTACTCCAGTCACAGTTGGTAAACGAGAGTGTAATTTTTACTTAAGCAGGTACTCTTAGAAAGCTATTGATGATCTGATTTTATATACCTTGGTAATTTATGTTGTGTTCTAATCATTGCAAAGTGTTTTTTTAACTTGGTCTAACTTTGTAGTGCTGATGTTAGAATTGTGAAATTGTGTGATATTTTGAAAAATTTTGTGTAATTCCAATTGGTGTCTATATTCCTTTTGTTGCTAAACTGATTTCTATAGAAAGTGTGTGTATTATCCAGTTTTTCACACTGCATCTCTGCAGTATATCACTGCAGTGTTTAGTATCATATTTTGTAGTGAAATGTTATTGAGTAGGCATGTGCTTTTCATTATTTGATTGATCTGTATGAAATCGTTTGTGAACACAATTGTAATCAATAAAATTGCTATTCCGAGTCTCATCCTTCCATTTGCATCAGTAGATTTGCAAAAAAGGTGTGTATTATTCTGTAATGGTACAGTCAACATTGACATTTTATATCAGTAGACTTTCATGAGCATGCTTGTTAATGCTTTGTTAAAGCATCTTCACACATGAAATAAATTTCGACACAATCAGTTTTCTATGTTCTGTTGAAGTAAACCACTTTACATGGTAGTATTGTTTGTAATCCAACCTTTTAAATTATTTTGTTTGACACCTTTGGAATTTGATCAAAGGTTGGACTTTGTCCTGCAAAAATAGTTAAGGATACAGGTTTTGCTCTCTGGTTGCTCATGCCTTCTCATCAACCTTTTCCTTTCCATATTTCACCAAGTTAACGATCCATGTTGCAATGTTTTGTTTATTTTCATATGAACAACACGCACTGTTGCAATCATAAGCAGCTTTGTATTTTTGTGGAAGTTTTATGTGAATGTCCACTTTGCTGACGTTACCAGCGTATTGTATATCCTAGCTTTGGTTTTCATGGTGTCATATAACATGTTCTAGGTTGGTGTTATTTTTCTCTTTGTGGTGCTTAACTGTTTTTTTGTGTCTTAGAATGTGTTGTTAGCAATTTTGTGTGTGACTTGTCTGCCAAGCTTGTTATGGCACAAACTTCTGCGGATTCAATTCTGAAGCAAACAAGCAGAGGAACTGTAAGTATTTCTTATTACTCAGCTGACCAACCAAATCAGGGCTTCTTAACGTGGGGTTTGTGAATCCCTTAGGTGGTTTTCCTAAGCCAAAATCCAATCAAGAAGAGCACACTAGTTTCTATCCGCGTATTTGGGCCATTATTCAGCTTAAACACACAATTGTAGTCTGACATATATGTCTGGGCCTAACTAGGTAATTCCAGCACTACCTTTATGATGCAATAGTCCATACTGCCCATGGGATTTTCTGCTAAAATTTCGCATGTACATTGTCCTGAATAAAAGGCTAGTATGTTTCGTCATGTGTAGGCCATCTATTGTTTTATTCATGGATTGGAGCAATGGTTGTCAACCTGGGGATCGCAACCCCCAGAGGGGTTGTAATCCATTTATGGAGGGGTCGTGAGTAGATATTTTGTGTGCACTGCTGCATTACGTTTGCTTTATTCGAGTTTTATACTGCGTTTCCATGTCCACTTGTGACATGGCCTGCAAGCTTGGCCTCATAGCTCAACGGCGAGGGCTAAGTAACGCGTGCGTTTCCATGTCTAGTTTTTGGTTGGCCCAGAAGCTTCACTGCTGAGATGCTGTTCACACCGCCAAATGAGCTGGCGTTAAGATTGCTGTACTGAAGCATTACGTTTGAGTTATGCCCTAGCTGTCTGTGCATGCTGTGTTGATGTTTCCAACTGAGCAATAAAATATCATTCGTTAACGACTGTGTTGCTTGCGTACAGAAATTGTCGGCAAATACCACACTTATTAGGTGGTAGAGTATGGACGCTTTTCTGCGCCGTAAAGTCAGAACCTGTTTGCTAACTTTTTTTATTTTGTGTTGTTGCCTTGCAAGAAGATCGCTTGTCTTGCATAAAGTAGCACTAGTTCGTACAGTGCAAACCGTTACTTGCAGAAGGTCCCGCAGGTACTGGATGCGAAACAGGTTAGTTGCGGAACATTTCACATGCTACAGCCTATACAAATGATGCTGCAAAACCTAGAACTGAGAAACTTGAATTGTTGGAGGTGCTGTAGAATTGCGCCTAAACTTTTCTTGAATAGAGAAGTTTTAGCAGCTGCTGGAGTATGAGTGTAATCATTACTGTTTTATTAAAACCCTCTACAATACTGCACTGCAAGCAGTTTACAGTCAGGCCTAATAGTCATACACTGTGCTTGTAGGCCTGTATCTCCCGCTAATCATCTTCAACGTCGCGAAGGCCAAGCTTTACGAGCTAAGTCACGGGCCAAGTCCACCTACTTTTGATGGCCCAAGATTGAAGCTGATCTGATTTGATGGCCCGCTTGCGTAACTTGCGTCACGTCCATATATGGAAGCATGGCCCACAAGCTTGGCCCAAAACGCGGACATGGAAACGCAGTATTAGAGGGGTTCATTGATTTATAGTGGGTTGCTATAATGGGTCATGGTACAAGAAAGGTTGAAAACCACTGGTTCAAAGTGTTCGGGAGTCCACAAGATAGATAAGTTTGAGAAAAACTGGACTAAAAGAATGCCCTTTAAACCTTAGTTTTCAACAATTCAGAAAAATATAGTTTTTGTGCACTTTGTCCAGCAACATTTGTGTATCTTAAGATATGAAAACCATTGGCATGATACTAAGATTTCTTCTAATTGTTTGTATACACCACTTAATGTAGAAAACACAGTAGCTGATTTTCAACTATGTTTTGGTGTAACAGCCAGTGATTTACCAGGATGCTGTTAGGGAGTAAGAAGCAGCCCTTGAATTTTTAACAGGCATCACACCAAGGATTTTTTAGTTTAAAAATTTTTAGCATTGTATGTTGTTGCTGTGCATGGCAGTTTGCGAACAACTAATATGAGATAAAAGGGAGAGCTAACACCGTGTTGAAGTGTACTAAACGTCACTAACGTTTCCTGAGCAAACAGCATCTAATCCTTGTCATGCTTTGTTGCTGCTAGAATGCCACTCGTAACAAGACTAGTGTCAGTGTTTGATGTTTTAGCTAAGTAGATGCACGAGTGCATATCTAAAAGATTTTGACAAAATTTGTTTTAGGTTCTCATTAGTTTGGTGAATATTTATTTCAATGTTGACGAATGACTCAGTGATTTGAAGTTTTTTTTTTTAATCACAATTACACGTGGAAACACGGTGACTTTCTTTTGTGGATCTGTCACACTGTTTCTGTTTTTAATCAGAAAATCGAAAAAAAAAATCGTTTTTCGATTCACGGACGCCACCATTTGCAAAATGTTTTACACCTTAAGGACGTATGGGATATTCGTTCAAAATATGGCCAAATTTTATATGATTCGTTTACAGTTTTAACTACCTTTTCGGAAACGTGCACCATATTTGCACGCCGAATATATATATTACCATACGTGGATGCAAGAAAACACCGCACACAACCTGATCAGAAGTAAGCGTTTTACCCACTTGTCGGCAGTTGCAGAATCCCGCTCTGACTTATGGTAACTTTCCTGATTCGAAACATTTGCAGTAGCATGTTAGCAATGTTTCTTTTTGTTCAACAAGAAAAATAGTGTGTTCAGTGTATGAAGAGGCTTATACTGTCACGCAACATAGCAAGCGCAGTGATTTGCCGAAGAAGGCTTACACCGTCATGTGACAATGTGTACCTTTTTTGAATTACAAGTTGGTTTGCGCTCACGTTGTGCCGTAAATAATGTAGTATGCGAAAAGCATTATTGCTCGTAGCACGCGAACGATTGTAATATGACTGTTCAAACATACAAACAGCTGGCTAGCACGTCGGTATGCACGTAGGAGGTCGGACCTAAACAATAATGGCTGTTTGGCATTGCCAGTAGCGTTGATGCTATGGTCCTAACATTTTTGTGAATGGTGGTTTGTTGAAATCGTATGAAGCTCACGTTTGTATGACTGAATAAAAGTTTGCGTATTTGATTTCGGGTTGTGTCGTTGCTTTGACGAGACCTCGACGAGCAGAGCATGATTAACTTAAAGTCATTATCTTGTTCAGTAAAAATCTTGTTGCTATCCAGCTCCTGCTTGGCGAACTTCCCACGGAGTTTTTAAGAGTGACTCCGGATGCAAATGCGCAGAATCAACTGCAGAGTGATGAACAGCTTGCGCACCAGCTTGCTGCCCGTGAAATTCATCAGCAAAGGCTTCAAGCACCTGTGGTGGTTGTGGAACGGCTGTTGGTATCTGTGACCGAGGTATGTCAGTGTAATGGGTCGAAGATCACGATGAGCAATTAAGCGCACTGACTTGGTCCGTTTTCAAGTAACTTGTCTTCACAATGGCCACGGGTTTAAATCCAGAAAATCTTTTAAGGTTTTGGATTTGATTCATTCTATTTCAATAAGATTTTAGGACTGAGGATACGAATGTTACGTGAAATCGATTACCAATTTTACAAAATTGCTCATGGATTGAAACCCGTCGCCTTCTTGGAGACTAGTTACTTGAATACAGATATGTGTAAGTTTGCATCGCAGCAAAAAGAGGAAAGCAGAGCTCAGTCTTCTGATTTTTCTAAAGTTTACAGCAAACCTTTTTAATTGTTGGCATTTCCGCTGGCACAACTTGGTTCAGAACAATAATTATTGTTATAACACATTATAAAAGCCTTCAACGAGCCTTTTCTTTTTCACAAATCTTTGTCAAACGCAGTATCTCTCCCAATGAACTCATTGAACGGTTCTCAACCTTTTTGGCGCTGCGGCACGTCATAAAAAATTAAATATTTTTGCGGCACAATTTCAAGCAATCAATACAGTAAATATGCTTAAGAATTTAATTGTTTAATGCGATGGCTGTGCCTGCTAATGAGAGCAAATCAAACTGTTGCGAGATTCCAGCGGCGTCAAGCAAACTTGCATTTCATGGTCAATACCAATAAGTCTTTCCTTTTCTAATTTCAGCCATTGATGAAAACCAATACTCAAAAAAACCATGAAGATGCAAATGGTAAGAAAATTTTGACAGCTTTCAAGCTGATCACCGGATAAAATTCTCGTACAGACAGCCAGCTATGTTTTTGTGGAAAAGATTGATTGATAGAAAATGTTTCGTACATCAATAAGCAATTCTTCTATGGATAGATTGGTAGTTTCTTTTTTTCGAATGGATTAATAACCCATTTATAGTCACTTGTTACGCTGAATTCTGGGAAGTAATTTCAAAGTGATACTTGTAGATCAGTTAGTGTGTTCAGTACTTCTGGAATAATCCTCATTTTCAACAGATATTCATGAACAGTAGGAAACGCACCGAAAATTTCGTGTAAAGTTTACTTTTCCACAACATAAACATTCCGTCAAATGAACAGTCTCCACAAAAATAAAAAAATAGGAAATCAATTTCACCTAACTCTACCTATCCTCTGTCGTGTAATCGGATTCAAATAGATTATATTCGAATAGGATTGCTTATTACTGCATACACTTATGCATTTCAAACGGTCAACGCTACAAACGGGCTTAATGTATTGATATGATTAACTCAAGTAAACGGATAAGCTGGAAGCTCGGTGAGGATTCGCTGCGTCACCAAGGTTTTATTTGACTACAACACTTTGACAATATAAGAAAACAGTAACCACAATTTTCCAGGTGTGCTGACTAAATCGAATTGCAATTTATAAAACACTTTTGAATCCTCAGTGCCAACAGGTTGATTACCACTTCGCTCGATAGTTCCAAATGGAAAAACAAAGTCAATTTCAGGAATTAATTGCGCAGTCCGGTCACGTGACGTCCGTGCTGTTGCAGATGCACCAGAGGCGGTAAAAAGCACAGTTGAAACTTTATTGTAGGGATAAAGCAATTGTTGTTTCCAACAAACGTGTCCTGCATATTTCAAAATATGGCAGCACACACGTGAAAACTATCTGCGACACACAGGTTGAGAAACACTGGTCTGGAACATGTGATTCATTTTGTGCGTCTGCGACAGAAACGAAAGAATATCTTTGGAAGAAGAGTTAATAAAATGGCGTTTTTTGCCTTGAAGTTGTGCAACTAGCACACTCCTTGTTTATCGCTTGCAATACGATGGCACATTGTCCATTTTTACTTGCATCGCACTACTCGCCAGTTAAGTTGCCACATTTTGGCGGCGACCATGGTAAGATTGTTTTATCATAATCATACTTATGATCATATGCATAAGGGGCTGTTCCGTGCATGGGGGAAATGTACTTGCATTTTGTTGACGCGGTTCCTAACAAGAAGCTCGAACTAGGTGTCTGTAAGGTTTCGAATGTTCTCTAAGAAAACGTCAGTAGTGTGGATTCGGGAAAAAAAGTCACACTAATTGTTTGTTGCTTGGAGCAATTCTCTCATTCCACACCCTGGTCCAAACTCGGTGCACATGCAGATAATTCGAGTTTGATCGTGAATTCCAAGATCGTGTAAATGCGGGCGCTTGTCTCGGGTGTTATCGCTGGAGTTGCTGATTTGAAATCAAACTTGATGTTCAGGTCGTTTTTCGTCCCTGCATTACACGTCACAGTCGTGTTAGACGGCAGTACAAGCATATCTTAGCACGGCGGAGTAAAACCCATTATTCTTCATCGCAAAACAATCTTGTGTCATTGCAGGCGAAACTGAACAAGAATTACGGAATTGCTCGAATGGATCCGTATTGCAGAGTGAGAGTCAATCACAATGTTTATGAAACAGAAACGGCTTACAATGGTGGGAAGAATCCTCATTGGAACAAAACCATGCACATTCCCATGAATGAGCCAATAGAAAACATATACGTTGAAATACTTGATGAGGTGCCGCTTTTTGTGCAGCTGTTTGTAGTGGCATGTTTCATTTACTTTTTGTGGGCTGTGAAAAGTACGACTTCCCTCAATTATTTTCATATGCAAAAGTAAGCTATCTAAGTTAACGCAGCGATGTTTGAATACAAAAAGCACATCGACCTTTGACGCATTGTACGTTAAGTAGCATTCTCAATCCATTTGACTTCCATCCAACAAGCTCGTACATAGGGATGTAATGTTATGCCGCTAGTATGTTTTTGACGGAGTGGTGTAAAGTGCAGTGCGTGACGGTTTGCTTGGTGGCATTCCCAATAGAATTTGCAATCTCGCAAATGTTGATCATGCTTTCAGAGATCATTTTCAAGCGACAGCATTGTTGCATCAACGCAAATAAAACTCCCCGAAAGTGTCAAAAACGGACAGCAGCTGGACGATTGGTGGTCGTTAAGTGGCAAACTGGGTGAAGAAAAAGAAGGCCTTATCCACATCGTCCTTTCGAAAAAGGTCCTGAATAAAAAGATAGGTTGTTGAGTGGTTGCTAAGGCTATTATTGGCGTTGTTAATCTTACGTTGCTTCTGTAGACACTTCTGAATCCTTACATGGTATTTTAAATTTACTCAGAACATGAGTCTTGTCGAATTAACCTCTCACTGACGCAGGTATCGTTACTTTTCAGAGAGTTCAACAGCACGTTGGTCCTACTGTACCATTCATATATCCTGGTGGTTATCCCGAGTCAGGGGTTAGCGGCGCCAGCCCATACTTTCCTCCTGCAGCGGGTATCTACAATTTCGCTTTTGGTTACGCAATTTTGTTTGTTACACTTTAGAGTCGTCAGGCTTGTGCAATGATTGCACTGGTCAAAACAATTTTTTCCTGTCTTGACAATTTTCAAGACAATGGGTTTTGATCCACAAAACGGTACAAACCTATAACACACCTGTTATTGTGAATCAAAAAATGTTCTATAACTACTATGTCTACAGTGAATAGCCTACATCAGCTGTGGCCAACTTGTCTTCCACTGGGATTCATTTGCTAACTCGCGATCGACCGGTCAGTAATAAAATCACAAATACAAAATTCCCAAGTTGGTGTTCACGCGTACAAATACAGTGTACCATCGCGTTAGTAAGTGATGCACAGCAGGCAAAGTGTCTGTTAACGCCTGAATCATGATTGTCACGCAATGATAGGAAAACATAATACCACATCTTCGCGGCATCAGTCGTGCTAGCATATGGTCAGCCATCGCAAGAGGCACCAAAGGATATACATGACCAACGAATAGATGGACAATTTTTATGTACTTTCTGGAATATTGATTGAAAAGTGTTCTTTTTAGGTATCTTGTCAATTCAATGCAAAATCAGGCGCGATCGACCAACTGACACTCGGCGGTCGATCGCGATCCACTTGTTGGTCACCCCTGGCCTACATGTTTGCTAGGAATTTAGATGCAACTTTCACTTTATGCCAGTCTACACCTTCGAATTTGTGGCATTCTAACAGCTCTGACTTCTCAGTCTGCAAGGGTTCGTGATTTCAGTCCACGTGTCATTTTTGCAGTTAGTTGACATAGAAGCTGTGATTGATAAAATAGCTTTTAACTTGTGTCATCACAAGAACTCCCTGCCTTCTATACTAATATAAGTGAAAACCTATTAGAATGCTAATTAAATGTGTTATAAAAATCACACTTAAAGCTTTAAAAGTGCGTATGATTTTTTTGCTTTATTTTTTTATTTTTATTGCTTGATTTAAATCAACCCTGGTTAAAAAAACAACTTCGTGATTGCAATGATCGCCGTTAGCCTCGATTTTGGAACGCGGTTGCTAATGCTTTTCATAACCTCCACGGTAATAAGAAAGCTGACAATTGTAGAGATGCTGAACGAGCTTCTCGGCCTCCAAGAAGTAGGAAGTAGGATGAGCATTGAAGTGCACTGTATTCACAGCACCGTAGCGAGTTCCCAAGAACCTTGGTGACGTAAGTGAGGAGCAGGGCAAGCGTTTTCATCAGTATATCGAATTGATGGAAGAACGTTGCCAAGGTCGACAGAACTGCCACATGATGGCAGATTACTGCTGGAGTTCAATGAGAGATGTTCCAAACGCAGTTTATAACAGATCAGCGACACAAAGAAAATTATTCATGTTATTCTGAAGTGACTTTTTTTGTGCCGAGATATGACTTGGATTGTTACAACACAAGTGATCGTTTCAAAGTGACAGCGTTGCCTTGTGTGAATTTTCGTATGTTTTTTGGTTTAAATTGTGATAAGCATAATGCTTCAGATTGCATTCTTTCTATTTCGTGTTTGTGTTTTGTAGTCATGATGTTAAAATATGCTACAAGCATATAAGTAGTTTGGAAATGCATTGTTGACGGAGTAGGTGCTTCCCATTGCTAACATTATTCCATATGGATGCTTAAATACAGGTTAAATGTTTTAACTTTGGGCAAAAATGTCAATTATTTTTGTTTTCATATCTCAAAAACGTCATGTGATTAGCAAAAATAACATTAGATTCGGATTCAGCGCAATCCTCAAATTATTCAAAATCCTTCAAAAACTCCATGCAAGAAAAATCGTGTTGACCATTGTCATTTACATTGGCTCAGCATTGAGCGCTTTTTCGTGAATATATGTAAGCCAAGCGCCTAGCGCTGAAAATCTTCCTGTTTTTGCTTTTTGACTCTTTGTAGTGAGTATTTCTACGTGACAAGCAGAGTTTATTACAGCGGAGACTGCTGTTGCACATGTAGGATGTTCCAGACCTTTCCACTACCTAGAATGGGAATGAGGAACCTGTGGCACCTTGGCCAAATGCGGCCCGGTGAACATTTATTACGACTCGCATCAGAATTTTGTTAGCCAAGTTGGAACACAACATTGCATCAAAGCGAAACTACATGATAAGCAGATACTTAGACAGTATGCCCAGAGAAGTCTCGCTCCTCACAGTTTTCCATCCTAATTTACTTACGAACGTAAAGGTAGAATTTTAAGATAAAATTAATTATTTTTTTTGCGGCCCATGGTAGTAAATGGGTTCCCCACCCCTGGCTTAGAAACACAATTCAAAATTAGTTAATACTGTATAATAGAAACCGCGTGACCGCGGTCTTTTCTATTTTTATTTCAAATATTTGATTATGTAACCCGCTGTTGTGCGTAGGAGCTCCAACGTATTATCCTCAACCTGCCAACCTACAGCCTCAGCTTCCTGTGCAACAAGGACCATTATATACAGAGTCTGTAAGTGGTGGTTTACTTGCTATGTCAGAGAAGGTCGACGACGGTTGATTTCGTCGCTGCAAATTAGAAACCTAAGTGATTCCAAAGATTCTACCGTCGGTCCTCATGAGTTTTCTAAGAAAGGCTAGACGGAAAAAGACGTTAAAGAATTTTTCTGGAAGTTTTCAAAGGAACGTGCTAAAAATGTCCAATTTCAAAGAACTGAGATATTTCGATAAATGTTCGTGCCGCTGGTGGCTGACGTTGCATTTTTTGAATTCGTACTACCTCTTAGGAAAATGTGCATGCGCAATTTCGATCTAACTTGGTCCAGCGTGCGGGCCGGGCAATCTTGCTCAGTTCTAATATTTATTTGATACCGGCGTTTTCTGCATCTGTGAAACCTCTATCTTGTCGCAAATTGAGGTACAACACAAGTGTTTCCTGCTTTGCGTACTTGGCCTGACGCATTGGCGCGTTTGTCTCGTAACTAGGTGCTGCTTTTGCGTTAGCAGAGAATATGTCGTAATTTGTAAACAGTATCAAAATTTCAATTGTATTCGTTCTTCATTGCATCGCTGAGCTTCATTCTGGACAGAAGTAATTTCATCGGAAAGACGTAACTTTTAAGTCATACATGAAGACCTTTTACTTCTTGTTTTAGTGAAGTTAATCCTATTTTGCGCTCAACGAAAGCCTGTTGCGATTGGTTAGCTTTTGAAGCACAAACGAGTTCAACATGTTAAAAGAAAGTGTGTCATTGAAAAACATCGTCTTTTCAAGGTGCGAAAAGCTTATTTTCTCTCCACTTGGAGACGGCATTGTGCAGCGTTAGATCAGACTCCGAAGCACGACGTTAAATCTTGATACTGTTGTTGCAGGACGTCAAACAGGTTAAGGAAATGTTCCCTGATGTTGACGAAGAGGCGATCAAGACTGTACTTGAAGCGAGTCGTGGCAATAAGGACGCTGCAATTAATTCTCTGCTTTCAATGCAATGATTTAATCCGTTTTGGATTTAATTCTCCTACATTTTCTAACAATCTGGCAGCTGCCTGGTCGTCTCAAAACGAAATTGCGGTGGAGTGAAAAGATAGCTACCCCAGTTGATTCCGTCACGGAGCAAATTGCTTCAATGTCGATATTTACATTCACGATAGTGATTCATTTTCAACTGGGTTTGCTTGATTCTGTTTTTTTTTTGCTGAGACATTTTGGTCATTTGTCCCTTGGTGATATTAAAACCCGCCGTTACAGTAGTCACAAGGCTACCTTTTCGGACAACGTGACCGAATTGACTTAATTTTTTTCAGTTATTTCAAAAAAACTGTTGTCTATAGCCGAAAAAAGACAGATTTGATTTGCTGTATCCTATCCTTTTGTTTTCTGGATGTTTGCCACTTGTTGTTTTGCTTCATGCATAGCATAGGTTTATTGTGTGCATCTTTTTTTCTGCGCGTTTATGCATTGAAAGAAGAGTATTTTGGATAAATGCCAGTTTTTCCGGGAATTGGCAATGCTCAAGTGGCGATCTCAGCAGTGGTGTCATTGTTTCTAGCAGGCCTGCCAATGCCCACAACTTCGGTCCCCAATAGTAATTTTACTGTTACCAGAGTCATTTGCTTCACTGCATATACCGCTTGTTTCATAAGTGCGGCGTCTTGTGGTTTTGCCCGTTTTCGGGTGTTTCGCCCTTGCACTTCATTAAATGTTCGGATTTTATGTGTTAAACGTTGAAAGATATCCGTCTCGTTTTGTGTGCCTTGCGTTGAATTCGGACAAAAAGTTATTTTGGCGGATAAAAGAAGTTACCGAAAACGACTGGTTGCACTTTTTTGGTATTGTGTCGGTACCTACTTTTTCAGTCAATACCTTTCAGCACACAATTATGTTTTTGACAACACAAACTACTGCCACGTGTAGTAAGCTGTCTTACTTCGAAATATCAAAAAACGTTAATAAGGACTTAAGTCATCAGTGGCGCACGCAAAAAATTTCCGAGGGGGGCAAAATTTCGTCACAATCGTATGACGTCACAAATCAACTTCAGGTGAAGTGGTCCGGGGGCATGCCCCCGGGAAAATTTTGCGTATGCTTTTACGAGACTCATTAGCCGGTGAGACAGAAAACTGAACTTTTGTTGTCTGAGGCTCATGAAATAAATCTATATGCGTGCTTGGATGTTAAGTTTCAGACATGTATCGCTTATCGAAGTTAGTGGGCTCAAATCTCACGCCAGCCGAAGCTTTTTCTGGTGTTCATTGTTACTTAACAGCCACGTATGAAACAATTTTTTCAGTGAAAGAATGAAATCGTAAAACGAAAATCAAGCAGAGGAAACGTACAGTAGTCATAAAAAAACCTGCGTAGTGCGTATATCAGTGACCAGAAAACAAAGTCATTTTATTTTAAATTGAGGCCGTTGCCCCCCCCCCCTTAGTTACGCCACTTCCGAATACTGTTTATAAAATTTTCTATTTTTAGGGTCTGAGGGGGCCATGGCCCAATGCCCTCCCCTCCGTACGCTAGTGTATGTCAAGCAGTGGCGGATCCAGGGGTGCAACTTTCCCCCAAACGTCTGTGGTGCCTATTGAAATAGAAGCCGAAATAAAAGTATAAAAAAAACAAGACAATGCTTTACACTTCGTTCAATCTCAGGTTTTACGTACCGGATTTTTACCCGGCTTATATTATGGATTACAATACTGTATTGTAAATGCTGCTGCTTGCAAGAACACCGTCAGAAGTGCAACCAAGTTCATGTTACTGCGAAATCGTAATTGCGACAGACAAAAGTTCATTAGGAAAATTACAGTATATATAATAATCAATGGCACGTTTTGTGACTTTTAGATGCTCAGATATGGTAGATAGTAGAAAGATCCGCCTAATTTTGTATCTACCTGGGATTTTCTGTTCAAATCTGCGTTTTTTGGTAGGTCTGTATGGGATCAATAAATTTTATTTATTGGCAGTCCTGGATTTGGCCAGTGGCAATTCTAGAATTAAAAAAGTGGGGGGCCACGGAAAACGTAGGGGGCCCAACATAAATGTCTATCTTGCATGGCGATTTTTCGTTGTTTTGAAGATTAAGTTGCCATGATTAACCCTATCAAACTCAATATAGGCTTGTGAATATCGTTAAATATGAACTAGCGTTATTATTCACTAAAGATACCTTAACGCCACTGCAGATGCAATCACACACGTGTGCTGCTATGTCGAATATTCTGTGCTAACAATGCAACCTCCACAGCACTGCACATGTAAAACGAAACACCATTCCCCGTACACAATTGTTCCGGCCCCACATGAACGAAAACAGCTCCACGAAA
>Ga0210059_1002115_pt1 | contig 30845 bp, 18 predicted proteins | sample Ectturendosymbi2_FD_188042 | JGI IMG/M metagenome (GOLD analysis project Ga0210059, IMG submission 188042) | Ecteinascidia turbinata endosymbiont from Florida, USA - Sample 2 (SPAdes) (version 2) | ecosystem: Host-associated > Tunicates > Ascidians > Unclassified | place: Key West, Florida...
GTTTCGTGATTAACGAATATCTTCCAATACTTAACTGCAACCATATGCGCAGTTTGTGAATCTGACTTCGTTTTGAAAAGAGGTGAGTTGCTCCTCCGAAAACGTATTAATTTTTGAGAAATTTATTACACCTACAAATGATAACACTTTGTGTTGAAAGGATAAGAATATTGCACACGCATAAGACGTTACTTCCATTTCTCAATTTTGTGCTTGCATGGTTTGATCAGTAGTGTGATAAGAGTTCTTTCTCATTGAGAATATCTAGTTGGAACCGAAAGAATATGGCGGAATAATTCATGTATAATTTTTGCAAAAACCCTTCGACCTCTGCATGGTTCGCTAGCGACACAGTTTAGGATATAAATATTACATTAGATGTTAGCGACCCAGTTAGGTAACACTGATTTACCATCAGAACATTTTTAAATATCATTGCGCGGTTTTATTTTTTGTGGAAAAGCATTTCTCAAACGAAAAAATTTTCATACGTTTTTGGAAAAAGTTTGACTCTGCATAAGATATGAAGTCAGATGTTACCAAAACACATTGCAGACGAGTATTAATGCACAGTAAACTACTATGATACACATACACGAAAACTGGATAATAAGACACTTATTATTCCTTTATGCAAATCCGTTAAACAACTACAAGGGCATTCTGTTTAGAGAGGCTCCAAAGCTAAGCTATAGAATGCAACTCCGAAAGAATTATCAAACAGACCATATTTTAAAAAAATAATATGAACAGTTCCTCTTCAAATCTCATTTTAATTGCTTCCTAGTAAAATACCATATTTATTTCATTCAAATTGGACAGCTTCCGGTTTTAGTCAATGATTGATGCGATGTTTGTGCCGCTGTTCGTTTCAGTTCATTGGTTCGATGTTTGTGCCGTGGTTGCACTTTGTCTGTTGAACGTCATGTGTTTTTCTTTTTTGTGTGTTCTTCATTGTTTCTTTTCTTTGCGATAATTGTCTTTTTTGTAAAACCTTTCTTTTTGTTCTTTTTTGGCTGACTCGCAATCATTACGCCAATCCTCGTAATCTTTTTTTTAACCACGACTTGTTATTACCTTGCGGAAAATACAATTGATTGATTGTTATATTCAAAGGTCATTGTGATGTTTGCTGCGGACAAATTGTGCAGTATCTTGTTGTTCGTACCCGGATGTAAGTTGTACTGTGACGGAATAATCGGTTGCGTCTTGTTCGGTTTGAGTCGAAATATCGCATGGAGAAGATCGGAAGCGTAGGGACAAAACCTTCGTAAATTGTAGCTCTGTGGCTCTGTAGTTTGTGCCTTTGGCTGTGGCTTTGGTTGTGTGCTATATTAACGGTACGTTCTACGTGAGCTTGCCCAATCCCTAGTGACTTGACAGCGAACTTAGTGCTTGTTGGCTGCATTCTCCGCTTAGTTCCTGTATTCTCTGAGTGTTTCTTTCTTTGAATAAACTGCTATTGTTCCACGAGGTGTGGACAGCGGTTCAGTATTAGACAGAGTTGCGGTTGGGTGCTGAGTTAGAAGAGTTCTGCCGCTATTTTGTTAGCTACGTCTAGCTGTTTTTTTCCTAGCGTAACCAGTCCAGTACAGTTTCGCGCAGGGCCACGATCTGCGAACCCGTTAACACGCCCGATACTTCTTCACGTCAGTGATCTGACACTCTTTGCTTTGTAATAAAACCTTTTCCAAACAAATCTCACATTCATAAGTTTTTCAAACAACCACTGTGTTGTTTTCATATTGTAGAGTTGAAAAAACACTGTAAATATAATTCCAGCGTATAGTTGATAAGTACATAATTAATTAACAGCGCTGCTAAGTTTCGCGGATGTTGTTGAGTTTACCTCGTTTGCAAAACTTTCCTGCATTTTATATTTAATACGCGTTGCTCAACAAACCGACAAATGGCAACTCGTTATGTTTTGCAAAATGTAGCTGTGCATGCTAGCAAAACATTCATATCCCTGTGCCCACCAATACACCTGTCGCATGGCTAGAAGCACATATCGAACAAACAGGCTTGGCATTTCGTCTCAATCGGTGCTGCGTTTATTTTCGCTAGGCTGTCAATGTAATCTAACACCGAAAGACTTTCGTATTGTTATCAGAATCTCTTTGCATTTACTCAAACATTTTCTTGCCTGCGTATTCATCTTGCGTTAGGCACTTTATGTGCAATTACAACGCTGTTGCAATTAATATTACAACGCTGTTGCAATTAATATTACAACGCTGTTGCAATTAATAGAACAACGAGTGTTTCACATATGCAGTTAGTTTGCGAAAACATTCTCTCTCTAAGCGTAGTGGCAGTGGCCTAATACTTTCAACTTCTTGGCAAGGTTCACGTTCACTGTGACAAATACACAATTTCCCTTTTTTCGATCAAATATTTTAGTCCCAAGAAAAACTAGCGTGATTGAAAAAAGTGAATAACATTTTAACTACCGTACAGTCAACAATAACGTTGTCTGTGTTAATTACCCTTTGTTTTATCGTACGTACTTACAAAAAGCTGTCATAAGCCCAGCTCGATAAATTTTACTCGTGTCAAAACAAGGTATGCACTTAACCAAAACGATGTGCACAGCAACATTGAACAGAAAATGCAAGCTTCTCCAGGCTGTGTGATCGCGAGCAACATAATTCTTGCGAATTCAGATATTCACTGGCATTTCTAAAGGAACACAACAGTTGATGCACTAAGCGTTTTGTCCAAAGTGATGTTTGTTTTTGATTCATAATTTTACTCTTCACCCGTCTGCGTCTTCCTACGTGTTGTTTGCGCAATAACTTGAGCCTACCGAGAAGATGCCGAGATCTGTGAACAACGACCTCTTAATGATTTTGAAGCACAACAGCGCTTGCTCCCAAACGAAGGAGGTATGCTAAGCAGCGTTGAAAAACATACAATCTTCGCTATTTTGATGTCAGTCTTGAGCAACATAATTTCTGCAGTTACACTTGGGTAAATATGTTTGTCAAAAAACACTACCAATTCTTTCGCTGCACATATTACCAAGTTTATAATACTGTACATTCAAATGTATTGAAATCGTATTGGTTTGTTTCAACGGTTGGCACAATATGTTGCTCATGCTGTGAGAAAAACTCGCCGAAGACAAACCGAAACCTGCTGCGAAATGATCTCTATGCGTTTCCTACGCACGTCTCCTTCATTTTCAATTATCCGAAATGATGAAAGATTTCATAAAATTTAGGTAGTTTTGTTTTTAGCAAAATTATGAGAAAAACTCTGTTGCAGATTTGTTTTGCTTGCTTTAGTTTGAATCTATCATTTGCGTTTCAGTTTACTTTCTTTGTTTTTTGGTACAAATTAACATATTGCTATCGTCCCCCTTGCAAACGAATCCGTTCTATAGTTTTATCAGCTAAACCTCTTCGTAAACCCTATGCGGTAAATGCTTATTGCTCCGAATTTCGTCGTCATGTGAAGAAATACGCTATCCAGCATGGACGTCCACAGGGCAGAATAACGGGCATTTTCCCCTCCATGAAAATTGGGACAAATAACCAAAAATTTGTAGAAAGCCTAAAGGCAGCAGCTCAATTGCGAATAATTCAATTAATTCTTGCAATGACAGTTTATTTACCAATATGACACTCACACTGCACATTAGCCAGGTTCTCTGTTCTGGTGTCATGCAGTAATGGTGGTGCAGTTCACTCATGTCCGCTCCTTTGCGTGGTGAGGAAGGTTGCGAAACTTGCGAATGGATCTACTGTGGGCCTTTATTGCGTAGCAATAACATGGCAACAAATCTTCAAAGGTTCACTTCAAGTTACGACAGTAGGCGTTTGCAGCGTGTGACTGCTGAACGCAGGCATCTTGTCAGGTAATGCAGCGAGGCAAGGGCGCAACCAGCTGATATTTTCCGGGGGATGCAGAGTGATTGCAACTTGTTGTTTTACCTTACAACTCATAAAATTTTGGCGCTGTCAAAATACTTTTGAAAATTTTGAGAGGGGCAATTGGCCGGCTGTTCCCCTAGTTGCGGGCCTGCAGCGAGACAGTGACTGATGATAGCGGGAAACGACTTTGTTTTATACTGTGTGATGCGAAACATGAGTGAAAAGAAAGCATTGCTGTCTACGAAGCGCAATTTTTTAATTGTTTCCGTAAAATAGGGCATTTTCATTGTGATTCAGAAAGGGTAGAGCGTTTCGTGAATGTCCATTTGCATTTCATCGTCAGCAACCTCAAAAGGATGAGCAAAATTTCGACATTACCGGTTACCCTCCCCTGGATAAATTTCTGCGGACACCCATGCTATCAAACCGACATTGAGCACCATGCATTTACATTAAATCCAATGCGCAGAGCAAAATCTACTTTTTCAAATGTTGGTGTTGTCGCACCTTTCAGGATATCTTGCCAATATCGTATTGTGGCACACTTTGTTTTGCAATCTTTGCAGATAAGGTTGCCAGTATTGATATTTATCCTGCAACTTATTCGTTGATGAAACTCAGTAACTCTTGTTTGTTACACTGTTACCTCACGCAAAACGTTTTTAAAGTGTCTGTGTTGCTTTGGGTTGTAAAAGTTATATAAAGCATCGGGCCTGACTTGTCGATTTCACTTTCACCCAAAATCGAAAATCAGTAATTTATCCTATCGAACAAAAATTTTCATGCTGTGTTGCATTCCTTTTCGTTATAAAAATATTTTCACTTTCACAAAACGAGGCGCCCAAGGGCATCATCTGTTTTCTGCTACTCCAGCTTTCTGCTATTGAGCAGGAAAGCAAATGCTTTGCCCGAAAACAGTTCCTTTTGTTTTTGTAAAACTCACCTTGTGCGAAATACCACGTATTTCTTTTTACGTCAATTTCTTGCGATATGGTGTTCATCACCAATTGTAACTGCTGGAAAGTTCAATTTACAAAATCAGTGAACGTTTTCAAATCATCATTCTCAGTTACGTCAGGGTTTAGATTTCGGAGCGTGCTGTATAGGGCATCCGCTGAAACTGCTACCACCCGTGTTTTAAAATCAAACCCGCTGAAGAGACTGCAGCAAAACATTTTCTTTGAAATAACTGATGAAGTACTTCGCATCAGATTTGTTATCGTGAGTTTATACGCTGATAATGCAACCAGCAAATCAACAAACATTTAATCAGGCAGTATGTTGCTTGTTTTGGAATGTGCATAAATATTTTACTATTTCAGCAATAAGTAATCACACAATACATGACTGGCAAGAGGTGCAAGATTCTCAACAGGAAACACACAAATAATTACACAGAAAGAAAACGATGAGCTTATAGAAATTTTCAAAGCGTAGGCGTATATCGAGGAAAGACACAAGTACATCCGACCACCACATCTTCTAAAACTTTGTTGTATGTGCGTGAATCCCAGTATAGAACAGGTACTGTGAGAGTAATATTCACTGAATCATATATAGGATTATGTTCCACAAGGTCGCCACTGGTTTTCGATAGCATGATGCAATGTCGACAAAGGCATCTTTTCTGCAGAATGTACTTTGGTAACCTGAAATATAAAATCATTTTTGTTTCTTCGTTGCCTTTAATCAACAATATTAATTAATTTTATTCAATCATGGGTTAGCATGTTTTAGGGAATCTGAAAATATGTTCCAATTTGCGTATAACTTGATATGCGTGAAATTTTCTGAGACCTATCCTGTAATTAAAATATTTTTATGAAAGCCATGAAATAGCCATTACACATGAGAAGTGTTTCTATTCCCATTATTTGAAACAGCAACTAATGTTCATGCTGGTTAACATTAAAACTGTATACCTTAGAAAAAAGTTTCACTTATGGAAAAGATATTCAATTTCAGTTTAGGCAAACACGTTTGTGTTAAATTTTCACTGCACCCGGCACTCTGGTATGTGTATTTGGTATTTAGATAAAATCAACAACTGAGCTGGTTGAACGTATCTGCGCCGGGTGAACAAGGCTTTGACTGTTTTTCCTTTGTTTATTTCAATTGCACCCATTAGTGCTTTTTTGATTAGGTTTGCACCGCTTCGTATTAGGTACTGGAAATGTTTTTTCAAAGCCAAACATTTCAATCATGTTGGCAGAGAGGCTTATCTCGATTGTACTTCTTTTCAGATCATTACGAACAGACGGCATAAACAGCAAAGTTTCCTGATTTTTCAGTTCTATTTCCGCACCATCATTGGGCTGGTTTATCCCAAAAAAATACGACAAGAGATCATTTTGTCCTGAATTATGTAGAATAAAGTGCTTGCAGTTACATGGTTGCTTGTACAAGTGCATCTGTAAATGGAAAGCACAAAGCAACCTTTACCAGAAACGTTTTGCTCGGATCATGTTTTGTGAATTGTTAACGATGTTTAGGACAAATGACATCAACAATAAAATTATTCATGATGCCTGCAATAAAACGCAAATCCGAGCATACAAAAATGTTGATGATACCCTAGAAAAATTGTTGCTTAATTGATACGACAATGAAATAACAAAGCTTTCGGCAGAATGCTCGCTTAATTTATTGTTTTGGTAAAGCTTCTTCACAACTGTGATTGCACAAGGTTTACCGAAATGAGCTGTTTTATGAATGGCCTGGAAAATTGTAATATTTGCTTCAATTTCAAGACCGAAAGTTTGTTACTCATGTTTTATCTACTGTGTAACATAGTGACAATTTATGTAACGTTGGAACATTGCCGATTTTTTAAGTTTTTGTTAATTAAACTTCTATCGATATTACTCAGTTTCCTCTTTGTTTGTGAGTATCAGTTGAAATGACCCGTGACTGGACTGTATCCAACATCCAAACACCTGAATTAACACTCTTGGCCAAAAGAGTATTTTACAGAAACCAGAAAATTGGCAGCCTTAAAAACCTATGGTGGTTGACAGAGGCAGTTTCAAATATTGTTTCTAAGTTATTTAATATTCTGCAATAGTTTTACTAAACGTTTTGCAATGCTTTTACTGAATGCTTGGAAAATTTACTTATTGTTTTGCAATTCTTAGACTATCGCAAATACCTCAAATGCTCCTCTGTACCTGACAATTATTTTCATGCCTTTACCGATGTTAGTGGCACAGGGATCAAAATTATATACCAGACATTGGTAACGTTGAACACTCTGAAAGTTTTAAATCTGAGGTTCGCGATCCCAAAAGGGGTCGTGAACCATTAGAGGGGTCACGCTTAGATATCTGAGGTACATAGCTGTATTACATTACATTTCTTTGTAAACATTTTTGTTTTTTTGACCGCAACTTTGGTACCAAAAATACTAGAAGGTTAACCAACGGTTCTAAAGACTCGTAGTGCTGCCTAGAATCCAGTAAAACGTTGAGCCACAAAATCGGCTCATTAAATCGGCCTATGACGTCATTAAACAGATGGCAAAACATACCCAACTCATGACGTCATCAACCCATAACCCCAAGCCCAAACTTAAAATATTTTTTTCATTCTAACTTTACGAGTCTTAAGAGGGTTTGAACAGCTCTCTAGCTCAATCTGCTATCGCGTTACGGCTGGCCAAAGTTTGACCTGATAGGACTAATTATACCTTTTGTGAAACTTTTTGATTTTTGTCAACAATGAGGTTTTTGTGCCATGATTTGGCTCCAGATATATTAGAAAATCAATCAAGGGCTTTAAAGTCGCGGATCACAGCCTAGTTTCCAAAAAAATTAGCCAAAAAGTCGCTCGTTCGGTTTGTGTCCAGGGCCAGGTAAACTTAGCAAAAAAGGCAGAAACATGGCCCCATTATGGCGTTACGCTACCCTGAGAAAACCCCAAACCGAACAATTTTTTTAAATCTGAACTAGAAAGCTTGCTGAATCCGTAGAGGGTGTGAACAGCTCTCTAGCTCGATCGGCTAGCGAGTTATGGCATTGCAAAACTTGACCAAAAAAGTGGACGGCGTGGAACTTAAATGGTATGAGGATAAAAGTCGGATGGGGCCGTGCTATGATTGAAAGACTCAAAAATTAAAAACATCTTCATACTAAAATTTGCGTCTTGTAGCTATTACACAAACATTTGATCAAACGCTACTTCGTTGTGAGATTTATATTTACAAAAGATAAAATTAGTGTTTGATTTATTTAATAAATTGGTCTAATCACGTCTCTTCATTTGCTTTATAGCAGAGCGTTATCACACCCGCATAAGGCTTCTGAAAATTTATATATTCAGTCTACGTAAACTTACCACAGATGTGAGCATATAAAATGAAATGAATAGCTCATAACGTAAAACCCTTTGATACTCACCGGTTGCGATCAAAATCAATATAATCTTTAAACGGTGATAAGCTGCGATCTTCCACCTTCAGGTTATTTCGATCGTAGTATGCAGCTTTCCTGTCTGTTGGACACACTCCTGGTCTCTGTTCTAACATTAGCCGATCCTCACTTCTGTTCAGAAGGCCCTCGTAGGATTTCATCAGAAATGTGTTGTTCATGGTACGTTTGCACATGCTATGTGTAAAACAGTACAAGGGGTCAATACGGACAATTCATAAGCTCACAGGTAAGTAGGGAAAGAAACGGCCAAGCAGAGAAAAGGTACACCACAAGTGACGAAACTACAATTATAGGAATTGCCTACTAATAACTTAAAAATGTAACTGAGGACGTAGGAAATCTTGTTACTCATAAATTGTTTGCAAGACCAGAGCTGCTTTCGTTGTAGTCTTTCTTTCATTGATCATGAATAGATCGGAGCTTGCTGAACAAAGTTTTTTGCATAGTACGAGAGTTGCTTGTGTTTCCGTCGTGCTTTTACTGATTTTTAATAAAGCCGAACTACAATCAAAAGTCAGTGGATGATGTTTTTGCACGAATATTTGAAGACGCGTCCTTAGGAAGCTTGACCCATTCATCTTCGCGTGTGTCTGATTTTTCAATCCTGTGGTCATCATTTTCATTCGAAATATTCTCTATCTTTCAGTGAAAAAATGAAACCTTTCCGGTGTGAGTGATCAGAACACCAAGTTTATATTATGATGAGAAATGAGTCCCAATCTAGCCTTATTTTGCAAATCCGGACGGAGACAATAAAATGAAAACGTATTCAGTGTTGCATTATACTTTATAAATTAATTATTTGAATGTACTGTATTAGCAATATAAAACTTATTGTCTTTTTAATATTTAGGGTAAAAATTCAGGAAGTTTATGTTGAAATTCATGTAACATTGGAACATTTTGTACTTATCTCGACTTTACAAAATTTACAACTATGTTACGGTAAGTTTGTTGTGAAAAGATCTGAAGCAAAAAAGAAGACCACCATTCAAACTGCTTTGAGTGCAACTGTGTAAATTTTTGACACTAATAAATTAAGAAAAAAGAGCACAATGGTTACACGAGCTACATTCACTTAATCTGACAAGACACAAATATTCAACAGGCAAACTGTATACAAACAGCAAACTGAGATTAATTGTAAGCAAGCCAAATCGTAGTGGCTAATAGGTAACCATTTCATGTGGATAGAAGAGCTCATTTGCTCACCTATGCTTTTTTCAATTCAAAAATGCAGTTTCGTGATTTGCAGTTCATTCATCAACCAAAATGATCAATAAAAATGTTTCTTCATACTTACCGGCGATGAGCATGGGACTCTAGTCTTCGGCACTGATAATCATTTCTGATTATTCTCTTCAAGTTGCTTCCCTTTTGAAAAGATAAGCAACACTGATCCACAAGAATCGTAACTCCTATCACGAAAAAATAAAACTTAAACATGGTTGAATCCAAAGCTTAGGTGCATCCAGAACTAAATTGACCATATTTCATTCCAAGCGGCACTCTTTTATACTTTCGGATAAAAAAACATTTCTCTGGTCAACAATACTTGAGACGGCGACGTCGCGTAAAAGTCGAAACTTGTTCGTTAGTGTCAACGTCATCGCGACTGCATAAAATGATGTCTGTGCTCGTGAACGTGTGAATGCCAACGTCACAGCGTTTTCGTCACGGCTGCCCTATATGTACAAACTGAGGGGTTTCGGCTATGTTTGCAATGCTGTTCATTAAAACAGACAATTCAAAAATGACAAACGTGCAAGAGAAATTAATTTCTAAGTTACATAATCTTGAAATTTTTGTACCTCTTGTAAAAATGTACAAGACCTTATATTTTTCATTTGGGTTTCGAACATGGCGTGGAATGATTGGTAAAATGGGCAAAAGGGTTAATGAGTAATCTGGTTACTAAACAATGACTGAATATCAAATAAAATTGTTTATATTTAGAAACAAACTTTTAGGATTTGAAGATCGATACGTTATTTCAATAAAAAATTTTTCCGCAAAGCCAGAAATGTAAGTTTGTCGACACTATAGCCAGGTTCTTTAACCTGGCGGAAGGGTGTATTTCAAGAACAAAGCATTTCAGTACATTTTGCCACTTCAGGGAATTATGTCTAAAATCATCGTAAACATAGCCTATTTCTCACTTCAAACCGCAAGTTCTTTCATGTTTTATCAAGCTGTGGTGACACCACGATTGCTCGTTGACCACAAAAGTTGTGTCTGTCACTTTATTTGAGCCCATTTTGTGAGCCAGGTTCTACCCATTGTAAGAGTAGTTGAGTGACTGCTAATGTGCTTTAGTGCTTACCAGTTAGCTTGTTTTCACTACTAGTCTATTTGCAAAGATTGCTATGCAGCAATTTCAATAAAAATTTTTGAAACGTTGTTTAAAAGTGCGAGGTTCAGTTGGATGTTTTCCTCGGAAAACGCAGAAAGGAGCAAACAAGGAAACGGTAGATTTTTACCTTTTTCATAGTTATTCACGTTTTGTTTTTTTTCATGTCTCCTAAAGTTCATAAACAGTCCTTCGATTAGTGATTGAAAAATCTAAATCTCATCTTTAAGAATTGTCAAGAGAACATTAGGTCAAACAGCTGTTAGAGGTGATTCCCTTGTAAGTGTGCTATTTGCACTTTCCCATTTGTCCCATAATAAACTGCGATTAACAATCAACAACTCCGTTTCACTGGTAAGTTTATCTTTACTGTATATTCAGGGAATGTTTATATAGTTTGGAGAAAAATACCTGTTCATTGCTGTTTTCTATCTAAATGCCTTTTTTATCGCGTTTCATTGCTTTGCCGAAAAATATATCGATGCAATTTATTAAAAAACTGCATTGTTGTCCAGCTGCAAGGAAACACCAATGAACTGATTGTGGACAAATGGTGGATAGCAACTTATTCATTTCAAATTGCGCGTGAAATCCGCAAATCTCCTGAGGGTGTGAACTTAAAAGTTCTGATATTGTCTGCTAACGTTATAACGAAGCATGTAGACATTGATCCAGTTTTGCATCCCACCAAGGTCAAGATTTGACTTGCAGAGAAACAAAGGCCATCTCCGCTATAGATCGTGTTTCCATTTACACCAAGAGCAATTAGCCTATACAAAACTTTAGTACCTATTTACAAACTTTAATACCTACTTTACAAAACTTTAATGCCTACTTTAAAGACATTGAGAAATTTGTGTTGTGTCATTTTTCCCTAAAAGTTACAAAAAACTTACTGGAGCTGTTGCCATAGCGCAGTCGTTTTGACTGAAGAGCCAAATGTAATTGCATTTTTAACCAAATGAACTTGCGAATTCGTTAGAATTTGACGTAGTCCTTTTTTGCAGCACTTGAAGTTCAACTGTGTTTCTAGAACATGTTTGTTTTTCATAACCACGCATCGCTCTTTTGCTCTTCGGATTGAGTGAGCGGAAGTTTCGTTGCAAATTATATTTCTTGCTTTTTCCATCCTGCAGCATTGCTGACAACACAATGATTTAGAAATCTTGAGACGATATGCATACAACATCTTTACGCTAGTAAGTCGTGATACCGAAATTTTTGCAGACGAATTTAAATTTCTTGATTTGGATTTCATCACACAACTTTCTGACACAAAAAAGGGGTAAAATACCTTTCGAGCTGAAATGCACTCCTGCAAAATTTATAATTTACTGATAAAAGTAGCACGGAAGGGATTTACATATCTCAAGGAAAGATTCAGAAAGGCGAATTGACCTGTGTTATTACATTCTTATGTGCTATATTGAACACTGAGTTCAGAGCGAAAACGAGTTTCATTTGTGACAAAATCAACCCACGCATTTACTTCAGTGTCTTTTCATACTATCTGTTGTATGATCTTCCGAAATGAATAAGAAAGCATCAGGCAGGGATTTTCCATTTAAACGTTGCTATACACGTTTTGATAGATTTCAAAATTTGGTTTGTGTTTATGAGCTATAAATCATTAAATTGTTTTTAATTCTCCTGAAAACGTCATCACCAGATATGAGTTCGACTTTTTTTTCTTCTTTTTACTTCACAAAGCATCTATCACAAGTTCTGATGGGATATTTTACTTTGTTTTATCATTAGGCCTACAGTAATTTTGAATAATAGTAGGCTTTCGTAACAACAACCTGGTGCCTATCGTTATCTAAGCTTACCGGGGGTGTCTTTCCAATTTTGTGAATCATGATTATCCGGTAAGGATTATTTCGTTGTAACAGTGTTGTAGCGTGATTATTTTTTGAAATAAGTTTCGATACATAGCCAGAAATTTCACATGCCAGTGAATTAATTTTTGACTTTCGATTGTGATTCATAGCTTTGTCCTGTTCGAGAAAACGTCTATGTCTCTTTTCAAGTCTTTTTCATGTCTACGAAAATTCAGAACACATATTTACACTAGTTTAACATTTCGAGAAATCTTGTCTAGGCAAATACAGGTGTCGCGGTCACAGTTCTTCTATGAAAACATTCAACTTTTTGGAATTACAGAAGTTTCTGTGCTGATGATTTTCAAACGATTTCAGTAACGTTCAGTGACATACTCAATGGTTTTGCTTTGGGTAAAGTTCGGGTCCCTGCGGATTGATATATTCTGCAGAAATATTACAAATTGTTGATTGTTTAGTCGAAAATAGTCAACAGCTAAACAAATTCATCCATTGCCTTTACAACTTATATTTAAACAAAACAATGTCTGTGTTGACGAATTCTCTTGCTTTTCATTTTTTGTATTTTGGTACAATTTAGTTTATGAAATAGGTATGAGGGCTCTTGACTCACCTTTCTACGCTTATGCTGACATTCCTTTCACAAGTCTGAACATCAGTTTGAGTTTTCAGCAGATAAATTGCCAGAACACAAAGCACACGTTGGGTTACCAGAAGCATGTATGTTCTTCTTACCTTTAGATGATTGCTCCAGGATGGTGATCAAAGTCTTGGATAAACTTTGCCAAACCTGAAATTGATAGCGTTCACACAAGCGTTTTCATAACATCACAAGTTTGCCTACGATTGTGATTCTCTTTGCCTTTTTTAATTTTGCTGCAACCAATATCTGGAAAAAATTTTCGTTTGTTATTTAGTCATGAAATTATTTGATCACACCAACTGCTTTACTTCAGTACAACATTTTTAATCTAGTTAACTTCGATCGACTCAGTGTGTTTAAGTTTTGTGATATTGTTAATGGAGTTACTTGTATTTTGGAATTTTTTTCGATCGTTTAAAGCACACACGATTTCATGATAAAGCTTTCCAAGTTAAAATATTCACAAATTTTGAACCAATATTGTAACATCTTTGTCAACAATTAAGGAGGAAAAATTTTAATGAAAAAATGTTATTTTGGATGCCAAACAAAGTATTCCAACAGGAAAAAAATAGATGGAGTCATTCACAACAAAACACTCGAGACATTAGCTTCAAATCGATGTTTCAAAAACAAGCATAACGAGGAAAAGCAAGGACATTCATGCATTTTCAAACAATTTGATTCGAAATTTTTTGAGTTTTTAATCTTTCCAGAATATCAGTGTCAACGTTTTGTATTGTTGCTAAAGTTGCCAACGGATGAAGAGCAAGAAATGTAGTTTTTGTTAAAAATGTTGGGGAAAAGTTAAAGAAACGAAGAACATGAGGGATTTTTCCGGAAAATTTTGAAAGTAACAGAAGTATTCTGCTTCTGTGAATAGCTGGAAAAGGAAAAACAACAAGGTTGTTTCTTAATGCCCATCTGAATGTCACACACCTTCAGTCAAGGTAGATTGTTTGAGTTGATGGCATACGCACGGTTTTGAATGCTGCTAAAATGTTTGACGATCATAAAAACACCTCAGGCGTTTTTGCGCAGTTTTGCCTTCGTGAGAAAATAATCACATGCTTTTAATCCAAGATTGAGGTGGCTACAACATGTCGAAGCAACGCAACAATTAAAATTTCGAAATGTAACTATGCAGAGATAGTATGCTGCGGTTACCTAATATGCACACAGTAGCTCTCTAAACTGCTGGTCACGCCAACCTGATGACGACAGAGTTACTGAAAGTCTTTTCTGTACAGTTAAGGTCAAGATACGTAAGAAAAAAGTTATCGTTGAATGACGTTAAAGCTGAATTTGAGTAGAAACTGGAACATCTCTGCAATTATCCTACATGCTCAAGGTGTAACAAATTTTGGCCTAACGCAAATTTTCTGGGAGCACGAAAAACGCAGCACCTAAATAGAATTCTTTTTGTTCGTGATATTATAGGAAGCAACAAAGATTTTGGAGAATTGTTTGGGTTTCGGTCCGTGCATTTTGTTTCATTGAAAAACAAAACACAGCCGCGATTAAACCACTTAAACAATTTCGAGTTGCTTTTTCATTGCAAGGGGTGTTATTGTTTGCATTCAATTTGTTTCTGCCGTCGGATAACTTTGCTTGTTTTCGTGATCGTGTTTTCAGTAGTTGTAAAACTGAAATACATGCGACGAAAATATTTTCAACGTTTGGGTAAGCTAGCCTTTGCTTGAGTGACTGTTTCAAGCAAACGCCTCGTTTGCAGAAATTTTAGCGTTTGATATAGCAGAAGGTCTGTCGTCTGCGACCGCAGTTATACCGAAAACGTATTGGAGAAAACCATTGAAGAAGCAAGTGCAAAGTTGACAGATCTGTGTTTTTTATCGCGAAAAGATCGTAAATATTTTCTGAATTGTAAATTGCATTTACCCCCTTTTAGGCTCTCACAAAGGTAAATATATTCTGTCTTCATTTTTATTATATCCCGCTTGGCCCATGCTGCTCTTGTTTTTGCCAAGTGAGCAATCTGCAAGCGAGAGCATATTTTCAATGTAGCCGCACCAGGAAAACTCCTCCAGATATTCTTAAAGTCCAGCAAAATCTCTGTTTTCCAAATTCTCCAGCAGGATTTGTTTCCTTCAACTGGCCACTGAGTCTTGTCATCAGGACATTTAGCTCAGGATGTGCTATTACTCGTAAGCTTTTGCGCTGTTGCGTCAGGTTTCACCAGTGCTGCAGTCAATTCTCTTTAACTACATTTATTTTCCAACTAAAGAATACGAATACAACAAGTCACATCGCAGTGGATATGCTTGTCTAAAAAAGAAAAGTCAGCACGATAAATTCAAAAAAGGAAAGCAATTACACTGTGGATCTCACTCATCAACGCATATGCGTCTCATTGCAAATGCAAAAATGCCAATCACAAAAACCGCAACATTAGCACTGAATTAGACTACTGTGGGCAACTATTTCAAGACATTCGGGATAAATACAGCTTTGAAAATATAGGACTGTTTTCCAAGGTAAAAGGTATGACTGACTTCATTAAATTAGTTTTGTTACGTGATAACTAGGACCATTTAAAGGCAAAGAAGTCATATTTTTATCTGCGCTTCAGGAAGCTATGAAATGATTTTTTTTAAATCGCACCCCTACGATGTCTATGACAAAAGTTATAAAGTCATAAAAAGTCATTTTTTTCCACGTTATGTCATAGAAGTCATATTTTGCATATTTTCAGCCTAATTCAGTAAGGAAACCATTAAAACAATCTCAGAATACCAGGTGAAACTATTATATCGCTAGGTCAAATTGCTTCCTGCAAACTGGGCCCACTTGAGAACCATGCAAGCAATCTTCTTTTCACTTAAGCAAAACAAGCTTAAACCTCAATGATTGCAACATTTCTTCTACATACAATTGTAAATTTGCGCTAAAAGCATGATTCGCAAACAGTGTGATAAAAGCATTGCACAGCGAACGTATTAGCAAATATACCGTTCGTTTGCGAGGACTTAAGATTATCTAGTATATGACATCATAAGCATTTTGTGACACAAGAGACAGGGGGGACGAGGTTAGATGGCGCCTGGGACAAGCAGCAAGTTTGGCGCCCCCATGTTCGAACCTGCGGTCATTCGGAAGCAAATGTACTTTATAGATGTAGAAGAAAGTGCTTGTGTGACATGGTTGGGCTTTTCGGCTCCTCTCACAGTGGCTCGGCTACCGGGGAACTGTGCCCCCCTTGTCCCCTCGTTACGCCCGTGACGACAGATTTCCTTTCGTTCCACTTCTGGATATACTTCTGATTCTCTTTTAACAAAGGAGTGTTCCAACTGTCATTTTGCGAAGCTAGAAACAGAAATCACAATGCCAAAGATAAAACAGTCCAGTGCTACAAAGATCTAGGCGATTAGAAAAGATTTTGAGGAATTTACAGCTACACCTAATGAGGAACTCTATTGCCAAATGTGCTGTTGCATTGTTAAGCACGAAAAGTGCTTTTTTGTTGAATAGCATGGAACAACAGGCAAGCACCAGAAATGCATTTCAAAACGAAATATTTTTGTTTGGTCATATAAAATAATATATTCTGAAAAATAAAGTCATGTTATCAAAAATTTTTGGTCATAAAAAATGACCATAGTGATAACAGTAATAATCAAACGTTTCTATACACCCGATTGGATTTCCAACATGGTATGGCATAGTAGCAAGCATGTGTGAAGAAAAACGAGCGAAAATATTTCAAAAATTCTTCATACGCGAAAGTTCATCCCGAACATGGCGTAAATTTGAGGTGTAAGTATCTTTTGTGGAAAGAGTCATTTCAACTCAACTCATTGAAATCTTACGACAATATCCAACTAAAAGACACACTATTTTCTAAACGTTGAAGACCACGATTTAAACTGGTTGATAGAAATGTATATCTCCCAATGGCTTAATTAAACGGTAGGCTGGTATTGATTTTGGCGACATACGGTGTGACTACAACATTGTTGTGCCCACATTTTTCTTTGTAAAACGTGTTAAAATAACTTTTTGTTTTTCAATAAAATCGATTTCATTTGTTTCGGACTTCCTTTCACACAGCAAATCGAGTTTCTGTCCAAAAGTAGAATATTATGAAGTCCATGCTGGCAGAATGCTCACAAAAGTAGTAATCTCCTGATAAAGAAGTGGCTTTTTTCAAAACAACCTGAACTGGACAAAGACAGTCAACAACAAGTTACCAATACACTCATAACATCGTTGGCTACTAACGTGATTGACCCAACGGATAAAGTTCGAAAGATCCTAGGTAGGGACTGCTCGTTGCCTTCGGTTCACCTGCCCTAGCTCAGAGTCAAAGTCAAACAACGATGTATTAAAACGCTTTTTACTGTCAGCCATGACCTTGTTTTGAAAAGCCGCACAAAATGCCCTAATGATTTATTGCGTCCCTCATCACCAACAGTTTTTGAGTTTAATTTTCCCTGGCGATCAGTTAGCCCAACTGAGAAGTTTATTGTTTTGACAACATTTTGAGGACGATCAGGTCTTGACAAACTTTGCTCAAGGGAATGCGGTTTGCAAAAGGATTTCCAACATGGTATGGCATAGTAGCATGTATAGTTGACATTTACTGAAAACGGGAAAACGGTTCGTGCTTCAAAATTTCCCAGTGCACGTTGCTTGAAAACTCAAGCATGACTGCTGTTACCATCTCATTACTCTCAGAAAAGTTCTGGAGAAAAACAGCAGTAAATCATTTGGATTTAACATCATACCATGACAGCTCGCTGAGAGGAAATATCGTCAATATGGATGAGATTATCCAGGACAAACTGTAGACACCGGACTTATATTTGCATTTATAGCTTGTACATTATACCATGACAGCTCGCTGAGAGGAAATATCGTCAATATGGATGAGATTATCCAAGACAAACTGTAGACACCGGACTTATATTTGCATTTATAGCTTGTTTTGTGTGCGAATACAGCGAGCGTTATCTTTTCCTTTCCAAAGTCTTAGCTGGAGTCAGTGTGATGACTTGCTTCATAAACATCAACTGTAATGAGATCTCATTGGTCGAGAGGTGGAAAGCGATTTCGTAAGTCTTGGTAGATGTGTTTGTGTTGTTTAACTTCCCAAAAAAACTTCTCCTTTTTTGTGGCAAAATGTATTTTTAGTCATAAAAAATTCAAAAAAATTTTGCAAGCAAGTAAATTTGAAAAAATGACACGCTTTTTCTAGAAAATGTTTCGTAATTTCTATAAAATTTTTGTGAAAGAAAATAAATTTCGCAATTTCTAACGTTTTTAGTTTTCATTTTTGTTTTTTATTCGAAAAAAAACTCGATTTTGTAGTTTGCATTTTTTGTATTGTTTTCCTTCGTGATAAACGTGCACTATCTCAAGCCAATTTAGCTCTACTGCGTTTCTGAGGCTGCCTTTCTAGCTTGTGCTGCTCCTTCCCAATGCAAGGCATACATAACCAAAGGAGAGTGAAGCAAACAAATTTTTAATACACGACTCCGCATAAGAACAATCTAAACACCATGTACAATGAATGGTCTGATATAACGCTCAATATATCCCGTGATAATGAAAGCCTTTCCAATTTCAGTTTGGCAGCAATTAGTATCTAATTTTGGGTGACTTAATGTCTGAGTTTAGAATCATACACAAATCGTGACCAGGTTGCGTATATTTAGATAAGCGTCTAGAATTGGAATAGAAACTTTTCGATGCTTTGCGTGCAGTTTAAACCATCGGCGTAAGACTTGCATTGCTGTAAAATATTCGCACACATTCACGTCAACCCACAATTGACAAATGATAGCTAAACTTACACACGAAAGGAAGTCTTTACTGTGTTTATCAGAAAACGTCTTACGCCCAAGATCATCTGTTTGGGTCTACAATACAAGCAAACTGGCTTGTTCCCGGCATTTACTTGTAGCATTAATGGCATTTACCACTGAACAATTATTGCGCCTACTTGCTCAAGAAAAGCAAATGTTCATTAATAAGGCAGTCAGTTCTAGGACTACAGCCACCTGGACAACTGCCACCCAGACAACTTCGACCCGGACAATTGCCACCCAGCACAATCACCACCCAGAACAACTGTCACGCGGACAACTGCCATAGGCCAAGAGCAACCCAGGACAAATGCCCCCAGAACAATTGCCACCTAGGATGACTACCACCCGGACAAGCGGTACCGAGACAACTGCTACCTAGGACAATCGCCACCCAGGAAAATACCCTCTAAGGCATATTGAGTTCTTTGCGTTTGATGCCATTAAAGCCGTTTGAACTTCAGAAGGCTCAGGTGTTTAACACAAGTTTTTTCAACCTCTGACCACTTTAAAGAACTTAATTTCAATTTAACACTTCTGGGTGGAGAATGTCGTCTTGTTGTCATTGCATCTTCACAAACGTTTTTACGTCAGTTCAAAACTTATTTTTATGAGCCTTTTCAAACTTTTCACAGCAACCTCTTATATGCATATTATCGCATCGCTTACATTCCACGCATTCATAGCATGCGTTTTCTTCCGTTCATTCTACGTCGGGATTCCAAGGTAGTCAGTGTAAAGTATTTGCAAAGTCGCGATAGATATGGGAAAACTGGAATAATACCAATTAAACTCAAGATCCTTTTCTTATACTAATTATACAGTGGTATCACGCACGTGCCAACCTTCATTATGTCTCTCAAATTTCAAACAACGCATTTGAGTCAGTTTGTCAAAAAAGAATCGGCATTGCATTGAATTTGGCATTGCTGCAAGAAATGGCCTTGGCCGTAAGAAAGGCATTTTCCGTCGACATCTTGATGCGATGTCGGCACTGTCATCTTTTCTGCAACATGAAGCGTAAAATTGTGTATGCAGGATGGAATACGATTACTTCTGAGCTGGAACAACAATGCATGAGTTAAAAACCTGAAAAACGTAAATCTCTTAAATGGAAAATAGTGATGCGTAAATCAAACATAACAGGACAAATTACTTTTTTCATTTAACTTCAGGCTTTAAAGTTTGCAAAGGCACCTCTGATGAAAGCAATAAGAATTTATGCATCTGACGAAATGCTTGCTGGTAACGCGTATGTCGCGGGTTCGAGCCCGTGCTGGCGTTGCGGCTTCTGTTGGGAGAAGCGAATACGCAATGGAAAGAACGAAAAGTTTGCAAGTGATACCGGAAAGCCACAATAGAGATTCCCTCTCGACCAGGATCATTCTACAGTTGAACGTGCGCCACCACATTCTTGAAGCATGGGCCTACTTCCCGATTGCGCGTTCTAAGCGTATGACACAATGCGCCGTCATAGTTTCTGGTGTGTAGTATGTATGGATCAGAAGTAATACCTTTCGCCGTATTACATTTACTGGTTCAACTTTCAACATGATTCTTCTTATGTTGTTTAAAAATTTTGAACGTCGGCATCTTCAAAATAACGTCCCAAAATTAAATACTAACTGCTGCCAATCGGGTAGGATTTGAATGCTTGTAACAAAAATTGTCAAATGCAAAGAATACCATTAACATTATCACAAGACGAACACTAACATTTTCAAAGTTTGCACATACTAGGGCCAGTTGGTCTCATGGAAGGATTCATAATTGCAGTGCGTATTGTGCAAATTAATTGTATCAATGCAAAAACACAAATGAAATGTTGTTTTGCGTTTAATAAACTTTAACGCAATGAAGGTGTATTTAATACATGATATGGCAACCTTACTCTGTATGAACTGTTTGACTTGCTTTGATATTGATTCCAACGTTCTTGAATATTCTGAGCAATTTATTCGTCACGGTATCAACAACGTCATAAGTCAATGATTGCCTCAGTCAGGTTGGTTAGGGTGGCAGTGGCACAACCCTTTTATCGGTGTCAGTTTGTGATGCTCCCAAAGTTTCTGTGGGATTGCAGTTGGGCGAATTCCTGGCCATTGAAAAACCGCAACACCGTTCTTTTCACGCAGCTTCTTCACCCTTTTTGCAGAATGACAGAGATCGAAATTTGGTTGAAAAAACAACCCCTGCATTACAGAAAATGCCGTTCCATTTCTCTCACCACTTTTTGTTTAATTGCCTCAAATGACTTCCTCGAATTTACCAAATCTGTAACAGAATTCGAAGTTATCAAACATCCTGAGAGCTAAAATCGCACCAAAATATTTTTCTTTTTGGTGTTTAACATTTGGAGTGATCTCACATAGTCTGATTTTTGGCGTCACTTCTCACATGTTGACACTGCTCACTTTGCATTACAAACTGACTTTCCTCAGCAAAGAGCGCCTTTTCCCAATTTTTTGCACTCAATTCGTTGCACTTGTTTACCCATTAAAGCCCTTTATATTGCATTTCTTAGTCGAAAGTTAAATTTGTATTCCTCTTGTCCATGTGTCAGATAAAAAACAAGCCCTCTCACGAGTGACTTCCCACCACCAACGACTCCAAATCTTTTCTCAGGTCGCTTCTGGCTTTTCTGAGATCGAAATTGCTCTTTTCCAAAAGTTCAGCATCATCTTTCGGGGTTGTCTTTTTATCCAAACATATTCCCGTTGGGCTTGGAGTAAATTGCACTGTGTTTTTCAACTGTGCAATACAGGGGTTCTCAACCGGGGGGAATTCCCCACCGGGGGGAGTTTTGTATTTGCCAGGTGGGAATTTTGTATTTGGCATTTATTTCAAAATGTAATATTTCAGCTTATCAACTGTGAAGAGCTCAGTTTCTCTTCTTAGTGTACTGATGTTAAAGTGTTCTTTACAAACTAAATTTCTAAGGGGGGACTTCATCTGTGAATAACGGTTAAAGGGGTGCATGGGGTAAAAAAGGTTGAGAACCATTGGTTTAATATGACATGTTACTGAGCTTGGACTTACTCCAACTATTTCTTGAGAAGGTCTGGGAATGCTGATGGAGGGTAAATTTTTGGAAAGATTCTTCGGGTAGCATTGACCTTGAAATTTCAGTTTTCCGAAATTGCAAATACCACTAAAACAGATTGAATGAGACTACCTGGCCTAATTAAAACAAATAAGCAATTGTGATGTTATAGCCATTTGTTATTTGTGAATGTCACATTTTCTAAAATCATAACCTTTCACTGTTACATGACGAAACACATGTTTCTACTGACAGGCCATGCTCAAAAACCATGTGAAGGTCTTTCGCATGAAACAATAAAAGTGAGACAATTGGATAGCAGTGCGTATGGAAAACGTACGTTTTCACTTGTATAAAAACAAAATGCTCAAGAAACTATCAAAAACGCGAATTAATCTAATAATGTTGAAATGTTGTCTGTGTGAACGCCAGAAGTTTTAAGGCTTGAAAAATTTTGTGTACCACTTTGATAAATCTGCCTAATTGCTTCAAATAACGATCCGAACATGCACACTACCTGTCACTCCAAGGCGTGCCTCAGGTATTTATGTACCGGCAAAATCTGAAAATGGCAAAATTGGATTGCAAGTTTCGAAAAATATTTGATGATTAGCGTAAACACTGAGGACATTGGAGACATGACCATCGTCTATTTCGAAGTCGAAGATGTGCCGTATTTAAACACGAAAAGCACCACAGATTTTTGTAAACTCCAAACGTGTCTTGTGTTTTGGTGAAATTTGGGATCGGAAGTATTGGATATCCTTTTTGTTCTTCGCTTCTCATTAAGCAGATTTGTGACATTTCTGCTGATTAAAAAAGTAATGCAAGACTCTGATATATCACCAATAAAATATCCTGCCTACGCCACTCAACGTGAAAAAAACTTTTTAAACATGTCATTAGGATTTTCAATATTCCAAGACCTCGAAGGTTTTGATACCGGAATTGTACCCGCCGCACTTGTAGATGTCACTTCAAAATTTTTTCAAAGGTTGAAACAGTACGAAAAGATGTACTGAAGTTTCTTTGGCATGTAAAAAGAGCTACAGGCTTCTGAAAAATAGACGTAATTTACCTTTGATTAGACAGAAGCTATGAATCACAAACGATAGTACAACATTAATTTACGGAGTGGCAACGATGTTGCAACGAATTAATTCTTCCGGATTCATCGTGTTCCTCAGAATCAAAAGACTTTTCTCCTTTAGCTTGTATGATGATAGACTAGACGAAGCAGGTGTTGCTTACAAAAACAAAAATATTATTCGTACGTGCTACAATAATAAGCCAAAGTTAGCAAAAGCTTTCTGAACACTTTAAATTGGAAAATCCCGGTCCTGATGCTTTCATCTTAGTTTCGACAACTTAGGTCAAAGATCGTGGAAAAAACACTTGAAAGTAAATGCGTAGGATAGGCTGACCAATGAACACGATTCATTTACCCTCTGAAGTCAGCATTAAAATGAGCACAGATGAACGCTGATGACAGAGCTCAATAAAATTTTGTAGATCTCTTCTTTCGATATGCAATGGTCTTTCGATTTATTGATTTGCCAGTAACACTAAAATTTTCAAATGTATTTCAGTAAGAAACAAATGTTGCAGTTTTTGAGTCAGAAAGCTGTTTGTTCTAATCAAATGCAATAAACTGGTGTTTGCTTGTGAAAAATTACTATCAGGGCTAACAAGCGTAAATACCTTACAGGTAAACTTTTTTCAACATTTTCTAATTGTCTGTATTGTCAACTATAGTACAGGTCTTAAAAAGGTGCACATGATTGCAACGAAACTCCTGTTCAGTCGCTCCGCATGGCAAAAAGATAGATGTTTGGTCATGAATGTCAAATGCAGACAGGGTTGTGCATAAGTGTAGGAGGCAAATTTCTGGGGTTTAAAGGATTTTTCCTCTACTTTGCCCGAAAAACCCTTATGCGACAAACATTTTCCCGACAAATTTTCTTTAGCTGTTGGTAACTTCTACGGTATTTTCCTCTGCTATATTGCCATAGACTTGAAAATATAATATTTGGTACTTGAAATTTGGTTCTAACCCAACGGCAAAAGTAAACTAGGCTGTGCACGAAAATTGTCAGAAGCCAGCTGGCTCAATACTCTGAGTATCGACCTCACAGTTCTGAGGTTGGGCGTTCGATTCGCATTCCAACCGTTGCTGTCAACAAGAAGCGTCATAACCAACTGCGGACATAAAATCAACATGCGACAAACTTTCTGGCGAAGTGTGTCTGTCCCAACCGGGTACAATTAATAAAGCAACAAACGCCTTTTTTGCCCAAACTAGTGAGTCAGTTACTCATAAACACTCACATACCAGAAAACAAAGTTATTAGAAAGAAATTTTTAATGAAAGTGATGACGCTTTCGTTGCGATAGTCCGATGAAAGAGAAAAATAATAAACACTAAAAATAAAATCAGTTTGAATAAACAAATACGTTCAGGTTGTGCTGATCTTGCATTTGATACAGTCAACAGGTGAAAGTTACTAAATCCAATGTGGCCGTTAATTGATGTGCCCTTCCACAAAGTTCAAATGACGTGGTCTTTTGGTTGATTGCTTTACGGTTCTTGATATACAGTACAAAGATGTTTCATGATGCTTAATGACTGTTTTCAAAAAGCTGTACGGATTGAACTATACACGTTGAAAAAATTGATTCTTTGCAAGTGAAGCAGAACATTCCCGGTTTGGCTCCGCTTGCTGTTCGGACTTCCGACCGAGGAAGTGATTGAAGCCAATTGCTCGCTATCTGCGCCTTAACCAATTTGACCAAAGAAGCGCTTGCCTCATCGTTTCTGATCGAGGCATTTTGACTTTCGGCTTTCACATCAGGCACATTCATCTGATGCAGTTCCCTCTGACTTAGCCGAATTTCATGTAGTGGCACTTGTGTGACCACTACACAAGAATAAAATGTTACCCATACGGTCAAATTTGCAAGATAAAAAGCTTTGACCTGACATCCGTTTCTTTGCGCCCATGTGTTCAAAGGATAAACCTTGAAGGTATTTTTTCATTTTTATGCTTTGAAGCACCATTAGTGCCGTATCAAAAGCAGAAATTATCTGAATCTGGCAGAAAATATTTATATATATTTTACACTTTCCTATCAGGTTTGAAGTAAAACTCTCAATATGAAAACGATTTTTGCACTTATCCGAACACCTATTTTTTTAAAAACAACTTTACTCGGGGCTATGCACTGGTCAAATTTGGGAACATGAAGACAGGAAATGACTGTAGATAAGAAAAAAACTTTTTGCAGATGAAATTTTGGCCTCACTTTGTGCTTTCAACACCGGGTGGGACAACTGCGAAAATTTTGGGAGTAATATCTTGGAACGACCTTTTCGTGAATCCACAAATATGGCAATGATTGTTGTACTGTATCTACCTGGAATTTACAACAGACATTGTTACAACAACTTGTCACCCGGTTTCAAATTTTCATTGAGAGTAACTAAACCAAAAAGGAAAACAACGTGGCATTCATGCGTATCATTTTGTGACACCATTCTGGCACTTGCCTTGTCCATAACTGTTGTGACGCATTTCTTCTTTAGCTATCAAGAATATTTCCAATATACATGGAAGCTACGAAAGTTTTATATGGCGACGTTAAACTAATTTCTTCCGTGGTTTAGAACTTGCGTACAACGCATTTTGCTTCCAACCATATAAACGCATTGTGCATATTGGAGCAAAAGACTTTATTTGCTTCTATAAACTGTTCCTTTTTACAATATAAGTAGCTCCTCCCTGGGAGGACTGCATCCCAAATGACCCCTGAAACGTCGCAGCCTCGCACACCCGTATGTAACGGCGCGCAGCGACTTATGTCCCATCCGTGTTCAATGGCTTCAAGCTGTGTTCATGCGGTTACTAGTTGTCTAACGTGGGCAGCTCTCCAGATTCAAAGGGGGTTTGATTTACTTGATGCTGCCTTGAAGCCTAACATTAATTGACAGCATCTGTATAGATACCGCAGTATTCCTGCCAGCTACGGTTCCCGTGACTTCCTTCTGCAGGCCAGCAGGTTCTTGACCGTCTTTGCCTGTTTACACAATACCGCACCGAGATCCAGTGGGCGGATTGACCTGCTTCCGTCCCCTGGTATGTCGCCCTCGTGGTTGCCAGTAGGTCGGCAACGGCCTTTGACGGTTTGCGCAATCTCGCGCCAAGATTAACTGTTTCTCTTTTTCGCCTCGCATAAAGTGCAGTAAAAACCACAGTCCAGTCTAATTTCGAGTTCGTAACATTTCTGTTCTCTTCGTGTATAAACCAAATTCTGCTGACTGAGTCAGAGTATTTCTGATCACCGAAAAGACCAAAGATCTGAGCTGTGGATTTCACACCAATTGGTATGTCATATATGTTTATTCCTATTTCTCTTGAACGTCTGTAGCTCACAGTGAATCCAGTGCAAGTTTACCGCTGTGTCTTTAGTTCGCGTAGATTTACCTGAGAATAGTGGCAGCAAACTCCTTTGCATTGTTAACTGCTGAACTGACTTAATTCGCAGTCGCGCTTTCAAGGATTAATTGTCTTGCCACGCCGAGTTAATCGATAGTGCGGTCTGATAATTTGCTGTTGCTGCACTTGGTAGAATCGCTTCGTTGTTTCTGTTGTATTTCAGAAACCGTGTTTGACGATCAATCGCTGTTGAAGTTTGACGCCTGTTGGATTTGTGACAACAAAGTTTGCCCTGATTGATTGCCCTCCGTTTGCGTTGCTGTAGGGAATAAGAGACTACATCCCTGTGGTGCACGGAGTTCGTAAGGGTCAGGTTTAGGCGAAAGTTTGCCAGGCGCGCGTTTCTCTGATTTTCTGCGGACTAGCTCCTCCACTGCTCGCATCTAAGGCTAGCTGCCGCAACACCGTATGCATTTCATTAATCGTTCTACTTGGAACTCAATAGCAACCGTGTTGGCGCCATCCACGTGGGTGCTCCTTACCAGCACCACATACATATGCTTGTGTTTCACGAAAGCAGTCGTATTAGCACCATAAAGTGTATGCTTTCCCATTACCGCCACATATATATCTTCGTGTTCTTTCATGTAGATGTGTGTTCCTTGTTAGTACCATCTATGCTTGAGTCTACTGTATTGCACGAGGGAGTAAAGACGTTATACCAAACCAACCAAAATTAAGACACAAGGCTATGCCTGACGGAAATCAACCTACTAAACAAGCCATAGACCAACTGATGTCTACAAAAATCCCACTGAACGTCTGGATGACATTGAGATAAAGAAATTCTGAATCACATAAAACAGGCCTAAGATTAAAAAATTCTAAGAAATCTGCAGATAGCTGCTTCCGAGGAATGTCAAAAAATATCCAGTTGTCAAAATAAATTATATCTTTTTCAGGAGGCCGCGCTGAAAGCAACTAGCCACGAGTGTTAATCATAACCCAGTTACAGAACTGGATATACGATAGTTATATTTTAACCGGATCAGGAAATTAAACCTAATCCGTTTCGCATAAGCATATGCAAAGAAAACTTTGTTTTCTTTCCCTTAAATCAAGAATCGAATAAGGTTTGCAACTATGGAAAATATTAATGTTTTTGAAATCTTTGTTGCGTAGTCACAGAAGTTAAAGAACTAAATTTCTTTCAGATGCTGAATCGCTGTCATTCTATGAAGCCAAGTGATGATAGCCAGTAGATGGAAATGTCAAGGGCCGCTAATATTCCGGTTTTGATCGGACAGCTGAGATTGAATAAGTGTGCCCTTAATAGTAATTTTAGCGGTTAGATTTTCCGGGCCGCTACCGCCAGCTAACGTTGAAAAAACTTTCAAAAACATTTTTGAGTTAGGCGAACCACACGGTGGCGTGAAAAGTAAGTGAAACCACCTGGTATTGCTAAATCATTGCTGCATTTTCAGGAGAATTTTTTCTTCTCATATGCATACGTGAAAAAGATGATGAAAAAGCAATTTTAAGATATTCTATTGTCTCTCCATTTAAAATTGGTGCGTTATGACCAAAAAGACTTGAATAGGTGGGAGAAACGTCGGCTAATAATACAAAAATCGCCAGAAGAGCTAATTTCTCTACTTGATAAAAATAATGCTTATCCAAAACACTCTATTGAGTGAAATGTTTCGGTTTTTGATTAGTTCGACTACTTGCAAGTTTTCTAAGCCAAAAAAGTTTGAAAACGTCTAGTGGCGTGCAACTGCAACCAATTGTTATAGATAATTGCTGAATATTGCCAAATAAACAACCCAAAAAATGAAAATTACTGAATATTGACAAAATAAACAACCCAAAAAATGACCTGGTATTGCAAAATCGTTGCTGCACATTCAGGTGAATTTTTTCTTCCCATATGCATATGTGAAAAAGATTAAAAGCAATTTTAAGATATTCTATTGTCTCTCCACTGTTAAATTTTGTGCGTTATGGCCAAAAAGATGATGTTGAACCAAAATGAAGTTCATTTGGGTCACAAAGATAAAATAATTTCGTAGCATTTGCCACCAGGTTTCAAATCAAGCAGATAGATTGACTCTTCTGGCAATTTTTTATTATTAGCCGACATTTTGCCCCACTTGAATAGGTGGTCCCCTGAGGAAGCCCACTTGAATAAGTGGTCCCCTGAGGAAGCCCACTTTAATAGGTGGTCTCCTGAGGAAGCCCACATGAATACTTGAATATAAGTCTTATTCGGAATTGGTTTTGAAATGTTATTTTCCAAATTGTACAAAATCATGGTGAATAAAGTTACTTTCGTAGATTTCAGGGTGGGAATCGCCCCTGTTTAGAAGGAACATTGGTTCCAGAAATGTGCTCTTTTGGAATCAATGCTTCTGTTTCACACGTGCTTCTTTCTGGCACGTAACCAGCTTAGGACACCAAGGGGCACGAAGAGTTTCCCGCGAAGGGCCAAAAATTTTTGAACTATGTCAAACAGTTTTATATTATGTCCAACACATTTTGCCAGGAGAGGCGAAAGTTTTTCCAAGTGGGCCTTCTCCCCCCTGCGCCCCTAATCACGGTCCTGGCTTCTTTACACATAGGATAAACCAGGAGTGGGCAAACTTGTTCAATGGAAGAGTCATTTGCAGAAAACCAAAAACAACGGCGAGCCGCAAAGCCAGTTTGTAGTATCAATACAAATACTGTGAGGAATGCAAGTTTTACATTAAATGATGTACAGTGAGTGCCAATATTAAGTTTTTCTCTGATTGTCCAGTTCCTGAAAACTGGACTGTACGTTGTTAGATGTGCGAATTTATTCTGCCAATTAATTCTCCCAATTTCGCAGCAATTTGTTGTGCTACAAACAGAAATGAGTTGTACACTGGTCTTTTATATTCTGGGTATTTACTTTCTGGAATCTGTTGCCAGAAATTAACTGCGGAGTGGCATTGACTAAAGCTTTTTCAGAGCCAGATTTTTTTGCATTTCGGTCACTTGAGCTTCAGCAGCAGTCAAGTTTGTGACAAACGGTTGGTGAACTGAACAGTCATCACCGACTACTAGTAGCATAACTAGAGATTTGAGCCAGGGGGGCAAAGCTGAGCTGAAGGGGGGCCACTGGTCATCGTAGGGGGGACCACTAGCCAAAAGTCAAAAAAAGGTTAAGAAGTGACAGTGAATCTCTGGATGTCCATACTACCTAAAAAAAACGAAAACACCTCGAAAAACGCAAAAAAACAACAAATTAAAGAATACTCAAGATTAAAATGTCAACTTAAGGGGGCCCAGTTTTTACATTTAGCTTTCCAGGGGGCAGCTCGCCCCTTGCCCTCCTCTCCGTCAGTTACGCCACTGCCGACTACATTAACATTGAATGGATTTACAAGGAATGCAAAGCATGGTTTCAACTTCCAGAAATGCTCAAATCTGCCTTGGACCTCCTCGAATAGTCTTAAAATTTCTTTTAGTATTCTTCCACTTTGTGGTGTGCAATTGCCTCTTCGCGAAAAGCATTCGTTCTTGTTCTGACATTGGGAAAATGACAGAATGCTTTTGACAATACGTGTCTTTGAAAAATTTTAATTTTCTTCAGGGGTATTTAAGTAGCCTGACTTGCGATTTAGGTTCGCTGTCGTTGTTATCAAATCGTGCAGACTCCTTGGTGACTAACTTCACGAACTTGTTTAAATACTTTGATAAATGAAACAAACGTGAAATATGAAGTAAACAACTGTCAATTTGAGATATTGCTATTTAACTAAAAGAGCCGCACAAAATATGTCGGCGAGGCGCATTTCGCCCACCATTGATATAAACCTATTTGGCTAACCGCTATCAGCAGTCACTGTCTCGAAGCATTACGTGCCAGTTTTGTGAAGCAGTGTCACAATGTGGATTAATTTACGGGAGTTTGTTAAACTTCTGTTCTTAAACGACATACAATTATGTAAAGCAGTCTGTGCAGCGCGGATTTTGAGATGTTGTTTTAAACGCTGCGAACTTGTGCGAACCACCGCGAAAGCTTTGTGTCATGAACACACTGCGCTTGACGAATGATCTGTGATGTAAAACTTTCCGGCAATGCTGCCTGCATCGCAGCTTTGTAGAACCTTAAAAGCACTTGCGATGTACATGATGCTCCTCTTCCAATAACGCACGTTTCGAATAAGGGACTCTATGCAGATAGTCTGCCTTCGAATCGCCGTAATTTTTATTCTGGTATCAATTTGATTTTAAACTGTAATGTGATCAAAACAGAAAGTTCTGACCGGTGGTAGCATTTCGCGAGGCCGCTTGGCATTGCGCTATTGACTTTATGAAGTTCATTGGCTCATTTACTCCAACAAGAATACAGTTTTATGACTTATAATAGGAACAATAA
>Ga0210059_1002116_pt1 | contig 30837 bp, 25 predicted proteins | sample Ectturendosymbi2_FD_188042 | JGI IMG/M metagenome (GOLD analysis project Ga0210059, IMG submission 188042) | Ecteinascidia turbinata endosymbiont from Florida, USA - Sample 2 (SPAdes) (version 2) | ecosystem: Host-associated > Tunicates > Ascidians > Unclassified | place: Key West, Florida...
GGGGGGGGGGGCCGTAGCGTCGTTACCACAGGTGGCAGGATTTCAAAATGTGCGTTCAACTTTCCATTGAAGCCGAGACCAGAACCAAGACAGGGGAGCAATGGATTTGCAGGTGACCGAAGAATGAACAAGCTTCAACTCATTACTCAACGCTTTTGAAATAACTTACTACTGTAGCTTTAATTAGATCCAATTAATAAGTGCAAACTACTTTCAAACTTTGTTTCCTTGGCGAAGATTCTTCACTTGACCTAAGTCGCTGCACGTTGGAGTGTCATCCTGTTGAAATCTGACCATTAAAATAAGCGACGCCAAAAGCCTCATTTATTGCTGCGAGTTCATCTCGCAAAGGTCACCCAACGCGTCAACGTCATCACGAGAGGTCAATCCGAGTTCAACTTGGCTGCATCTCGTTTGACTGAAGCAGCCATCATTTTCAGGAGCGTGAATTCGCAAAAAAAACACAAAAGCGACGATGAACACCCGATGTTGCACTGCGCTTATCAAACCGCGCGTAATTTACTGATTCTTGGCATTCCCCCCCAGGCCTGCAATGGCGCTTGGGGTTAACAAAGAGTTAAGAGACACCATCTCGATCACAGTTCATAAAGCGAGTGGCAGCAAACGAAAAAAGATTATATCACTCTGAAGGATCAGAATCACAAGTTCCCTTATTTTCGTTTACAAGCGGGGGGTGGTTGCGATCAGACCAGGGTTCTCGCCCCACGCACGCGAAAGCGACGGTTCTCATTCGGCTTTGTCTGCGTGTCAGATAACTATTGCGATATAGCGTCATTCCAACTTTACGAGGCGATTTCTTTCTTACTGTACAACATGACGGCAAACGAAGTGATGACGGCAACCCAAGTCTCAAGTTATTATTTGAATGGAACCGGTTCAAAACAACTAAACCGGATTCGAATGGAACCGGTTCAAAGTAACCAATCCGGAACCGGGATTCGAATGGAACCGGTTCAAAGTAACCAATCCGGAACCGGGATACGAATGGAACCGGTCCAAAGCAACTAAACCGGTTCGAATGGAACCGGTTTAAAGTAACAAAACCGGAACCGGGATTCGAATAGAAACGGTTCCAACGCACACCACTGAAGCATCCAGGCTGCCTGTAACCTTATTCCAGCCTGGCAAGCCGCAAGATGTCCCACAACCCGCACAAACTGGACGAATTAGGGTCATTTCTGGCCCACGACACCAGCGCCGTGGCCCTATCATCGACGCTGGGTCTTTCCGATGCCACGTTTTCCTGTGTTGAGATGGCGCGGCCTTGCGACGGGAATATGGCGGTCGGACTCGCCCGCCTTGCCCATTCGGATCATCTTGCGCTGGGACAGTTTGGCCAGTTTCCTCGCTTTCTGCTGCATCTGAAAGTTGGGGGTAGTCTGGTCAGATACGGGTCTTTTGCAAAACGAAAGATAACTTTAAACATTCCAATTTCGTTCGTGCGAGACTTTGAAATTACTCTGATAATATGAACAAATTAAGGTGATCTGATGCAGTGACTTCAGGCAAAATGTTTTCTGGGGGTTCTGTGATGTCACAAACCCACACGGCATTGAAAATCAGGGTTCCTACGCAATTTTGAATATAAATTTCCAAACTTTATCCGGACATTTTATGGACTTAACTTTTCCAATTTACCCAACCAGGTCGCATACAGGCACTATCGTATTTGACACGATGCAAGTTAAATTTATCAGTCTTGAATAAAATATTATGAACATGTCAAAAGATCAAACCTGGAAAATTATTTTCTTTTTAACAGACGAAAAAATGTTTATTCCAAACTTTTTTAGGCTGGATAATGACCAATTTTTTTCCATACTTTTCCAGACTCCCTACGAACCCTTGAGTATCCGCCACAGACGATGCGGAAGTGTGTTGGGGGGTGGGTGTCTAGCACATCTGGGGGTGTATGAAACCACCGTAGAAAGAATACGTTAGCGAATACAACTTGCAGACCAACATGAACCAGCCCCTTACACAAAGCTTCATTTATGCGTTCGCAGCAGATATTAGAAACAAATGGCGACCTCGCCATCTTCATGGTTTAACTGTCTCGTGTTTTAAAATTTGTAACACAACTTGGTCAGACAGTTAGCTGTGCAGCTGAGAATCGAAATGGTTCGCTTCATACATACAGGTAGAGGCACGCGCTGTAACTGCGTTAGTTCTTCCACAATAACCTTTTGGTCAGCTTTTCCGTTGCCATCGATAAACGTTTATCACCTCTACCTCGCGCCAACAATGTAGAAAATAAGACAGATGTTGTTGATTTATTCTGGTGATGCCCGGAAAAGCTGTCTCTCTTTTTCCCGGACATCAACGTTCACTCCGCAATCGACGAGTCATTCAACGGAAAACCAGCGGCAATCAGCTCACCTGCGTGTCTCTCACTCCGCTCTCGCTTCTGTTTCGTGATTGGCTGCGAGGTCGAGAGACACTCGTATCCATGGCGACGTCCATTTTCCTTTTGCGAGCCTTGCGAGACTGACTCCGTGACCGGAAATGACCCTGGGACCAAGAAACTCCGGCTATGTTATGCAATTAAACAGTAGACTACGCTTAAATAAATCTGCGGATACTAAAACCGCCACTGACACTAAATTGAGTTGGGATGGAATTTTCGCACAAAAAAAAACGCCGGTTCGTAATTCCAAATGTCGCTTTCAAATGCAGTATTAATTTCATTTTTATTTATTTATTCATGCATTTCATGTTCTCATTTTTGGTCACCGAACTACCTGACATTAGGCACGCGTAAAGCATGGGTAGAAAGCACGTGTTATGCAAACGAATGGTCCACTGAACATTTTCTTGGAAGGGCAACACGCAGTGATTGAACAAAGTATTCTGAACATTTCTGTTTTCTGTCTGACTTTCGTGGTTGCAAAATCCGCCGCATATTAAATCCAAAAACGCTTGGTGCGGAGGAGGGTTCATTAAGATCGGGGGGGGGGCTGCTGCATTTTCATTTGCTTTCAACAACGAATAAAGGGAAAGATTGTCCGCTTTGCCGCCTCTAGCTCAGTGGTTCTTAAACGGGGGCATGCCCCCCCAGGGGGCGCCAATAGATTAAGAGGGGCGCGGGACCTCATACGCTCCGAAACATGGAAAGTTTGATCAATAAATTTACCAGTCAATACACTTGCGTTTAAAAATTATTTAATGTCAGGGGGGGCTTGAAACAAAAGACAATTACTTAAGGGAGGCGTGGTAGAATCAAGATTTAGAACCCAGGGGTTGCTAACCTGGGGTAAATTTACTGAACCATAAATTGCGGCCAATGTAAATTTTAATACGTCATTCCAAACTGTAAGAGTTCGTTAATTTCGTGTTTTCAATAAATGAGTACTATTGACTGTATTGGGGTAAATCTGGTAAGTTTCTTTGATAAAAGGGGGTAAGATGTGTAAAAAACTTTAAGAAGCACTGTAACTAGACTGTTGAAAGCCAGAATACGACGAATATAGAAGTAACAAACCAGAGTTGAAGGAACAAACCACACAAAATCTCGCGCGTGCAAGCGACGTCACTCTCAACTTAAAACCATTTAAAATACGAACAGTATCATCACTGTTAGCACCACAGCAGCATTACTTAATAGCTGACATCACAATCGACATTACATCACCGACAGCTGTTCGACTTACGCCATTCTTGCCATTCAAATCCACGCCCAGCTGGCCCAGTTTTTCTACCATGTCCTGGGGCCTCTTGTCCTGGGCTGCAACGCGGCCAGGCAGCCTTGGCTTCTTAACCTGAATGCAAGTATATCAGGATAACAGAAAAATAAACGTTTCCAAGTTGATTAAACAGTGTCCTTCGATGGACAGGCAGAAGTTGTAGACACTAGCGTACGGAGGGGGAGGCCACTGTGCCATGGCCACCCCCCCTCAGACCCTATATATAAAAAAATGTAAAAACAGTATTGTCTAAAACTTGCTTCCAGAATGCACAAAAATGCGTATTTTTAGGTGTAATTTTGCAAAATTTTCCCTAGGGCATGTCCCGGACCACTTCCCCTAAAGTTGATTTCTGACGTCACACGATTATGTCGAAATTTCGCACCGCCCTCGGAAATTTTCTGCGTACGCCACTGGTTGTAGACCAGGGATGCCCAACCTTTCTCTAACCATGTACCCCTTCAGCAGTTTGACAGATGAGCATGGACCCCTAAAACTCTTTATAACAAAAAAGCTGAATAAAATAACATAAATCCACTGAATTTTTAATACAACATTTAAATTTTTAGATGTTCTATAAAGTATGTCACTAAGTCAATTTGTTGCGGCTGTACAAAAATGCATCCCTTCAAATAAGCAAATGTACCCATAGGGGTACATGTACCCCAGGTTGGTAACCCCTGTTGTAGCTGATGATTTAGGGGTACATGTACCCCTAAATCATACCCATAGGGGTACATGCACCCCAGGTTGGGAACCCCTGTTGTAGATGATACACACGTTTGGCACTTTCTGGCCCTCAAAGTCCCACAAACGTACCTTTCTCCGCAGATGGCTCTCGGCTAACCGGATCGCCTTCTTTTCACGTATTTGAGCGGCGAGTTTACGGATTTCCTTCGTTTCCTCGTCATCCGATTCCTGAAAAGGCATTTATGACAGTATAACGTTTCACTGTTGCATCACAAGCGGCCGTCCATTTGTCATGACAACAGCGAACCAGGATCAACACTGTAGTCGTCATAGCGACCAAAGAGTTCGTAAAACGCCGTGCATGATCATTGATGATCCTGTAATGAGCTTATCGGAGTTTCAAAGCGCACTATTGTTCACTTTGAGGTCAATGCAGCGCCGCAAACAGCTGATATTATCTGGGGGAGGAGGGGGGCAAAGTGATTGTAAATTGTTGTTGTGCCTAACAACTAACCATGTTTCTGAAAATTTCGAGGGGGCGACTTTGAGCAGCCAGGGTCGCTGGATTAAGCATTTTTGCATACACTGGTGTACAATACATAAAAGCGCATAATGCACGTCAACAAAATCCCCATCTTCTCGGGTTTTAACGATATGTTTTTGGCGCAACGCAATTTTTTGAAGCGCCGCAAATATAAGAAAGGATGTTTTTCGTTGTATCTACTTTTTCATCTTTATCTTTTGACAGACTAACCTCGACTGAAGCCTATGTCAAAAATATCAAGGCGAAAATTTATATGGAACATGGTGCAGCATCATATGAAACGACAACCGACTATGGGATTCGGCCTATGTACCATGCTCAACTCTGCATTAATTGATCACAATCTGCCAGCAGTCTGGTTTAAAAATTGAAAAAATAGCGCGGATTCCACAGGAACTTGGGCTAAAAAGCTAAGCTTCTGCTTCTGCCAAAACTATTCCAAGTAAAAAACGTGGAAAATCGCGTACGCTGACCTTCCTGGACGTGTTTGAATGCAACTTTTGCGATTCACCCCCAACAGCATTGAAAGCTTCACTGACATATTACGAAGACCCTTTCACATTTGACTACCAGTAGCTCTTATGACCTCACAGTCAGTGGTATGACGGTACAAATGACGCGTTTTAGGTCGCGGTCAGGCCAGCACTTACATCATCGTCGTCATAGAAACCGGCCTGCTCTCGTAACTCTTCTTCTTTTTCGAGTTCTTCCAACTTGTTAAAGATCTGCGGGTCGATGTAATCGGCGATGTTCCTTCCCTCCCAGATCTCGGGGATCGTGTCGTGTTTCTCGTCGGGGTTTTCCAGATCCCACCATTCTGTGAAAAGTCAGCGGGAAACACTGCAAGTTAGCGGTTCCACGTTACAGGAAACGCAAATTTACAAATGTCAGCGCGAAAATATTTTGCAGCATTTCCTTAAGCCTGCCACGCAGCAACCACGTCATCAGTGACGCAACAACCGTGTCATAATCAGTGACGCGAGTCGAGGACTGGACTTAAAACATATGATTGGATGTGACCCTGAAAAAGATGGCAGCTCTTCAGCAGAAAAAAGAACTTTTTTTCGCCACACGCCCCCGCTTACGTCCAATCAAAAGGACCACGTGCGCCTTTCACCCCCAGCATTCCGAGGCAGTCTTCACACCTGGTAGGATCGCCAGAACTCAACTCGTGTAATGACAAAACGGCGCCAATGAATATTTTTCAATCTGTGAATTGTTTATGTTTGGTCGACGACACTGGCTTGTTGCGTCACAATCGCCCAACAATTCACTGAATCGAGGAAGAAGGTAAAATACATTTTTGAACAACAGCTCCGCAACAAAAAAAGCAATTTATGGAAGTTGAAAAAAAGTGGCATATACATCCACATTGGCATCAGACACTAGTAGGCACGGTTTACATGGCGTTTGCCAGACAAGCCATTAGAAGGACTGTCATCGACGGTTCGTTGGCCTGCAGGCATGGACGTCTGAAGGGGGGTCTTGACCCCCATTAGATTTGGAAATTTGACAGTTTGCTATAAAACTTTTTGATGTTTGTCTCTTAGTTACGGAGTTGGAAAAATGCCCCTCCCATGGAAAAATTCCTATGGGTCCCGTCCTGGAAAACTACTGCAACCCCCTGGAAAAATCTTTACGGCGCCGATACCTTGGATCGATTTGCGACACTTTCAATAAAATACGAAATAACAGAATGTCGGTCATCACTGCAACAAACATGCGTTGAAATCTTTTCATGCCGTGAAACACTGCACGAGTACTTACTCTGCAAGTCGAGTACATACTCGTCATCCATTTCAAGCTCGATGTCGCGCTCTGTTTTCTTTGGATCTTCGGTATCCATAGCAACCGCGTCGTCATCAGGCAGCTGGGGATCGGCGGTTGCCATGGCAGCGCGCTTCTTCAGCACAGATTCAGGGATGCAGGGGGGTCTCTCCTGCATGACACCGAGGCATGTGTTGTGTTCAAAGTGAACATCGATGGATCGCCCTCACGCACAACAATACACGACGTATGACGCCACAACGCTGGGTGATTGTTGACGAATAATAATAATCGTCGTTTGATCAACACTGGTAGAGGCAGCAGCATGGGATAATACTGTCAATCCAGGGTTTAGTATGGTATGTCAGACAACTTGCGGGCATGTTTCGAATGTCAACATATCAACAATGAAGTAAACAGGGTTAAACGCTTTCTGTTTCTTGGACGATGAAGCTGTTCAAGAGATTAGATGACACTGCACGATCTTGATGGCGAAGATACAAGAGCAGCCGGATGTCTACAGACCCGTAGCCAGGTTTCAAGAGGGGGGAGGGGGCAAATTGCCTTTCAGAGGCAAGATTTTTACTTTTATGTTTTTCAAACAAATTTTTCTGGGCACAATAAAATTTGTGGGGCACAAAAAAGTTGGTGGGTTACCGCCCACGAATGCCCCCTTGGCTACGGGCCTGAACGTCCATCGACGAAATTGACCAGGACATTTACAGGACTAACGGAGCCAAGCCAAGCAAATCTATAAACTTTATCAGAGAAGGAAGTTTCCAGAAGCCAAGGGACCAACAAATGGGACCACACAGTCATTTCGTGTTTTTAGCGGACGTCCTCCCCCCACATGTCAGGCACCGGTTGCGGCGCCGAAGGCAAAACCCGAGGAACCGGATCGAATCGAAGCCGCACCTTTTGATCCCTGCGCACCGGAGTGGCGACTCGGAGCCGGTTCATGATCCCGGAAACCTTCTTTCCCCGCATCTTGGAGTCGACTCTGTGGAGGAGGAGCTTGTCGCACGCCGCCTGGCGCATTTCCATGATCCCCTCACCTGTGACTGAGTCATTAAAAACAACCGGTTAGCACTTTTTGAACAAGATTCGAATGACGTCTGAGCTGTAAGTAATTGCATGCGATGACGTCGAATCCTTCGGCGGTGACGTATCCAGTCGAATACGTAGCAGTGACGTGCTTGCGAGCGTCAAAAAGTCTGTTGACGGCTGATTTCATTGGAAACAAGTTTCCACTTCGAAGCAAATTTCCAGATTCAATACCTTCCACACTCATGATTAAAGCAAACCATTCGATACAGGCCCGCGAGACCAGTTCTCGGTGATTATACTGATGACCCACAAACGCGTAACTTTAAGCGGACTGCGAAATGTTTTTGATCAACTGGGCAAGGGCCTGCATCTGAGTAATGCGTTTCAAACGCCTACCGAGTACATTGTGAACGACAAACCAAGCGGTGAGCAGGATTTTAACACTCTAATTCAGAATCAATGGTAATTAGCAACTCTGCAGGCCAACCCTCAATTTCAGTTGATTTTGAAAATTAACCAACTGCTGAAAAGGCCTGAAATAAAATACAAAACTTTCAGAAATTGATCATTTGCGCAAACCAGAGTTTTTTCAAAGATTTCAATCAAATATCTGGTGGATGAACGTAACTGTTGCAAACGAGTACTTTGAAAACAACGACACACGACAACCATTACAGACACTTCAGCCTCAACCGTAAAAGCAAGAAAAAAAAGTTATGAAACCTTTTCTCCTTGCAACGTGTTTTTTCACGTAAATTTCCTTACACAACAGATCAATGTTTTTCAATCTTTTTTGTACCGCGACCCATTACAGCAACCCACTATAACCCATTGCAGCAACCCACTATAACCGAAAGACCCCCATCTACAACATGATTAAAGCAAATACAGCACAGCTCGCACAAGCTGTGTACATAAAATATCTACTCGCGACCCCTCCAAAAATGGTTCAAGAACCCTCTGGGGGTTACGTTGAAAACCACGGCAATAGATCGATAACGTGTTTACCACAAACCCACAATTCATTGTCGCAGTGGTTGTTAACCTCTACGCAATTCTCCCAAACTACCTGTACTTGTCCAAAACACAGGAACGCCCTCCTCTTCCAGTGTTTCGAAAATCTTCTTGTGCTCGTCGGAAAGTTCTTCTCGCGTTTTGATGTCAATCTTGTTCGCCATCACGAACAGAGGCTGAAAACGACAGGCAGCAGTCACGTGACGAGAAGACAACCAATCAACAGACTTGAACGACTGTACATCTTTGCTGGTGAATTAGAAAGCAGCAGGCAATTGCGACAGCCGTGGCTTTATCCTCTACTTCAAGCCAAGGACAACACTAGTTTCTATGATGCAACTAAATATGTTCGACAATCACAATTCTCATAACGATCAACGCTTTTGCAGAGAGATGTAAATTTATTGAGGTATCGTTAAATAGATAGAACCACAGTTCATGCGTCGGTCCAGCCGCGTTAACATTGCGCTACGTACTAATTTCGACTCGTTTTTCTACACTCGAGTTTGTCCATCCTCTGCGAAGAGCAACATCACCTAGATGGGGGTTTCCCAAACTGTGCGCAGGGGCATACCGGTGTACCTCGAAAGAGACTGAAGTGTGTCGCGAAAATTTCATGCTTTGACAAAAAGCTTATGAAGTGTTTGGTCCATGTTGCATTGCTTTGCATTTAAACTTTTAATCTTAACGTAATTGTTTTACTATGATGTCCACCCGCGCTGTTCAGAAACATCAAAGCGAAACATCCTTAAGCGGACGTGCGTGACATCACAATTGTCTGAATGCGTAGTGTTCGTTAAACTTCTGTATGTTACATCACAATAGGTTCCATTGCAAACCGTAACGAAAAAAAGTTGGAAAAACATTGCTCCAGATATCGATGCTTTCGCACTTTCTTTGGTTCTTTCGGAAAACTGCAAAGCACTGCAACTTCCAGCAACTGGACCAGGACCACACAGTTCGCGCATCTTACCTTGTTCGTGAACAATGGCTTGATGTGATTAAACAAAGTAAGCTGCGACTCGAGCGACTCGCCGCAGTGCTCCGACACGTCCATGACGTAAACAACGGCGGCGCGAAGATGCGCCAGAGCGGTGATCGACAGCATTTCGATCGTGTTGCGATCCTCCAGTGGCTGGTCCAGTATTCCCGGCGTGTCGATCACCTGGAGAAGGAACAGGACTCGAGCGAACCAGAAAACAAGAAGCTGAAGTTCCTGAAACCTGTTTTGTTCGGTCATAGATCGAAACGCTTTTGAAATGACCGAAAGAAATAATATCATTTCGGTCAGAGTGTCTGAAACTACAGGCTGATGAACTCACTTATCGCGAGTTTTGATACAGATGTGAGACAAATGACCGAAATTTCTCAGCAAAAAAACAACCCAGACTGAAATATTAAAGCTGGGATGGGGAACTTGTGGCCGGCGTTATATATATTTTTTTCGGTTATAGACCAAAATATTTTTGAAATGACCAAAAAAAATAAGTCATTTCGGTCAGAATAACTGGAAATATAGGCTAATGAACACTGTTACGGCGAGTTTTGCAACAACTGTGAGACAACTGACCCAAAAATTGACCGAAATGTTTCAGCGAAAAAAATAGCCCAGCACGCGAACATTTGATATGGCCTGCATCAGATATTTCGTCACCCAAGTTAGAAGACAACATAGCGCCAAAACGAAACTACACGATGAGCAGACATGTAGACAGTGAGTCGAGAGAAGCACCTCTCGCTACTCCTCGTGGTTTTCCCTGCTGGTTTTCCTTTGGAAGATAAAGGTAGGATTTTAATATAAAATTCAACATTGTTTACGCAGCCCGCCAGCGATAATCCACAACAATGACCATAACTACAACTAATGTGGCTCGTAATAGTAAATAGGTTCCCTACCCCTGCCTAAAACAGTGTTTCTTAAATTTTTGTGGGTCACGGACCCCTAGTACATCCTAATAAATATTACGGACCCCTCAAGAAGAAACGTTGCAACAAATAGTCGACATTAGGACTTAATAACCGTAGTGGCAATCAAACAGTCTGCAAAGCCTATTAACCATTTCGGAATGTCAGAGCAAAGACTTTTAACCCGTTACATCACATTCGTGGACCCCTTAAATCAAATCCACGGACCCCATTTTAAGAGCCCCGGCACTAAAGCATGAAAAATTGCATTTGCTGGCCAAACGTTCTCTTCACGCTTGACCGCGCAATCTTGCAAGCGGCGGAACAACATCCGCTTCCGTCATCCTGGGCCGAACACAACCCCGATCAGGCCAAATGTCCTGAGATTGTCGTTTTTGCCAAGAGCTAGTCCTACGCGTTGTTTGAAGGTTCGTAGCAACTAAATTGCTTTTTCAAATTCTCTAATGCATTTCACCGAAGTCATCAGCTTATCACTAGTTTACTGTCACGATGTGGATCGCATCGAGCGATGTGCACATCCGCTCAATCTGCTGCAAGAACCAGACCAAGAGAGCGGACGCAGCATCGAAATAACGTAAGAGAACCAAATGCACTTCTGAATCGAGCCAGGACAAGCAATGCACACTAATTTGACCAACAGTTCAAACTTTAATGTCGACACCATGTTTGACAGTTAAAAGCAGATTTCTAAAATGACCAATCACTGAACATTACACAAGGATGGTGGAGCAAATCAATCAATGCAACGATCACTGCACGCTGCCACCTAGTGTTGGTAGCAATTGCTCGCAACAAAAAATCCCACTCATTTAAAACAGTGGTTCTCAGCCTTTTTTCGCCCACGGACCATCTTTAAAAAAAATATCCGATGGACCACTTAGCTATGCTGACACCACATGAACAACTAGTCGAAACTGTATTGCACATACTGTAGGTCAGTGAACTCAATGGCATGTTCAACCTTAGGGTTTGTGGAACTCTCTGTGGACCACGCTGAGAATCACGGGTTTATTTAAAACAACATTTTCGAGGTTCTGCGCAAAATGGAAACATGGCCACGGTTGAGTGGAGCAGGGCCAACCTGAAGACTGCAGTCACTGGCTATATGAGGCCGTAGACAAGAAGATTTGCGGTCTGGTATCGGTCCATGGCAGGGTTGATAAAAATCATGATTTTTAAAAAATCGCATTTCTTTATTTCAATCAGATTTTTTTGATTTTTTTATTTACTGTGTAGAAGGTGGCCACCAAACAAGTAGTAATTTTTTATTTTAATTAAAGAGTTTGTTTTAATATAAGTTTTTGTGCTGTGTTTCTTCTAGTACAGCAACAGTTGGTAAGATTGATAAAACTTCAATTGCTTTTATATCTTGTGTTGTCATAGGAAGTCTCTGCCTTCTTTAATAATAAGTGAAACCGATTAAAATACCAAGTAAATGTGTCATCAAAATCACACAAAGCTTTAAAACTGCGTATGATTTTTATCACTGATTTAAATCAAATCAACCCTGACCAGAAATAGCAGAACTTTCATTCAAACTTTTTGCGCTTATGCAAAATCCCTTAATGCAAATAAGTTCATAACACTAGTACCGGTGAATAAAATTAAATATTTATTGAAATGCCAATACTGAAACTGCCAATTTAGTAATTTCATTGACACTCATGGCACACATGCATAAAATATTAAAGACCTATAATAATAATATATATGTTTCATGAATCAAAAATATGTTCTATTAACTATGTTTACATTCAACAGCCTTCATATTTGATGGAATTTAAATGCAATTGTCACTTTATGCCACTCTACATTCTCAAACTTATGGCATTCTAACAGTTATGACTTTTGAATCTGCAAGGGTTAGTGATTTCAGTCCACATGTCATTTTTGCAGTTACATGACAAAGAATCTGTGACCTCGGGTACGTGACTTTTTGGTCTGGCCGATTCGGTCTGAGTCGTTTCGGTCCGGGGACATTTTGGTCTGGGCCGTTTCGGTCTGGGGTCATTTCAGTCAGGCTATGAAATCTTGCAGAAATCTTACATGTTCACATTTTACTGCAAACATATTGAAATCAACGAGAAGTTTTATTTAAAAAAACTACAAACATGATCCAAGTTCCAACAGCTAATCAGCATCAACATATGATTTACATTATCATCAGCAAGCAAATTAAATCACTATCGACATTTTTCAATTAAATACAAATTATTCAAAGTCACAATTACAATTCAGACTTAATCGCAATCATGACTCCTCAAAGGGAGTTGGTATAATACCAGCTAGAGTGACATTTTTACTTAAAGGAATGTACAGAAATGTCATGACCGAAATATCCCGCGACCGAAACGGCTCAGACCGAAAAGTCCTGTTCCGTGTGACCTCAGACCGGCTCAGACCGAAAAGTCCTGTTCTGTGTCACAGTTGCTATGATTGATAAAACTTCCAATGGTTTCAACTTGTGTCGTCATAAGAACATTTGGCCTTCTACACTAATACTGTATAGCAGAGGTTCCCAACCTGGGGTGCATGTACCCCAGGGGTACATTTGCCTTTCTGCAGGGTACATTTATTGTACATTTGCAAAAATTACACTTGAGACATGAAAATGGAGTACACCTTCGTAGTTTCAAGATTCTAGAAGTTATATTAAAAATTCAGGAGAATTTTAGTATTTTACTCAGAGTTTTTGTCATTTGAAATTTTAGAGGTACATGCTCATCTATCGAAATGCTAAAGGGGTAGATGTTCAAGAGAACTGTATAGGCTATGTGAAAACCTATCTGAATGCCAATTAATGTGTCATAGACATCACACAAAGCTCTAAAACGACATGACTTTTTTGATTTTTAATGTTTGATTTAAATCAAATGATTTAAATCAATTAACCCTGGTCCATGGGCTGCACTTTACTGACCGCTATTTTTAATAAGCAGCTGTAGAACTGATACGCTACCCACCTGCCACCTGAGGTATCTGTAATCCATGTGCCCGACGAATAGAGACTTTGTCGTGAACGCGTACGGTTGAACGTCCACTTCTGCTCTCGTCAGCTTAAACAGAAACAGACATAAAAACAATCAGAGGTTGTTTTCGCACACAGAGCACAGTTTACATGCTCGCGAACGATTGAATATTTTCAGCAAATAACGACATTTGTTATCGTAGGTGCTCAAAGCATGCCGCCCCTATCGCCGGAATCTACTCCTAGTTAACTTTTTTCTTTTTTGCTAACATTGGAACTCTTCTTGTACGAATGTTTCTTAACAGTGTAACAAAATACGTATTTGTTTGTTTACCTCCTTCGCAACAGGACGGCATCACAATCGGGTTTACAGCAAAATATATATTTTCTTTTTTTGTTTGCCTCCCCCAAAAAGGACGGCAGCAAACAGAAAGCATTGCATGGTAAGAGGATGATTGATGTCGAAACCAGGCCCGTAGCCACGGGGGTGCTTTTGGGAGCAGTTCTCCCCAAAGTTTGTTGTGACCAGAAAGTTTTTATCTAGTTTTTCAACGTATAGTAAAAACAAAAATCTCCCTCTCAAGCGTGTCTTTTTTCTCCCCCAAACCTTAAAACCTGGCTACGGGTCCTGGTCGAAACTGCAAGACGGATACACGCGCAACATACACGGTGAGCTTCTCCCCAGATACACAAAAAAACAAAACGTACAAATTACGATGGGGGGTAAGGCGGCAGGCAACAGCTATGACAACGTAATTATAACAGACACAAAACATAAAAATCAAAGGAGCCAATTAAGGTCAATAAAATGGGTGGGTGCCAGAAAAGGGTTCATGCACGGTGCTCTCATTGACTCGCCACCAGCGCAGCATTCACTGTGAAAGTAGCTGCGTGGCCCGCGGTGCAGAGTAAGCGGAGATGGGAGTCGCAGACCACTCGTGACAGCAATGTCTGCACTCCTTCCGGAGCACAGAAACCGAGTAGAAACGAAACTGAACTGACATACAAAGATTTTACTTTCACACAAGTAGAAACCAAACCTTATTATTTTCACACCAGTAAAAACTTAGATAAACTCTTTCTAGCAAGACACACCATGGCATTATAAAAAAGTCACGATCTGTTGGAAACAAAGTTGGTCCATTTCTAGCCAAACAGTTGCAACCAGGATTGGGAACTTGCTGACAGTTTAAATTACCTAGTTTATATTTCCAAACTATGGTTAATTCAGATATCAATAATTTTTACTACAGGGATAACTCACATATTTGTATTTTAGCTAATTGGTTAACCGGGTAACAGCCTCTAATTGTTATACAACTGCTTTCACAAGATTTGTGCGATGCATTGATTTGAAAATCATGACAGTGTTATAGTAAATACACACTCATGCACTGCACGAGCGTATACGAAGAAAAAATAATGTATTTTTAACAATTTGCGCTTCTGCAACGCATTTCTTATGAAGCATAACGCGTCGATTGTGGAGTCGTGCCAACGAGACCTTCTATTAAAATAATGATTACTGGGTTTTAGTAGAACTTAGATCGCCCAGATCTGGAAACAAAGAATATCCAAATTTACTAAAAAAGCTTACAACGCATTTAGTAACGTTACTTTTTTGTCTGAATATCGTATAGCAAAAATACGCCGGGTAACCGGTTTATCCGTTATCCGGATCATCCGACCCTATACCAAACCCAGAGGATGGAAATTATTAATGACGCATTGTTATGTAATCAATCGATTGAACTGCTACTCTGCGGTTTATTTCCTGAATGCACGAACTGAAATGCAAAAGCTCAGGCTGATCAGCTGAGCAGTAATGTATGGTAAGTTGATGGTGAGTTGCTGGACACGGCGAGATCAGTCGACTGGTTGTTCTCTTATACACTTAGACCAGGTATTTGCAAAGACTTCATGGAATGTCGCCTACGATAATAAAGAACCACGTTTGGCTCTAAAGCACAAACCCTCGGCCGTTTACGAGAGTTCGCCAGGCCACTGCGCTGATGAAGTATCTACCAACCCTGGTTACAACTGCATGTCAAGCAAACATTCCAAACCTCACATAGAGGTCTCCTGGCGGTGCGGCAAGCTTTCCGCTGCGGCACGCCACCAGAAAAGTTTAAAAAACGCGGACTTGGGCACGGGAAGTACTTACCGAACAGATGCTTCCCCAACCAAGATCTTAAGAGCTATTGTAACCAACAATTCCTCCTACGGTTACGTCAGGGGTTCTCAACCTTTTTGCTCCCGTTTGTCCCTTGCCAGCTTCGTAACATAAACTTTACCTCCTGTTTTTAGTTTACTCACTAGTGCTGTAGAAAAAACAAAGTATTGTAATTTCAGCATCGTTAAATTTACTCCCAGGATAGGTGGAATTTACACCCAGGGGGTAAATTTACCCCCGGTTGAGAACCCCTGGGTTACGTAATACCACAGACGGCATTATGTGAATGGTTGACTATCACACGATCTTACCTTGTTGATCAAGCTTGACTTCCCAACGTTCGGAAATCCACTGATCAGGAGAGTACGTGTGTTTGGGTCGATACTAGGGAGACGTGACATGTGTTGGCGTACCTGTTCGATAACAAAAGAATTGCGACATCTTCATAAGCTGCGACACGCGTGTGATGTAATTATGCATCCCGCAAGCTTTTATATAATACCTAACATAATTCAAATTGTAAATAAATAAGGCAAGACCGCTGGAAAACAAAGATGGTCACTGATCCATCAGGGCATAAAATTTTGAACTACCTCACCAAGAAAATTATATTCAAAAAATTGTTGCCAATTCACCAACTTAAAACGATTGAAAAGAAACTTCGAGGATGTATTTGCGTTAACCGCGAAACAGTTCGGTTCTTATCTCAAACTTGCAATTTCCCGAGGTGTTCATAAAAAAACGCTAATCCAATTGCAACTATGAAAAACATACAATGCACAAACCTCTTCTAAATATTCTAGAGTTTGTTTTTGCCTCTTCATGATCGTGCACATTCGGCCGAGAGCAGCACGTTTCAGCAGTTTGCATCGGTATAATGAGTCGCCGTATTTCATCAGCCTTGTATAATCCCGGCCAACACTAACAATAAAGACCAACCGCTCGCATTGTGTACTCTGAATGAAGGGCTATTTTGAGTGTCAGGTCTTTGCAGGGTTAGTATTAGCAACGCTATGTACACTTTGGAGATTTTAATTGTGGAAATGTGGACTGCTTTACTGGTTTCCTTCCACGGCAAAATGACGATATCAGCATCTTGACGCAGCAACTAAAAGTATCGGTAACAATTATTATTATCTTCAAATTTAGTTTTTTAAATTTCATCTTATAACTACCTAAATGTGAACAAATGGCTTGAAACTATGCACCGCTGCTGAGTTTTTCACGTTTAATATAAAAGCGACAGAACGGGACTGCAACGAAATTAAGAAAAAACAACAAATTCAGTTTAAATGGTTTATGGTGATGGTAAGTTATGGTTTAAAATAAATACGGCGGAACATTTTTGCATCAAACAGCAGAAATAGATTCTGAAAAAACGCACTTACTTGTCAATCAGGTTCTTCGCAGTGTTGATCTGCCCTAAAGCCAATTTGTAGTGGTCCTTATCATACAGGACATTCATTAAATCGGCATAAAAAGGGTGGACATCCTATCAAATATTAGTAGAACTAGGTCATATTGAAAATCACAACCTCTTCCAATCAACATGTCAATCCGTACACCACACTGATTGTAAAGCACATAGTGCGGTATCATTAGTATAAGACATGATATACATGTTAAAACAGATCATTGAAAAAGACTATCATTTTGCTATCCAACTTACTTCAAGCTTCGGAAATTCAGTGAGGATGGTTGAGAGCCGATCATGGTAGTTTTGTTGAGTGAATTTTACTTTGCGGCAATAGAAGGATCGAATGCGACTAATGTGGTAACTTTTATGTACAACTGTTGGAGTCTTTCTTTGGGTTTTTGACAACGTTAAATCGATGAAGTCCTAAGAACAGGAAAAACATTATGCATATAGTTAAGCGCATGAAGTTAAAAAAAATCCTAAACTCCTAAGATGCTTTTCCCAACTGTTGTTTGCATCCGGTTTATAAAATGCTAAATCAGGTATTATTACACTGCAAAAATCTAAAAACGGTTCAACGTCTTGAATTGCAAGCATCAGAAAAATGAGAAATATTACTTCATATAGTCTTGACTTTGATCAGTTCACATTGCAACTTGATTAACTATATCGTACTGCAATCAGCCTGACATGACATAACCTCACACTTGCACATTTAACCTTTGAACGACCCAAGCTCACACAAATTAGATGGCATATAGGCAACATGTAAATAAAAACAACAGAAACATATTGTTGGGCCTAATGCAGTGCTCTTCCACAGGGGTTCTGCAAAACATGTATTGGGGTTCCGTGAGTTTCAAGGGTTCCTCGTTTTTTAGGAGAAATGTTTTTTTGCTTGAGTAAGTTGATGCGTCAGTATGAAATTTTTTAGATCAACATGCTGCATTCAGACTCCAAGTAGGCCAGTTAGCTATACAGAAGGTTGAGTGCAGATAGCGGAACAAGAAATATTGATAGCTCTAGTCCCAGACTAGAGCTGCTGTTCAACCTTTGTGGGTAGAAAGTAAAAACAACGTGAAACCAACTTTTTACTATTAAGTCAAGCCAGATGAAGCAAAATAGCATATTTTTTATGTGAAGTGAAATAATAACAACAGCGAATGTGTGGACGGTAATGAGCAATGTAGTTCAATGTAAAAGAGGCACCTAATCCAAAGTGGACCAAATGTAATTCAATTGTCAAAGTTAGAAAATGGGACAGCACATATTTCAGATACGGGTTCTTTTTGCCGGATGACCAAATTCTGAATGTTGCTGCTGTAGCAGCTATTAAGTGTCTAATAATGACATATTTGTTGAAGTGTCTAATAATGACATATTTGATTTTCTTATAAATAATCGTGTTTTTTCAATTTTTTTTAACGGGGTTCCATGAGAAAAGTGAAAGTACATGAGGGGTTCTACAATGACAAAAGGGTTGAAGAGCACTGGCCCAATGTAAATGTACTGCAGGAATGTAAAAGTCACTTACGCAAGTATATGCAAGACAAAATGTGATTAAAAATGCATCAGCGGCATTATTTTAGTGCATTCGCACAACAAAATTTCCACTGAATATGCTTACCTTAGCTGTTGGGACAACTGTAATCTTCTTGAAATTATAAAGAGACATTTTCAAGCTCTTGGAATAAATAGCTTAAGACAGAAGCATTTAACCAGCTTTTCAATGTAGCAAAAGAAATTCTGTAGAAATCTTGAAGATATTAGACTTAAAAATATAAAAAACGAAGAATAGTAATTTTTCAGTTCCTTTTACACCATAAAGGCCTTTTTGTCTTTGGAAATTTTATGAAACTCAAGTGCCTTTTTGTTACAAGAGGTAAGATGACTTACTTTTAGGGAAAAAGAAAGTTTTATATTCTGAAAACAGAGTGGTTTAGACAGTACGATTTAGTTTTGTATAGCTGCAACCTTCTGCTGGAGAGGGAAAATATTTTTCTGAATGAAATAACAAGGTAATAGAAGACAAGCATAAAATTTCCTTGGCATTTTGATACAACACATTATCTCATCCACAAACTAGGTTATCTAATACTAGATTTCTTCCTGAATAATTTTGTAGTGCAGTCAATCAAGTGTTGCGATCGGAAAAGCCCAAGCGGCATATGCACAAAGCTTTGCACTGTGGCAGCAAGCAACAATAGAGTTTACATGCCATGATCACTCTATTATTGCTTGTTTGCGCCACATACATGTATTGTTGTTCTTCGCGCACATTCCGTTCGTGGTGAATCACACAATCAACACAACGCCACTGGAGAGGTTGCAACACAAGAATTTTAAAAATTCATCATAACATTGGTATCATAACCAGGAAATTAGCTTCCTTTATCAAAAAACTACATTATTATTGCCATTTTACCAAGAATATATTCATTCAAGCATAAAGAATGGTCAACCAGTTTTCAAACAGCCTTAGCATCACTTTTATAATATCGTAACAACTATAAACAAAGAAATCACAACATCAATACTGCTAGCTACAGTTCCATGTATGCATTTGTTAATAGCTGTGGTCTATAACAGGAGATACTTTGCATATTTTTATGTCACGCTGTAGTTGGGTATATGCTAAGAACTTATTTTCACAACACCCTAAGATGGGTGGAATATATAAAAACATACTTTTGATTATAATGCAGTGACAGCTAAAATGACTTTCAAACACAATTTTTTGTTATCTTTTCAACAATCTAAGAGGTGCTTAGAACCAGCAACAGCTAAGTGCAGGCAGCAGAGGCATAGGCAACCTCTGCATCACCTTAACAAAACTTTGCCTAGCTGTCATTATATGTGCATGATCATGTGCATTGTTCATGTGTGCATATGCATTGGTTAATGTACCTTGTATTTGCATTCAAGCTTGGTTGCTCATGCAGTGGCTCTATTGTCAGCAATAACTACTGTAGATGGGCCATAGCAGTATATAGTGTGCTGAACCATAGAGTCACTAATTTTAGACTCCACCTATCAAGCTTTAAAGTCTGAACACCCCAATTCAGATGGTATTAATTCACTCTGCACACAATGGCTGTATCCATCACATTAAACAGCTGCTTTGTTATGCTCCGCTGTGTTGAAACAATGCTCATCATACATGGTATCTTGTCAACAAAGTGTTAAAGGTTTGCAGATTGGATGATGGCTAAGGAGATTGCGGGCAACAATAATGTTTATAATACATTATTTCATCATTTGGACCAATATACAACATGAGGTGAGCACAAAATAAAAACATTTTTGAATATAGTTAGTGATGGTCTATCTGGTGTTATAGACCAAGATTGAAGTCTTGTTAGTGTTAATGCCAACCAACCAAAACTAGCCAATGGCTGTTGGTTTTGAATTATCCGAATGAGTAATCGCAAAAATAATGCAATGTTTCTATGTAACCAAGTGTAGAATTACTGCATAATAGGATAGATGAAGATTAATTGTTTATCTCCTATGTATCATCTCTTGTAGAAAACTCTTAACGCCTTTAGCTCCGATGTACAATATATTTTTATACTTTAAAATCATGCATGAGCCACAGATTTTGTATCACTTTGTTTGTTTGTAACTCGATAACTTACTAGGCGATAGAGCAAGAAAGCTGTTCAAACCCTCATAAGATGTGACAAGCTTTCTAGTTCGGATTTTTTTTTAATTGGAAAGTTGTAGATCTTTTGTGGGTGACATCATAACTAGGTAGGTTTAGGCCTTTTGGAAGAGGTTATCAGGCCCTGGGCCCCAATCGCATGAGCCAATTTTTTGACTCAAGTTTTTATTAGAAACTAGGCTATTATCCGAGTCTTTAGCACCCTTGATTGGATTTCTAGCACTTTTGGTTTAATAGTTATGACCTAAAGACAACAAATTAATTAATCTCCTGTTTTAATAATTTATTCATTATACATAGATTTTTTGTTGTTTTTAGGCCATAAATTTCAAAGGCCTTCTGTCGTCGACTGGGGTTTGGGAAAGTTTGGTTGTTGTTTTTCACACTGCGAACACACCCTTGCTAATCTGCAGTCCTGTAACTATCTTGATAAAACAGCCCAACAAACAGACCTGCCTGACGTACTAACTCTGAACTGCTAGAACGCGTTGAGGTCAAAGCCAGTTTAATCAAAAGTAAACACAACACACCAGAACAACACTGTCTCAAACCAGCACATGGACTAAAACACAGTCGTCAGAAAGGGACAAAGCACCAAGGAAATCAAAAACCGATAAAAATGGGAAAACTGATAAAAACAGAAAAACTACTGGAAACAGCTGAAAACAAATGAGCAAGTGGGAACTGCTGAACATCCTATATGGAAAAATGTTCATCTCCACTTACATTTATGTAGTTTAGGACTTATCTATCTTAATACAGTAATACTGCAAGTGCTGTGGTGGTTATTTGCTGCTCTCCAAATTTGATTAGAATATTTTAGCTACTTTGGTGTGGTGGTGTCAGTGACATGCCTGGTACACCTAGATTTAGCCATAATATACTTGAGATATTGTGCTGCAGTAATTTACTGAACCTCTAGAATAAGAGTTAAAAATATTAATACAGTCATATATCTATTGCTTCAAATGATGTGTAGTTGTCAGAGTGGATGACATAAAAATCACCTTTTTTAAGTCCAAAGGGAACTTTGTGGCACTGCCATGTCAAAAAAAACTACTATACTGCAAGCATGTGTTGCAATCAGAAAAGCCTGATGTTCGAACGACAAGTGCACAAGAGCTGAAATTCTAATCGAGAAGGCATCATCATGTTTGAATCACAACTGCTTGGCAGCTTTTGAAAAATGCCGTACCGCTTCTTAACCAAGCACAGTGATGTTATTAACACACAAAACAGAAATTGCATGCATAGTATAGTCAAATCGTTCACACCACTGCCAATTTAAGGCATTAGCATATTCTGTTGTTATGAAAAAGTACAAGAAAAGATTTCATGATAAAAAACACTAGATTCACAAAATAAACACTGGATTAAAAAAACAAACGTACGCACAGTGAAAATGCCCAGAAAATGTGTTGCAATCCCAACCATAGACATTTTGCAACTAATCGGAAACCAGAGACAAAGATTGAAAGAAAATGGGAGATAGCAGCAACGCCTGTTTTTTTTTGTACAGCAAACAGGTCACTGAGACTTTTAACAAATGAACAAGTGATTTCGCAGCGGTTTAACTCAAAACATATATTGTTTTGTGTAAATTTAAGATTTAATTAGGTAGAATTTTTAGCAATTTACGATTTCACTAAATCAATAAGTCTCAATTATTAAACAGTTACAATTACAGTTACAGCAGGCCTACACAAAACTGTGCAATTAATTACATTCAACTCACTCATAAAAAGCACTAGAACACTAGATGAAATGAAAAAACACTAAATCTAGTGGAAAAACACTAAGTAGGAGTAGCACCACTGCATCAAAAAAAACAAATTGGCAACCCTGATTGACAGGAACAGTAACTCCTTCCACGTGAAATTTACACAAAATGAAAGTTTTCTCCACTTGTAGCGCTAAAGACCCAAAGAACAAGAAAATCAGAGATTTGGTTTGTTCATCCATTTTTGTGACTCAAATAACGAAATAACACGAACGCAGCAAGAGGAAAAACAATAACATCAAAGATCACAAACTAATTTCATGTTGATGAGAATATAAAAACATCAGAGATTTCAGGTTTCACAGTTTAATGATCGTGTTCTAACTTTCTGAATCACAAAGCGTTGGCGAAAGACCATCTAGGACAGGGGCTCTCAACCTTTTTTCTCCCGTTTATCCCTTGTCAGCTTCCTAACATAAAATTTACCCCCTGTTTTTTGTTTATTCACTAGTGCTGTAGAAAAAAAACAAAGTATTGTAACTTAGCATCATTAAATTCACCCCCAGGATAGGTAAAATTTACCCCCAGGGGGTAAACAGGCATTTGCCTCCCCCCTGGAAATTGAGATTAAGGACCAAACATGTCTAGAAATCCTGCAATTAGCAACTTAATTCCGATTTATTGACTTAATTCCTGCTATGGCAGTTTATTTGCCGGTATGACACTCACACTCTACAAGCGACAGTTTCACACTTATAGTGTCGTGCAGTGATGAGCCTTGCAGTTCACTCATGCATGTCCCCTCCTTTGCCTGCAGAGGTAGGTTGCGAAAGTTGTGAGCGGATTGTTCTACTGTTGATCTTTATTGCGTAACAATAACAAGGCAACAAATCTCAAAGGTTCACTTCGTGTTACGGTAGCAGGCGTTTTGCTTGCATGCAACTCAATTCCGTCGCTACGGGGGGTTAGGTGGGCTTACTCCCCCAAAAAAAGCTCCAATCCCCCCAAATTGAAATATGAAACACTCCAAGTTAGTAGAATTTTTGACAAATTCGAATATCAAGCCCCCCTGCACGAACGTAAAACCCTCCCGCACAAACGCAAAGCACCCTATTGACGACTTTCTGATGTGACTGTTGAACGCAGTCAGGCAATGCAGCGAGACAGTGACTGCTGACAGCGGTAAGCCACGTACATTTGTACTTTGTGAAAAGAAGCATGAGTGACTCAGTAGCAATGGTTCCACAAGTTGAAGTTTGAAAAATCCATTGTCAGTGCGATTGTGACGAGAATGGCGGATGTGTTTTGTAAAAATACCGGCCATTTTGTCAGCAGTGACAAACCTAGGTTGCATTCGTAAGCGCATATTCAATGATACTGGATTCTCGAATACCATTCTTTGAAAGAACGCTTGCTTGACAGTGCAGTTATTTTTCATGTTATTTTCTTTACAATTTCATGAAGCTCTCACAATGCCTGGTTTGAAAATGTTTCAAATCGTGTATAAACGCTCGCTTTGTGAGCATAGTCTATAGGACTATGCTGAGCATGAGCAAACTGACTTACTTTAAATTAAAACGACAAGTAAAGCTTTTAATGCGAACGGAGAATTTTTCTTGAACTCTAAAAAAATAATGCACTAAGTAAAATCCAATTTTGCATATTGTATATCAAATTCTGAAGAGAACATCTTTCCGTACAATTTGATGGTGTTTGCTTTTCTGCGGTAGAATTGCCTTATATGAACATCATCACAATAACTAGAAATTGAACTCTGACGACGCTAGCGACTGGCCCCTCCCGAACAAAATTCCTTGCTGCGCCATTGGATAGCCCACTGTGTAAACTGTCTTAATATAGGCTACCTGGGTCCTGGGTGTTGCTGCCAACGAAGCGCATTTTTTGTGTTTGCTACCGTAACATGGGTCATTTTCTTTATGGTGTAAAAAGGGTAAGGCGTTTTGTGAAGGCCCATTTACACTGCATCGTCAGCAACTTGAAAATGATTAGCAAAATGTCGACGTTGCTCCCCCTGGAAAAATTTCTGCGGACGCGCATGAGCGAGCCATACGCTCTAACGCCAATTTATGGAACAAACACGCCAGGAGATCCTGTATTTTTTACAGTGAGAGATTAATGCTTGATAACCAAGATGATTTGCTTTTGCTCAAACATTCAGTGCAAGCTTACTTAGAGGGCATTCTGTTGTTTGAAAAGCAGAAGTTTAAAAATACATGTCTAGACTTATTTTTTAACAAGAATGAACATGGTGCTGTGAGAGCCGCGGTAATTAATTTGAAACAGTCAAGAGCTGATAATTACATAGATTGGCTAAAGGTAGGTTTTGCTTTAGCGAATGCTAGCCAATAATACTTAGATGCATTTCTTGAATTTTCAAAGCAGAGTGAAAAATTTGATTGTGAAGCATGCAGAAAATTTTTTGCTAATCACACGCCAATGAAAGACGGATTAACGTTGGGTTCAATACATTTTTGGGCCGTTGAAGACAGTACACCTCTTGAAAATCCTCTTGAAAGAGGACTTGTGTGAGCACTCGTCCAGAACAATAGAAAACTCTTCACTTTTTCTGTTGATCAGCTTTATAATGAAAATCACGGCCAATGAAAACGATATCAATGACATATTGCAAACGTTTCGATAACTCCTGTTATCATCTTCAGTGCATTGCAAATTGAACTGCAGTGATCTTGCTGCAAGTTCGTATGGCCAGTCAGGAGGAAAGCGCTGTGAAAAATGAGAAACACGAAGGGCTGTTTCGGTATGGCCACAGAACCGTCGGCAGAACGTCGTCAATAGGAGGGCTTTACGTTTGTGCGGGGGGGCTTTCCGTTCGTGCAAGGGGGGCTTGGCATTCAAATTTGACAAAAATTCCACTGATTCATACTGTTTCATATTTCAATTTGAGGGGACTTGAAGCTTTGTTTGAGGGGCTGAGCCCACCAAAGCCCCCCCCTGTGGCGACGGGACTGTATGGTCAGTCAGGAGGAAAAGCGCTGTGAATAATGAGAAACACGAAGGGCTGTTTCGGTAGTGACGTAGTCACTAGTCACATGACTCAGCTGGTTACTGGCCGATGGTGGTGGCGCGTGGCGTCATGATTGAGGCATGAAGCTCTGTTACAAGTTAAAAATGCATAGAAGCATCGATGGGATGTTTGCATTAAGCTCTGGTTTGTGTTCTGGAATCAATAAAGATTCAAGAATCTGCAGTCGCCGACAGTTGTCACTGCCAATGACCTCGGGGTTGTGAAAATCAACCCGATGATCTGGGTTGGCCTGTAAGTGTCTGCAGGCAGAAGATCTTAGTAACGTTCAGTGCTCTTCTATACGATTTATTAAATTGCGTTGCGTTTGCCCGATGTAGGAGGCACCGCATGAGCACGTAAGCCTGCAAGCAACCCTATAACGGTTGGGTAAAGCTTGCTGATCCTTAACCAGAACCAGTTTTGAAGCTTTCGGGTATTTTAAAAACAACGCAGCTTCACGTTCACTACAGCCTTGTGTCTTATACAACTGCGGAGTTCCTACCGTATGTTGTTGGATACAGAACCCAAATACGGTAGTTGTAATGAAATATACAGTATTTGGGTGAAGGAGAGGTTTCAGCCGCTAAGTCGCGTTGTCGTGTGACACCGTGTTTTCTGTTTAAGAATTGCTGAATGCAACGGTCCAAAACATTTGTTGGGGTACCCGTTGCGAGATAAGATTGGCTTAATATTAATAAATTCCGTGTGCACCAGTTGGTAGGAACTGGCAATATCATAAGCGCGGCGGAGTAGAGAGTTGAGAAGGCTTCGTTTCCTGTGCAACGGAACGAAACTCGACCATTTTGAGGAGCTAATCTCGTACTTATTCATAAAACAAAAAAAAACAACAAAACAAGTGAAACCTTGCAGCCGGGACACCGAAAAACCTTGCGGTTATCGAGTCGAAGTGCCCCAGCACAGCGAAGCATCTCGGCGATTGCCAAAATATAAACGTAGACAATTGCGTAAAACAGTGAAGCAGACCTGAGGTAAAGATCATGGAAGTATTTCAGTTGCCATACCACTAAATGCCAATTGCTACGTTCTAAACCATACGATCAATCCGAAACGGATGCCAAACGTATGCGTAAACGATAGGACTGATGAAGTGATATTATTTTTTTTTTAAGTTTAACTAGATGTATAATGTAGTATAGTTATTTCAGAGATTCATCCATATTGCAACAACAAAAATGGTCGGTATTGATTACTAAAAGCTATATGAGGTTTATCTTTGAACTGTTGATCTACATTTGCCCAATGTGTAGCTCCTCGATTAGAAATTGTTTTTTTGCCACCGTTTGTTGAAACTTGTTGTATGAAATAGTTTTGGTTGGTTGCATATCTTGTATTATGACAATGAAATTCAGCCGTTTTCTGAAACAAATCTTTAAATGATGTTGGCAACATTTCATGGTGAAATTTATGCATAAGTTTAGCTAATTCTAATTTATAAATATCGTGAAGTTTCGGAATATTGAGAGATTTATACACAGGTGTAATATGACATCTATAGCTGTTATATGTAATAGTCCATAGAATATTATTGTGCACTACTTCTAATGGTTGCAAAACAGAATTAGTAGCTGTGCCCCATGAAACAATGCAGTATTTTAGATGACAATGCACAAGACTGAAATATAACATTTTTAAAACATCAACCGATACCACATTTCGAATTTTATAAAATAAATATGATGCCCTAACTAGTTTTGATTTTATGTATTGGACGTGAGATGACCAATCTAACGAGCTGTCTATCAAACCCCCCAAGTATTTTGCACATTTTGTTCGTTGAAAGCAGCTGTCATCTATTTTTATTTGGACCGAACAAGTTTCCGATAAATTGCTATTCTTTTTCAAAGATTTAGTAAGCATAAATGTTGAATTGGCTTAATATTAATAAATTCCGTGTGCACCAGTTGGTAGGAACTGGCAATGTCATATGCGCGGCGGAGTAAAGAGTTGAGAACGCTTCGTTTCCTGTGCAACGGAACGAAACTCGACCATTTTGAGGAGCTAATCTACTGATTAGCATAAGCATTTTTGGGAGGGTTTTCCAGGTTATGAATTAATTTTTTGTCATGTAAGTTCCCTCAGCATGTTTTTCAAAAAGCAGTCAAGTTTTTTTTTTAAATCAGGTTGTTTTTTTTTAATCAGGTTGTAGTGAACAGTGAACGTGAATATCAGGTTGTTTTTTTTTTAAATCAGGTTGTAGTGAAAGTGAAGCTACGTTGTTTTTAAAATACCCGAAAGCTTCAAAACTGGTTCTGGTTAAGGTAAAATACCCGAAAGCTTCAAAACTGGTTCTGGTTGCCTCCTACATCGGGCAAACGCAACGCAATCTTATGATATAATACGAAAAGTACACAAGCACGCATAATATCATACAGACAGCACACGAGAACACAATTTAGTTGCAAAATTTCAAATCAAGGTTTCCAGAAAATGGATCTAGCCAAGAAGTTCTGCGTAAAGTACGGACATTTTCGGAGGATAGTAGAAAGTTTTAAACATTTTGGGTCAGTGTTAAGAATACTTGATAGAACTCTAAGTCTAGCACCAATTTTTCGCTAGATAAGGGTTTTTCAGCATGTCTCTAATATTATGACGCAGCAAATAAAGATCCGTAAAAGTGATGGAAAGTTTTTTGAAACGCGGGTAGCTTTCAAGTAACTCTCCCATTACTCGTAATTTACCATCCTGTGATTGCTGCAGTTTAACGTTTCGGTTTAACCATGTCTTCCAAGTTCCAAACTTATCATTTTTTTTCGACGAACGCTTCCTTTTTTTATGCAACTGAAAAGCCTTGTGCAGACATATTCCGAGGTGAATAGATGCAGTGAGCGTCTTTCCTTTGTATACCCTCAAAATTTCACAGCGCTTTTGAAGCATTTTTATAGATTCTTTCGAAGTTGTCGGCTGGCCGATTTGCGCTGCATTTTGCAAACAAACATCCTGGTAGTCTTCAACAACCTTTTCGAGTAAATAATCATTTAAAGCAGAACCCTCAAGTTTCTTACTGATTTTAGGTTTAGAGAATGGATCGAACAGCTTTATTGCCGGGGGTTTAGGTTTTTGAATAACCTTTTCAAATTCTTTTTTTTTTGCAACATTTCCCTCAAGGTTTCCGTGTAGAGAATCATTTGTTCGTGAAACATAATGTGTTCAGCAGCAACTTTTATTTCGTAAGAGTATTCATCTTCACTGCTTGTGTCTTCATTATCACTCTCACTTTCCATTTGTTCTACAAAAAAGCGACACACAGTTTAATAATCCAATATTTTATATCTATTGCTTTGCATACATTGCGTTAAAAAGGGTCTCAAACTTGTGTTTAGTAAAACGAAAATAACTGATAAAATTATAATATACACCGTGAAATTAACCTTCATTGAGCTGTGATATGTTGCTAATTTCTGTTTCATGGCGCTGCAAGGTTTTCTCGGACATATTCGCTGATTCTGCAAACATTAGACTAAGAACACTTTTGCCCAACTCTCTCAAACAAACAGACATGACCACTTTCAACACCACTGAAACATTTACATTAAATATTCCGAGAACCTACAACATTAGCTACAATTCTGTGAACAAGCTACAGCATTCCAAAAAAATATACTCTGAGCAAATATAAATTTGAAAGCTTTTTAAAGCCTAAACCAGAGGTTCCCAACCTATGGGGTACATGCACCCCTAGGGGTGCATTTGCCTATCCGAAAGGGCACATTTTAGGTTAGCAATAGAAGAGAAATACATATTTACATAACTTTATTTCCAAATGCTTATACACATATCAGTGAATATTATTTCCAAAAAACGTTATGTGTTTATTGTTAAATATATCTGTGATCTATCATGATAAAATAATTCGTCGTAAGAAGATTTAGGGGTACACGTTCATCTGTCGAAATGCTGAAGAAGTACATTCTTATCTTTCGATGTGCTTAAGGGGTACATGCAGGCCCGTAACCAGCTTGGGACACCAGGGGGGGAGAAGAGTTTTCTGAAAGTGGCCTAAAATTTTTGAACTATGTTCAATACTTTTAAACTGTGCCCAACATATTTTTCCAGGGGGGGGGGAATTTTCAAAGAAGGCTTTGACCCCCTGGTTATGGGCCTGGGTACATGCTCGTCTGTCGGAATGTTGAAGGGGTACATGGTCAGAGAAAGGTTGGGAATCCCTGCGCTAAGCCGTTCAAATCATATTTTAGCTTCAACACCACTGTTTTTCTCTCCATATGTATGTTGTATTCTATTGCACTTTTTTAAGCCACAGCCACGTACGAAAACAACTCAGCATTTTAAGTAAACACTTTGAGCAAACTAACCTTGACTGTTTGAACAAAATTCTAAAACGCGATCAATTCGCGAAGTGATGCTCTCTTCTGATGAACTGCACGACATTCTGTTACGACTACGACTGCATAACTGAAGGGTTGAAAAGTTCTTTGCTGTCTTTGAGGTAACCACAGCACAAAAAATTCCAATGGTGTTTCCATAATCGTACTGTGAAACAAACACCGTTTCGTTGCTACCCTCGATTGGAGCTCTTAGCTCACTGTCGACGTAACAGACGGGAGGTTTTGTTTTACACAAACGAAAACAGACACCGGTCGCTTTGCTTCAAAGCGACCACGCTAGAACGATAGCAAGCGCTTCGAAAGGTTGTCTGCGACAATCGTTGGGTGTCACAGAAAAGTGGTTACTTTTGCTGGTCGAACCATAGGTGTACGGGAGTGCATATTTTTGGGGATGCAAAAATGTTTTGCCCAAATTTGGTCTTGTATTTCCCAAGTAACATATAAACAGCGTGTCTTAATGTTAAGGCTAAAACCTACCATTGTAAACAAATCAAAGTGTCTGCTTGCCTAATTACCAATTACGGGGTTCAAAGCCGTACGACCTCAGCTACCAATCAATATTCTGCATAGCCACATGTGAACAATGGTAATATTTATTGTGTTGAAAAATGTTAACCAATTACAACAAAATCGCTCAAAAAATTGCTGTTCATGCCAAGGGCGTACGCAAGGGGGGTTTTTGGGGTTAAAACCCCCCTTGAATTTGCTATGTTACAAAAACGTCGTTACTTATGCAAAGGAGTTTGTGTATGTTTTCGTACATTTTTTGCTTGTTTGATGTCAACTTAACGCA
>Ga0210059_1002117_pt1 | contig 30835 bp, 20 predicted proteins | sample Ectturendosymbi2_FD_188042 | JGI IMG/M metagenome (GOLD analysis project Ga0210059, IMG submission 188042) | Ecteinascidia turbinata endosymbiont from Florida, USA - Sample 2 (SPAdes) (version 2) | ecosystem: Host-associated > Tunicates > Ascidians > Unclassified | place: Key West, Florida...
CTCACACATCTGTGATCTGCTCACATGTCTGTGATCTGCTCACATGTCTGTGATCTGCTCACATGTCTGTGATCTGCTCACGTGTTTGTGATCTGCTCACGTGTTTGTGATCTGCTCATGTGTTTGTGATCTGCTCATGGGCTTGTGATCTGCTCATGTGCTTGTGATCTGCTCACGTGTTTGTGATCTGCTCACATGTTTGTGATCTGCTCACATGTTTATGATCTGCTCACATGTTTGTGATCTGCTCACATGTCTGTGATTTGCTCACATATCTGTGATCTGCTCACATGTTTGTGATCTGCTCACATGTCTGTGATCTGCTCACATGTTTGTGATCTGCTCACATGTCTGTGATCTGCTCACATTGCTCACATGTGATGTGCTCACATGTCTGTGATCTGCTCACATGTCTGTGATCTGCTCACGTGTCTGTGATCTGCTCACGTGTTTGTGATCTCACACCGGGACATCTGATGGTAGACTGCGTTCGCTGCCAGCTGCCCACGTTGCTGAAGGTGAAACTTAATTTTACAGATGACGAAAAAGAATCAGCAGAAAAAGATTCTCAAGAAGAAATCAAACGACATCGCTGCGGCGGCTGGGACCCTGTTCACCCCTGGCCCCACAAGCAGTGGGTTGCTATGGTTTTTGTTTTATCATGATGTGATGTGTGTTTTTCCAAAGCTGACGTCAGGGGAGCGTGCGTATCACGTGCTGTGAGTGGGTGCCGGTAAACAGTGCGTATCACCTTTCGATGACGTGAGAATGGTCGTAAACCCCTCGTAGGTCATGGTCGCTGTCTTCCCATTACGTCATGACTGATGAATATTTACGTTTTTTTCAATTTTCACGTCGCTTTCTCGCGAAGCTAGCACAGCACTAGAGTCTCACATTAAACTTGTTGTAGTCGAAAGCAACTCGTCCCAGGTAAAACACCCCACGTAGTTACAGGGTCCTCCAACTCCTTCAGGACAGAAGTATAATTCCGGTTTTAATGAAGAGACATGCCATTTAGGGGTGGATATTAGAATCTAGGGGTGCCCGAGGCAAACTCTCAGAAATGGACCCCAAAACATCGATATTGTGAAATGTAGATATGGGAGTAGGTGGATAAAAGAATTTGTTTAACATTTCAGTTTACGAACTAAATTCAAGAGCATAATGTACATACTGCAGCACCAAAAATGTGTAAAGTCTTGAGGCTGGACACGTGGAAGCTACCCGCTTTGGCACATTTGCACATAATTTTTGCTTTATTTTGAAAAACATGGCCTTATTAAATGTGGCTCTCAAGAGTGATTCATAAGCATTTCAACAAAACTCCAAAAATTGAGTGGGGAACTCTCAAGGGGAGGGCGAGGTGACCGCGTCGTTGGCCTCACTATTCACCCCTGGCGCAATATACTGCAGTGCAGTCAGGTTGCTTCATATTAACGTTGATATCTTGTTTCAGAGTCAATGAGCCCAGAAAAGCCTGGATCTGCCATAACAGGATTGAGCAGGTGAGCCACAGTTCGCCAGCTGCTTGTTTCTGTTTGGGAAAGTTTCAAAGACACCGTTTGGCGTCACGTTATTATGCATCACTGCACTCACTTATGCTTTGCTGCACTTTCTCTTATTTTCCAGCCAAGCAACTTTGGCCAATCAATCGAGACTGAACACCGTCATTCAAAGCATCTTCCCCGAAAGACCCCCCCCAGCCCGCAGCAGCTCATACGCCGAAGGGATATCTCTTGAAGCGAAGTGAGTTTCGGAAACTTGAAAACGTTCATACATTTTTAAGTGATGCGCATGCAGTGGCTGTCGATTATGACGAAACAATGTTCTATTCAGATCGAATGAACGTGGTCAGGTGACCAGCGCAGATGCTGTTCACCGGAGCGAAGCGGGCGGTCTTATCAAGCGACGCCCCCACAGTGACGAGGGGGCTCGCAAGAAGCAAGTCAGCCGTGACGAACCGAATGGGACTGTTTCCACGGCAACGCGCAACGCTTGGTGAAGCGTGACTGTACATTGCTTTTCTTGTTCAATGCGTGCAAAGTGTTATTTTTCGACAATGACGTCAGTCTGCACTTACCTCATCGTCTTTCTTCAATCAAGTTACACTTCCTACGTCATTCCTGCTACTTGTGACATCATTTACTCATTTTGTTTATACAATAGATGTCGTTAGTTAAGAAATTTTTGTGTTTAATTGGGTGATTGAAAGCTCAGATAGACTTTCAAGACATCGGTCATTTTCTGAAAAGTTTATTTTGAGTTAAAATAAAAGTTTTTTTTATGAGCAGACCATAACACGCGGCTGCTCATGTGACGTACCCGGAAGTACAACAATCGAACAGCAGCGAAACAATTGGAATTGTTGGCAACTCCGGCTGTTGCTCACGGGGTTCCTTCAAGTAACTTGCGAGGGCTCGCATACGTTGCTATGGTCGAGCGAAACCGCCCCCCATGGTTCCTGAAGGACAATTTTGGGCCCTGGTGCGAAATATAGTGTCATTTCCTCAGCATGCAGCGGTCTGAGTGAACGGCGTGTGTAGTCATGGCTGTTTCCCGGTTAAGACGGTCAGGAACTTCGTGTCTAACAGATGAGGACCACCATGGTATAAACTGAATCATCAGTTAATGTTGGAAAGGTATAATTCGCTTGTTGCTTTTGTTTTAGAGGTCCTTGTTAAGAAAGGCGCTCTTTAAAAAAGTGCTGATAGCCAGAAACGAGTGGCGATGTAACCTCTCGGCTAATTTCAAATAACTAAAGGTTCTTGACATCAAATTAAGCTGATGAACCACTTTCATGTCAAGACCAAAAATCTGATGTAGTATAAACTGTAGGAGTAGTTGGGATCTGGTCGCAGTGGCCAAACTAGAGGGACATCTGCCCCCGGGCAGAGCCGCAGGAAATCTGACTGAGGACCTTTGTTAGGGCATTTAGACACACCAGAACTGAAATCACTAAGAACTGATTTCATACATTCCTTTCAATATTCATATTTATCTTATAGTCAAAGAAATTGATCATCACACGACCCATAGCTTCCTGTTATCTAAGCGAACTATTGCGAAATACATTGTGGATAGCTTTGTTGTCAGCATTTGCCTTGGTATGTTGGCAATTGTGTTGCTAACGTTTGCTAAATTCACGTTGGTAGTCATTTTTAGTATAGTCTAGTTAGAGATTATTCAGCAAAATTATGTTTTGGACCAGTGTTGTGTCTTTTCACTGTACAAGAGTAGAACAGCCGGCTTCCAAGGTATACAATCAGGTAAAATCGTATTTGTAGCCCGCTCTTGTAATATCCAGTGTATCTTGCATCAGAGTTGTTCAATGAAAACTCATCACTTTTCATCAATGAGAAATCCAGTTATTTAAACAATAGCACTGTATCTTTCATGATAGTACAGTTATTTTAGCCAATGAATAATCTTTTTACAGCAGTGTTTAGAAGCTTTTATCACTACATGGCGCTAATTTTATTCACACTGTGAAAATTAACATTGGGTGTTTGTCTACAAAAGTTTCCCTATTGCATGTTGGGTACCCAAAGTCCAGGTGGAATACGATTTACAAAATGTCGAAAGCAAGCAGCTTCTACCCAATTGCGAAATCTCATCAAGATCACCAAGGTTCGCAAAGCGAGCAGTTACGAACCTTTGTGACGTTTGCGGCGTCGCTTGCGTCTACTCTCCAGCAATCAGCTCCCGCATGTGACTGGACTGACGGCTGCGTCACAATTCTTTCAGATGGCCAGGGTTGCGAACTTTCCGACTTCGCTGTCATTCTATAGTTGCGTCACAATGGGACGGAAATCCAGCGTTCACAGTTCGTGCAGTATGCTTTTGGAGCAGCGATTAAACTTACAGCATGTTGGTCTGACAACAGATCTGATATTTAGGAAAATTTTCCAGCTTTGGTCGTTTGACCAACTAAATGTCAAAATGAGTTTGGGGGACAAATGCCTCCCTAAAACCTGCAAAAGTAACTGGATTCACCATGATTTTGTACAATTTGAAACACGGCATTCCTGACATACGGCCATTTGCCGTCCATTGTTTCTTGTTTGTCACAGCAGCAGTGTTGTGAAGTATACTGCATCTCTCTTACAGTAGTGAACCCGTAACGAGACTTGGCTACCAAATACAGTATTACCGAAATCGCCCCCCTAAACTTGCTGTCTGGATCGCCCTTGTTTATGACAAACGAACCAGAAAATGTTGCTTGTGCATAGAGATATGTTCTCAAATGTGCTATGGCTTCTGCATTTTATTTTTCAACACATCATGCATAGTTATGAAACTATTGATATTATTGCATTTGCAATGAACGAAACTGCCTAGCTAGTTTGCGGCATACTGCTACGCATAAATTTCACTAGCTCATGTAGTTTCATACCAAACAAATTTGTATCTTCAGTAAAATATAAAAAACGATTTGTACTTGTATAATTCTTCATTCAACCAATCCATTTTCTTCTACGAAATTTACTTATGAATAAACGGGTCTTGGTAATCGACAAAACTATCAGCATTCGCAAGTGCAACTTCAAGCTAGTATTTGTGTTTTTTGAGCTCTCTTTAGCAACGGACCTCTTACTTCAAAGAACTTGCATATTGTAGTAATCCATCCCTGAACGAATGCTGTGTCTCGTTGTTTGTAACAAATCGCATGCTTGAGTGGATTGGTTGGATCCAAAAAAGGTATTTCTGTGTGTTGTTTTTTAACTATTTTTGTGTTTGAATACGTTCGCATATGATCAGAAGAAACAGCACAGTTCTTTCCAGATTCAGACAAATTATAGACAAACTGTTTTATATACACTGCTTGAAAAAGCAATGAAGTCCATATGTAGAATCCCTTTTCTGCAAATGTTAATGACTTTTCTGCAAATGACTTTTCTGCAAAAGTCCATATGTAGAATCCCTTTTCTGCAAATGTTTCATATTTCAATTTGGGGTCTTGGAGCTTTGTTTGGGGGGGGCTAAGCCCACCAAAACCCCCCGCATGGCGACGGGCTGAAAGTAATAATGATAATAATGATGAAGGTAAGGACAAGCAGAAAAAAGTAAGAATCATAAACGACAATGAAAAACAAGACCCATTTTAGTTTGTGAGTGTTTGATTGTGATCTTCAGAATGCTTTATTAACCCTTATATCTTTAAATAAGCACGTAACACGATCTTCTTTCATTTTAAATTCTTGTGAGAAAATTTGAGAGGTGGAAAAGGCGGCACTTTTGTAATGGGTCCCGGGCGGCACTAAGCCTCGCTACACCACTGCTTAAAGTCATGACGAGCTTTAAAAGGTAAAATGTCTGTAGTCTTGTGACACATTAAAAGACTAAATGCATGCCTAAAATAAAGGCGTATGAGATAGGCATTGTTGCTTGATGTACTGAAGAGCACTTTAAAGGCTTTTGTTGTTTTAATGGCCGTGTTTCCGTCGAGTCAGGCACGTGGCATAAACTGTATAGTAAGTTGACAACGGAGAACCAGCACTTGGTGACTTGTTTCAACTTCAAACCTTGTCTGCTTCGTTTAGAACTATTTCCACAGACCTTCAACAGCGTTTTTACAAAAAAAAGAACTAATATTTTTAAGTTAAAGATTTTAAATATGTCGCAGTTTAAGAAGGTATTCAGACAACTTTTGAGGAAGAAAAGCATCGATGCAGCAAGCAGCAGAAACACGGAGCTTTCGCGGTGTTTGACAACAACAGACTTGGTGGCTTTAGGAGTGGGGAGTACTCTCGGTAGGTGTAGGTAAAACGCTTTACAGATATCTCATATGCTCATTCTGTGACTGATGCACCATATCAAGCACTACCCATGACTCATGCAGAATATAACTGGAGCACATTAACTGTTGTAACATCAAGCTCTTGTATGCATTTTGCTTTAATTGAACCGATTTTTAGTTGTTACCCTGAGTATTATCATTATCATCTGAAGTACAACATGTGGTTATGAATCTTGTGTAATGACTGAAAAAATGCTGTCTTAAGTATGAGCGACAGAGATTGGATTTTTGCGAAGGGTTCACGTCGCAACACTTAGCAACAAAGTGCACAGCTGCGAATTATGTAAAGTCCTGAATGTTGAGCTACTGCGAATAGACAGATCCCAGCTAAGATGGTTCGGCCATGTGTCTAAAATGTCCCAGGAAAAATCGGTGAGACGAGTCCTGCTGGTTTCAACCACGGGAAAGCGGCCCAGACGTCGTCCAAGGACACAGTGGCGTAATTACACCTCCGACATTGCTTGGTCCCGTCAGAACTATCAGAGATTGCTGAAAACCATGAGGTATTTCGAGTCCCCCGTGATCCCCTGAGAGGAAAATTGGGTGTAAATATCAATGAATCGCAACTGTTTTCCTTGGTTGTCATAATGCTTTTATTCCCTGATCGACCTGGTCGTCTTAGGCTCATACAGCATCTCAACCACAATCTGTGCCATTTCTGTTTTTTCTGCATCAGTTGACTCAAGTGGGAGAAACCCTGATTTGAAATAGCTTATTGAAAGTCATAACGTTCTTGAATGTGACACAAAGGGTTTGAATCGACCTGGAAGGAATGTTTTTGACTCGGCTACATAAACAGTTAATGGAAGATGGAGAGAATAGTGATGGCCGGTCAAGGCAGTGTTTGCTATTTTTTACCCCAAGAACCGCTGTATGACTGCAGTATGCAAATAACGGTAAAGCAGAAAAAGTTAAATTTAATAACAGCAGCCAGGCGCGCCAGAAACTGGCACTGGACAAGCACAGGTTCAGGATTGGATATCTTGCAGAATATCGACATTGTTTCATCAAACAGGATTGGATATGAATACCATAGATATGGATGAAAAACAGGATAGGTTTTTCCAACAGCCATGAATCATCTTGTTCAGCTCAGAGTTGTAAACGGGCCTCATTTTGAAGCCCGAATCCGGCCCGAGCCCGACATTTATACTTAAAGCCCGATTTAGGCCCGGAAGCCAAATTTACCGAGTGAGTCATAATATGCACAACTGCGGGGTATCAAAAAACGTAGTGTACGGGTGTAGCTGCAGGTACACGGTTTTATTAGACCCAAAATAGCAATCATCTTGACCAAAACATTGGCTTAAACAAGCACAAATAACTTAGCTTGTTAGTCCACGATATTACTGCGGAATGTAATGTTTATCAAGAAAAAAATAAACTATCACGAAACTATCCACGATAGCGCTATAGTCATGAAAAGCCGGTTTACAGGCCATCATTTGTTAAAACAAGACAAGAATCGCGTAAGTGATTGATTTTTTTGAAGCAACGCCATCGTGTGCTAATTTTCTTACCGCTGTCACCTTCTCAAAAAGAGTGTGAGACTAATCGCAGCGGAGAACAAAAGAACCCAGCTGTATTTGCAAATAGAATTAGCTGAAGAAAAATCACAGTCACTTAACTCACAGAAGTCACCATGGTGAGCACAACAAATCTACGTCACGAAAGAAAAAGCTTTACTCTGAATATTATAAAAAAGTTTTGTATGCAGGCCCGAAATCGGCCCGAAACATTTTGACAAACCTCACCCCGAGCCCGTCCCGAAACTTGGCCCGACTTACAACTCTGGTTCAGGTTACAGTATAGTTCGACACTGGGTTGCGAAGATTTTAATACTTGTGGTTGGGTTCGCCGCCATGTTTGGGTGTGGTTAGATATTGGATAATAATTTTTGTTTTTTATGAGTAAGATTGAACACACAAAACAATTTCGGATATGGATCTTGGGAGGGGCGAAATTCAATATATTACTTCTGCTGCGCTTGCGACATCAAACGCGTTGAATGAAAGATCATATCTAGACGCAAAACAGGGTAGGAGAGGAATACATGACACAGCCCCGATTACTCGTTAGGTCCAGACGACGTACATTTATTCTTTAGTGTGTGTCTGTTAAAACTTGCTGCCGCATACGATGTAGAGTTTTCCAGCAAAGGAGTAAAAAAGCAAATGAGTGTCTCTTTTAATGTTTCCAGGCGCTGGAGTTTACGTCTTGACAGGATCGGTGGCTCGAGACAAAAGTGGAGCGAGTATCATCCTCTCATTCCTTGTTGCAGGATTTGCCAGTGTGCTGGCAGGTGAGGATGAGTGATAAGACTGCGCCACTGTTACAAGGTTGCATGATTAGTGCAGGCTGTTGTCCTGCATTCAGCTGGTCCCAATGACACGTTATTCGTTTTTCATTCTCACCAACAACGCAATCGTAGATTTGTTCGGCTTTGATTTTCATTAAAGTAAAGAAGGATTGTTTTCAATCCAACTACATTCCATGCGAAACTGCCTCGACAAAATCTTCAAACCTACCTTGGTCACTTCTCAACGATTTTACTTTCGAATTACCTTGGTTATAGTGTGTCAGGAAAAAAACTGTCGTGTACAATATATTCTAAAACTTGGAGGGTATTTGTTGCAACCTACTGATCTGTTGTCGATAAACCCGTACACATTTTTTATTGGTAAAGACTAATGTGATTCCTTAAAGCCCTCCACACACACCGTTGAAGTATTGGGTTAGTACTGGATGCTTTTTTCTGCATTCGAATTGTTGCTACAACTTCTAGAGAGCAGGAACGAGTGTGAATCTGTAAAATCGAGAATCTGAGAAAAGATGGATTGTCAGCGATGTTGTCACGTGGCGCTTTTCTGAACGGAGCTCTAGAAAGTGTTCCATGATCAGAATATTCGGAGTGTTGCGCCTTTAAAAACATTCCTGTACTTTGTACGTGATAGTTCGTTTCTTTCATGCACTTGCGTCCTGAACTTTTTCCTGTCATTCCATCTTTGCAGTGTCCCCAGATTGTAAATGAAAAACTGCGTAACCGCAGTTGTGGAAAGGCTCGCGAAGCAACACAGGTTACAGATCCCGCAAGATTCGCGATTATTTTGTGATAGGTTTAGTGCATCAGCATTGTTGGCAAACTATCAGTATTGATGGGGCACAGTGGGAGGTATTGGTCCAACTTAATTTTAAATGTCAAACATCCATGAAAATCATTTGAAAAACTCCACAATGAGTTTGCGTTTGTTGAAAATTGTTTGCAAATTGCCACATGACCATTGGTAGTGGTTGCGAAAAAAACTCCAAGCAACTTCTATGGTAAAAAACGCTTAAACGTGAGACTTTTTATCTTTGCCACGCGCTTATGGCAAAAATAGATCGTTACGAGTAAGTTTTTGTGCTAAGACTGATGCAAAGGCAGCACTGTTGAGAATGGGGAATGTTTTTTAAGTGGCACGTTCTGCAGTTAGAAATTAAGTTTGATATTTTCTAAACATATTTATCTTTTTCTGCGGTATGCATAAACTTTATGACATCTGAAACAGCTAACGCGTTTATCAAAGTTATTCTGCACTAACTGATTGGAAATAATGCTAAATTAACTTCTGTTACCTGCCATGTTTGAAGGACTTTACCTATTTGATGGACGGTGTGAATTGATGCAAGCAGTAAATATCAGTGCAATCAATTCTACTGTTCCGTTACTACAGCTTTGAGAACATTTTCACGAAAAATAGTTCAAATGTGAAGATCAAGTAAAAACTGACAAGCCTAGAAAGATCGAAATGACGAGTTAAAGTAAAAACCTTGAATTGGCGAAGTTTTTTCCAGGACTTTGTTACGCTGAGTTCGGGGCACGAGTACCTAAAGCTGGATCTGCTTACGTATACAGCTATGTAACCGTAGGAGAACTTTGGGCATTCGTGATTGGATGGAATCTTATTCTGGAATATGTAATAGGTAAAACAGGTTTTAATCAACAACAACAGAAACGATCTGGTAATGTGTTTTGGTATTTGATTATATATTTGGTTTCTAAATTGTACACAACCTAATGATCCAACCTTTCCTCAGTATTTCGTTATTGAAGACAGGAAAAGTTTTAAAGATGACTATCTTAATAATTTTTTTTACAATGATGATCGTTTTTGAAAATTTTCTTATAATTATGGCTGTCTTAATGCTTTTTTAATTACTGATTTTCTCGATAATTTTTTTATAATGACTCTCTTAATATGTTCCTTAGAGTGATGACTGTTTCACCATTTTTTTAGAATGACGGTTGTTTCAATGTTTTACAATTGTGATAATTGTCTTGAAATGCTTTTTTGAAATGATGGAAATCTTGATATTTTCCTTCCGTTTTTTGCCAGAATAACAGCACATGAATCAGAGCACATTACCACAGAAGCCATTTGATGATGTAAATACAATTTTTATCTAGAAATTTTCTAAGGTAGTGATAAATTCATTTCTACGGAAAGAGGTGTTTCCTAATACGCTCGCCACGGTACCTCAAAACGAGCAGAATGAGTTACAGTGAAGAACATTTGGAGGTTGATCTTGGGTTGCGCGATATTAGGAACACTGAATGACAAAGCTTTAAATTGTTGGTTAAGCCTTCTAAAAATATCAAGTTTTTCCATAACTTTACCAGTGTCATAGCAACTGAAGTATAAATTTAACGAACGACAGTGAAATGTTAATTTGTAACTGCGGCAAACCAACCAACCATGACTATTCGAAGTAAAGACGATCACATTATTCTCGAAACTCACGTTTTCTTCCAAACATCAGCAAAACGCAACATTGAAGGCACAGATTAATTGAAAGCATATTTTCTGAAGTGCATGGCATCCGGCAAATAACTTATTTTTTGTATCCCATTATATTTCAAAGTGGAAGCTAGGGTTTTAAAAAGTTTAGGGTTAAGTCTATTGGGCCCTATGAACAAATCTGCCAATATTTGTTCAGCATTTGAGAGGATACAAATGAATATTTACACCACGTTTTGCCAGTTAGTCCTGGTTCTTGGTTTGATTTGTTTTAAGATGCAGCTCACAAAGTTTGTGGGTTTTGTCACAACTCACTCAGCACACTGTACGCATGTTGGCCTGTGTTGCGTCTGGTAACTTTTTCAGTTATTTTTATTTATTTCCGAGGTTTGCCGTAAGCTCTGGAAAATCAACAGCATCTTAAAGCCTATGACAGAATTCATTCTGTGTGCAGAACCTGATGCATGTACAAGACGAGGTGAAAAAGTCTTATCAGCAAACTTCCTTATCCGAACGATTGTGGGTTCGATTCCCGAGCGCTGCACACACATTCATTGGCACTATCGCAGAGGCAACTAGATCAACTTCGGGGAACTAATGAAATAAATTGGTTGACACAACCCTTCCAAATTCTTTTCACTTTCGAGTTTGTCACTGCTAGATATGATTTACAGGAAACGAAATGAAGTAGAACCTGGTAAAACATTTTAAAGGAAAATTAAAACAAAGTACTCAAGATTTAATGACTGTTTCATTTTTCTGAAAATCAACACCTATAAGCGTCGATAAGGCCTACCATGTTTTTCAAAACGCAAAATTCAGGGAAGACCAGGTTAATTAGTTACTTTGAATGATTTTCATATTTATAACAACTTGAAATTTTCACAAAAATATTTTGTTAAAACTTTTTTGGTTCGAAGGAACTTCAAGCGTCGCAAGAGCTTGGAGTGAAAATGTTGATGCTTTGATTGGAGGGAAGTTCAGAAACTTCAGTTTAACTTATTTGAAAATGGATACTCCTGGTTTAGCTGAGTATCCAGATTTCTTTGCCTTCGCCATTATACTTGTTCTAACAGGTAAGAGCTTATATACGGATAATAAAATAATAATTTTTACAAATTAACTCGATCAGAGCAACACTTCTGAAAAGTTAAACAACATTTTGGATCAGTCATAGCACAACGAAATAACGTTTCACACATGATGCAAAACGAAACCAGGAACTTGTCATATTACATTTATATATATATATATCAGGTTGGTGCAATGTAAAAAATCGTTTTCTTCGTGGCGATCTATCTTCTTATTCACAAAGACGAGTTTGCAATAAAAATATAACGTAGCAAAAGTTGATAAGCCATTTTACTTGACTGGTTTGAAGAAATGAAAATTTTCCTCCTGGCAATTGCATTGCTCTGGTTCAAGTGCTTCACTGCTGTTGATAATAGTTTTTGTCTTGTACTTTTTTAATCGTATTTTTCATGTTGCCCATGCAACTGTAGCTTAACTTTAAGAACTTCAAGATGTTTCTATTGAAAATTTTGTGGTACCGATTGCTAGGAAGGAAGCGTTTATTATAAATTTATAAATATTTTTCTTTTCCTTTGTAACTTTTTATGTTTTTGTTCTCTCGAAGGCTGTATAAAGTGTCTTGTTGCACAAACAAATTTAGTGCTAAAGCTAACTTGCATGATTTCAGTGGACCAGCACTTTCACGATACCACTGCAAATGTTTTTACTTCTAGCTATACTGTGCTTTGGAGTAAAGGAGTCAGCAACTTTCAGTAAAGTTTTCACTGGGATCAACATCGTTGTAATCTCGTTTGTTATCGTTGCTGGAAGCATTTCAGCTGATCTTAAAAACTGGAATTTATCGCCTGTTGACATTTACAACAGGTAAATTTTTAAAGTAGTAGTCAGTTGTTGCTGAAACGTTTATGTAAAAACAACACTTGTTCAATAATTATAACTAATGTTTGTTGACTTTGAAGTCAATTGTTATATTTAAAAAGTCATATGTGTGATTCGATGAAATGCAGTCAAACCACTTGCTTGCGTTTCACTTCTATGCCAACAAAATGTCATTTGTAAAGTTGAAACAAATTACATATTTAAAATATTCATCAACCAGAACTTGTAAGCAATCCACAGACTTGTCCATAGGACATTTTTTCCTGTCCCATCTCATCCCAATGGCAACGTGTGACTGTCGCCTCCTAAGAGTTTCTCACGAACCTAGTTATACGAAGTACACTATATCACGTGCATGTCTATTGTCTAGCCCAGGGGTGGGGAACCTATTTACTATCACGGGCCGCATGAATCGTGCATTGTCGCTGGCTGGCGGCATTTGATAAACTAATTTTATCCTAAAATTCTACCTTTATCTAGCTACGAGGAAGAGTGACTTCTCTTGACTTACTGTTTAACTACCTGCTTATCATGGAGCTTGGTTTTGACACGATGTTGTACTCTAACTTTGGTAACGAAAATTCTGATGCGGGTCATATCAAATGTTCACGCGGGCCGCATTTACCCGCGGGCCGCAGGTTCCCTTCCTCTGGTGTAGCCTCTATAGAGCCGTGGCACAATCCCCCAATTACGGAGTAATGGCTATGAAGGGGCCAATGAAAATTGGATGATTCTTTTTCTAGTTGTCACCTAAAAAGGGCCCATATCAACCTTATTTTCGAGGCCTCGCATCACTACACCGTAGCGCTTAGTGCAGGTGTGGCCAGACCTTTTTGACCCGAAGGGCGAATTCGCGACTGCCTGGCCACTGGAGGGCCGGATACAGTTGGATTTGCGTAATCTATGCAAAAATAGGTTGTGAAAATGTATTGTACTACAATAATATCAATAAAATCACACCATTTTGTTTACACGTTTATAGCGCTGCTTGCAGGCAAGTGCTGCTGCGGCAGACAAGTCAACAAGAGACAAGCAGCAGCCAATGCTGTTGCATTGCTGTTTACAGTCGCAAACGAGGTGCTTGAAAAAATGTGCAAGGCGTTTGGCGGGCCGGATTAAACTGGACGGCGGGCCGTAGTTTGGCCACCCCTGACTGAGTGTGAACAGACCCGTTTGAAGAGAGTTCAGTTAAATATTCGCCCGTTCAAAAATGTGTAGAAGGCATCTTATTAACAAAAAGACATCAGCGCACTTCAGAGGTGAGAGAACTGGACGTTCAGGCCAATACGACGACTGTTCCGAAGAACTGTCAAAATTTTTTAAATGGCATGTGCTATAACAGTGTTTCCCACAGTAAGGGTGGCCACCGAAACAAGGGCGGCGATGGGTCAAAAATGTGTCGCGCCGAGGCGATCCAAACCAGGGTTGTATATTTTCAACGTTCCTTTCATTCCCCATTTCAAGTTCTTTCAATCTTTTTCATCATAGACTAAATTATTGCATCATGCACATTTCATCCGGAAGTTTCAACAGCTGCGTGGTGAAAGACAACGTGGTTTGCAATAATTATGATATTTATTTTGATTCAGACATATGATTCATATCACATGGGTAATCGAATAACACAAGAACACAAAAATGGTTGGTCATAGCGCATTACAGAGTAGATGTTAGTTGATAAACACAGTCATCACAGAGAACGCACTAGCTGTAACTGCATTCACTCATCATCAAACAGGGATCGGGCAGTGGGAGGAATATGAAGACATTCTAGCATCAGGTTCTGAGGTAAACGGCTAAAAAGGTCGGGTGGGAATACTAAACAGCGCACAAAAGCGTGTAAATTGTTTTGATCATGGTTTCAAATGTTTTTGCGAGATATTTAGCTTGAGGCTGACAACAGTTTGTTTTCACTAAATTTAAAGCACGATTTGAGGGTTGTCATTTTACTGGTGTTATATAATCACTTTTTGCGTATTTGGCTTGCACACATCGTCGATATGCTGGGGGTGATGGAGGAATTAATTTTCAAGTGAAGATTAATTGATTATCCTACTACTTTGGAGTTGTTAATTTTACTGTTTTTTAAAGGGTTAATTAAGTTAAAATGTTGAAAGGTTAATAGTGATTTAATGCTGAATAGTTTAATGTGGGTGAAAATTTTAATTTAGCGAACAGAACGGGGAGGTTAGTAGGTCAATGGAGTGTAGAGCCAAAGCAGTTTAAACTGTTTGTAATGCAAAAGACTTCTGTAAAAAAAGAAAAAAGAATAATCGGTGACGACGTCATGACTTTTCTGCTCCCGTTTCCAATCACGTATCTATGAGAGCAAGTATTCCGATACTGACAAGGCTCGCAATCACTTTGATCCTGGTCACGACATGCGCCATGCACTCAGCAAGATCGAACCCTGCATTGAATACGTCATGAGGGAGAAAATTCAACTTCACCAATCGCATGAAATAATGATTACGTTTGTAATAAAATACACTGCTTCATAGTGAGTGGACCACATTGCCACTGCTTGTCTGCGTCTGCCTGTAGCGTAAGTACTTCAAAAAGAGAGGATTGCTGACATTGAAAACTATCTTACCAACTTACTGCCAGGAATCAACCATACAATCATTATTTTCTCAAGTTAAAATACGTTGTTTGAGACTTGGGTTGCGAGATGTTTACCAAACTCAGATTTGGGTCGCGCTCAAAAAGTTTGGGAATCGCTGTGCAAAAAGAAGAGGGTGGAAAACAAAAACAACACATGTTGTTAGATAGATCTAAATGGATACCGTCTCACGGGGACATGGGACAAATTACAAGTCCACCGTCCTATGTGACTTCCATGGGAATCCCATTCCAACGGACAAACCTAGCAATCGAGATCGTGCTATTTGGAATTGTCTGCTAAACACAAAAACAACAACGCAAATTACTCAGATTTAAAATGAAATCGAGCTGTAACTTCCGTAAATTTTTTTGTGATTTTTACGTTGTTGTTTCAAACACCACTTCGCCAGATTTCCGCATTTTACTCTTTCAGCCAATATTTTTTTCAAAACTAGATTTTTATCTTTACCAATATTTTTTCGCCTTTACAGCTCCAACTCATCTAACAACCAACGATACGGAGTGGGAGGCTTTTTTCCTTACGGGTTTTCAGGAATGATATCAGGAGCAGCAACATGTTTCTTCGGTTTTGTTGGCTTCGACATCATCGCAACAACTGGTGAGGAAACACAAACACTATTTGGATAGGAGTATACAGTAATTTTCAACCAAGGTGGTGAAAAATCTTAACTTTATCCACCTTCAACCACATGGAGCGGCCGCACGCACAGCAACTGAAGAAAAAGCATTTTTAGAGTTTTTCTAATTCTTCCCAAAACTTATTTGCAACTTTGCAACATGTGGTACAAGTATCGTTAAACCTATTTTCAGCGATAATCGTGGTTGAAAATAAATATGAGCGGCTTCTCTCTCGGTGTGCAGCTCCAATGCTGCGCAACTGTTCAATTACGAAATGTACAAAAATATTTCGACGCGTGTCAAGAAAAAAGAAAAGTAATGCAACAATTATGAGATCAGGATGAATGAACACAGTCTGGCAAAAGCCTGGAAAAAACGCATCAAAGAAACGCAAAATAATTACAAAAGAGATACTATACTACAATTTCCACGTTGAAATTACCCGCCATTTTGGAATCTCCACCACATTTACAAAACATGTCTGATATTCTCAAAAATTATTTCAGTAACACGGTATCCAACTTCCATCAATGATTGCCCCTACGTTTAGTTGTAGAGATGTAATTGGGCCATGTCCTAAAGACACCTTGTTTTGACAACTGTTTTATCTGAAGGTAAATCTCTCAAATAATCGTTTCAACTTTCAAAATCCAATGACCCTGACGAGATTCTTGTCTCTATGATGATACCAAGTACACATATAATTTCACAATATCTGGCCAACATCTCTACACAATATCTGGCCAACATCTCTGGCCAATATCTGGCCACAGTATCTGGCCAACATCACAATATCTGGCCAACATCTCTACACAATATATATTGTCTCGAACTCGAGACATTTGAATACTCCAACGATAGCGCTTAGTAAAGCTTCCGTAATTCAATCTGTTCACTGTTTGTCGAATCTGCAGGATAAGGAAAAGCCAAATAAAGGTCGGGATATGCGATAAAATCGACAAGCATGCAAGTTGGAAATTGCGATGATATTTTTTTGAAATATTCTACAAAAATTTCAGGGAATGTGAAAACTTTTCAAGTCACGAGTCTCGGTCCAGCACTTTCAGGTCTCGGTCGCGACTTTGGTCTCGGATTATTTTATGAAGTCTGGTCTCGGAAGTTGCAATTGCAATCTCGAATAGATCACTGCTGTGGACATTGCGGGTCATTTTATCCACTACCCATGTACGTGTTAATGACAGTGATGACCAAGTAGCATGCCTTTGTCTTACGTTTTGTAGTTTTTCATTTAAGACATGCAAAATATTAAATTCAGTGTAAACTATTTTCAAAATGATTGCATTCTTAATAGACTTCTTCAAAGGACAAACACAAAGTTGAAAGCTATAAGCTGTTGGTTGCTTATTTATTAGAATGAATTCAGTGCGGCGTGGTTCAAACGTTCTTTCATCATATATTTTATGCAAAAAAAAGTTCTATTAAACTGGTCGAACTGGTTTCGTTGCAACGCTTTTGTTTAAAAAAGTAGCAAACCAAGCTGATATTCATTAATCATGAAGTTTGATAGAAATATAAAAGCTCATCATGCAAAATCTCTCATTGCTGAATGCGAAATAAGGCAACAAATTAGTGTTATTTTTTGTAATATTTTGCAAACATTTCTGTTATTACTGAAGTGATTACCAGCCTTGGTACTGCACATACTTGCGACAATAGAGCTTGCTGAGCAAAATGGAGGCAGGTTTATTTTGTTGCATTTGCCAGCAGTTGCCCCTGAAACTCCCTTCTTTCCTTCAAGTACAGCAGATAGCCTGCTTTTTGTTTAGTATTTAATGATTGGATGAAAAACATGTTCAGCAAAAAGTGAAACGAGCAAATTGTAAAAAACTTTGAGCGTAAACTTTGAATGAATTCGGGAGTTTTTGCATACACTTACATTGGCGTTTTCTTCCAGGTGAGGAAGTTAAGAATCCCCAACGTTCCATCCCACTGTCAATCGTTGCTTCCTTAGTGATTGTGTTTCTGGCTTACTTTGGAATTTCAACAGTTCTAACACTGATGGTTCCTTATTACGAACTTGACGTTGGAGCCCCTTTACCGAAAGCGTTTGACGCAATTGGTTGGAACTGGGCTGTTTACCCCCTAGCTATCGGTGCCACTTGTGCTCTGTCGTCAAGGTTGGTAAAATTGACATTGAAAAGCGTTGTTTCCACGTTAAAGTTATGGGTAATGAGCCTGAAGCCGCGAAACTATTTGAATTGTGGTTGTTATTGAGCATGCAGACATACTATGAGTCAGTGTAGCTAAAATTTTATGAATAGATTTAAGTAACGCCTGTATACAATTCTGTTTATTTTTCATTGTTCTTTAAAGTTGAAATCGTGTATCAAAGTTGAAATTGCTGTCAAAACCATTGAATCATGTTGACTTGTTTAACATTTTTGATATTTATGTTCTGCAGCGGGTTGCTATGCATTTTGTTCGTTATTTGTAGGTCTGTCTGTTGGTGGAGAGGAAAAGTTGACAGGTCTTTTATTGACTGACCACGGATTGTCGCATTCTTTTGTTTATTCCAAAATCATACTTTTGTTATCGATTTGCACAAAAAGAAAAGTTCAACCACAGCAAAATATCATAAATATAGAAGAAAGTAAAGCACATTTTTTGAAACTCTTGTATTAAACAAGGCAAAAATTTAATTCAAGCTGAATAGAGCAGAAACCTTGAAACGATCAAAGGCGTTTAGACTTCAACAATACAGTATTTTCAAAAAAGAGTACATGTAAAGACATTTGTAAAATTGAATTCGTAAAATATTATTCAGTAGAAGCAGTTTCAATGAAAATTAGAAAAATTGACTTTAATCTAGTTTTTAATTTCTTAATCAATGTTAGAAACTACAAAGATGAACAAATGGCAAAGTAGTTGTGGTTAGAAAACGAGTAACTTGCCTTCTTTTATAGTTTAATGGGAGGTCTTTTTCCCATGCCCCGAGTTGTGTATGCCATGGCCCAAGATGGTCTCATTTTCCGCTTCCTTTGTCGGATAAACAAAAGGTTCAAGACTCCCATCATCGCTACTCTTCTCTCAGGACTTCTAGCAGGTAATGAGCTGATATGGGAGCTACTATATGGTGGGTGATTTGCGCACTTGTAGATTTTGATCCAAATGTCCGTGCCGTTCATAAACTGTAACATGCAAACATTTCCAGCTTTTCAAACAAGCGCCAATCACATTCAGTTGAAAAAATGTAGGACATATTGCTGTGAACCGGCTAGGTGGTACAGTTGGTTGAGCACGGCTACCAAAGCTGGGTGAAAAGGTTCGATTCCCAGTTGGTTCATGCCGAAGACTTGTAAAACGGTACTTAGGCCTAATGTCCAGCCTCGTGTCAGGTCAGTGTTTCTCAATCTGAGTCCGCGAACTCGGCTCAGGATGAGTCCACAAGCACTTGGGGCAAATAGGTTTTCTGTAATGCCCTCACACAATAATAACTTTATCAACTTTATACAATTGGCGTTTTTGTTCGTACAGCGATTAAAATGCACCTAACCAACATGAAAAAGTCTATAATTTGCTGTTCCGCGTGGCATTTACACTTTTGAAGTAGTGTGTACAGCAGCTTAAGCGTACAGTTGTTATCTAAACTGCAGTATGTTTTTGTCGTCTTAGTTTATAATTGATAAAGGAAAGCAGACGTTTGCGTATAACGACAACTACTTGAAACTTGGATTTACTTCAGTCGTGGTAAACGGTGAAATCCAGCCACAGTTCGTGCATTGCTTGTAATCCTTGCTCACGGATCTCTCAAAGAAGCTACGTCGGCATTTCGAGTAAAAGTATATAAAATACGTTGACGACATCCTTGAGGTTTTGAAAGAGAAAAAACACCAGGTAACATGATATCGTACTTATTGTCCATCTACTTCAGGAGTAAAAACTTACTCCCACAGTAAAGCAGTCCATGCTTCTTTTTCTGTTGCTTGGACAGATGCAAGAGCAACAGCGCCTTATACAGCAGGAGAGAGCTTAATCAAACCAGCCTCCGTGAAAATAACCAGAATAATGTGCAGTGATGCCGTATCTAACAGCTTAGCTATAGTTTTTCTTCAAACAACACCATCAAGTGGCGCATCCAAGACCTTTCGGTCGATATTCTGAAACAAACTATTGTTGCTGCGAATCGAAGCGAAGTGAAACTTTCAGAGATGGGCGAGACGCGAGACTACAGATGTAGGAAATGAAGCACAGTTCATGGTGTTCGTGCGATACCGCGCGACTGAGGACTACGTGCAACAATCTCTCTTTTGCTGTCCACTTGCCAAACATACCACAAGAAAATAAATGTTTAAGCAGAGTTTTTAAGGTGTTTTAGGGACTCGATTCGGGTCCCTGGAATCAGCGAAAATTATCATCGGGTCCCTGGAATCAGAGAAAACCGGGTCCCTAGGATCAGAGAAATCGGGTCCCTACAGGTCCATACCGGTTACTTAACATTTTACTCAAAAAAACCTGGTTTAAGAAAGTAGATTCTTTCACTGAAAGGAACATCAGCTGTCGCGAACTCACTGCGTGTCTGTTTGTGCCGATGATGCTTCCGCCATGATAAGAATCAAAAAGGCTTTATGAATTTATGAAAAAGGAAAACAAAAATATTTAGGTAGTTATTGTCTTCTTCGCCGAGAAAAAATCAGACAGCGAAGAAATTTAGGAAGATCTGACAGTTCTTAAATAGATTTCATCTGCTGTCAATCACATCAAAAGCCGTCCATTACGCTTTCGTTAATTTGGTGCTTTGTGTGGCGAGATGGGGGCAGAACACAGTCAGGGCCGGATATACCTATGGGCTATATAGGCTCAAACCTAGGGCCTCAAGATCCAAGGGGCCGTCCAGCAAACTGTGGTACGCATAGAGTCAATGGCCGGTATATGATCATTTGGATTAAACTTCGTCAAAAATTTATGTCTTAATTATTATTCAAGAAATTTAGTTTTATTCAGCTTTCGTGGTGATAACGCCAGAGTCTTACAACGAGTTCCCATGAATCTCAATATGGCGGTTGGTCAAGCTGCATGCCAACTATTGTGTCGATATACTCAAAGCACGCTGGCTGCGTCCTACCTTTGCTGAATCGTACCGATTGTTACGTGTAACTCTATCAAAAGAACTTGTGGCTGTTCATGTTTGAAATGCACCTGATCAGTGGCATAACTGAAGGATGGCAGGGGTGCGAAACGCCCCCCCCCTGTCAAGCTAAATGTAAAAACCGGGTCCCTACCTAGCATGCATTTTGGAATTTACTGTTCTTTTGGTTTCAGTACATTGTTGCTTTTTTGCGTTTTTCGGAGTGTTTTCCGGTGATTTCGGGCTTTTGTATAGCTGTTCAATGTCGGATTTGCTATTGTTTCTCAACTATTTTCTGAATGTTAGCCAGTGGGCTCCCTTCGGCTAAGTTTCCCTCTGGCTCAAACCTCTAGTTACGTCACTGCACCTGATCAAAGCAAGGTTGTACTGGAGATAAGAGCTATGTGTAGGGCTAGCAGCAGTACCCTACAATAAAAGCATAGTTGTTTCTTAGGTGACTGAGCAATACAGTAGTTTTGTCAGCGTTTGTATCGCGTAAAGCTCGATTGGTATTTTTAGATGTGATTTTTTCCATTTGAATTTTCTTCAGTAAAGTCATTCAGAAATCAGATTGCTATTGAGTACTTGCGCAAGTTTGTACTGCTCCCATGCTAGGCAAATCAGAGAAGATCTTGATGAGCTTGAATAGCAGGCAAAAGCCACTTTGCCAATTGGCAACCGCAGAACTCTTCCCCAACGAGACAGGTAACTTGGCAATGGCTGTATTGAATAAGGTTGTTCAGCCGAATCACCGTAGAACGTAAGACGTAGTAATCACTGCTGAACATTAAAAAGACCTATCCCAATTGGCCGGTTTCGTAATACAGTTTTCCAAATAGACGTACGTTGGTTAACGAAAGAAGGCAAGTAAAAACACTATGCACGTGTAATTTAATCGATTCTAACAGCTAGACCATGTTTGCAGGTCACAACGAAGGTTGCCAGCAAGTGCTCAACCAGAGCTAGTTTTAAACCTATTCCACCTATTTTGTCAGAATGAGTCCCACACTACAGAAAGCCCCACGCAAGTGCCGACAGAGTTGTCAAGTTCAGGGACGACGGTGAGCGGGTGGGGGTGCATGACGGGGGTATTTTCCTCCTGCCCTTCATAAAGGGGGCAACGGGGCCGAGGTGCCTTTTCATGAAAATATCATATGTAATTTCATGGTTTACCAAGATCGAATTGAAAAAAATGTATTCCAGTTCTTCGCGCACCCAGAAAATTCAGAACGGTTTTCCTTAATTTCTGGTATTATTTTTGAGGTCAACATCGTTGCTGAACAGAAACAAGCATAATTGGTAACGATTTTCTTTTTATAAATTTATATTGGCTTCAACTTTTTTACTGCCTTCCCCTCCCCTAGTGTCAACCGAAATTTCTGACATCTGCAAAATTTCTGACCTACTATTGTTAGTCAGTTATTTTTTTCTCAAAGTAAAGACATAAAGTTTGGCGATTACTTTTTTGAAGTGTGATGTGTAAATTAAGACTTTTTGGTTAGATGTCAGATACTCACAACAAGCTATAGTACGGGAATAACTATAACAACTGAAAAATATTGGACTCAGTCTTAGACCTCAATTATATTTCTTTTTCTCACCCTAATCCAAACTCTATCCTGACGCACGCACTTACCTAAACACCAAATCCTAAGCCCTGATCATCAGTTGTGTCAGCGTATTCGATATGTTGAATGTCGCTCTGTGCATGCGCATATGGCGTGAAGTCAGAAATTTCGCTTGACACCGGCGTCCCTGATTAAACTCACCGGAAGTAAACAATGAAACGTTCTTTACATCACTGAGATCATAATATCAAATTTATTATTATAGCCTGCTTTATGCAGTAGGCTACACATACTTTTTTTAGTTAAAGATGGGAATACTACACGAAATATTAACATACAGAAATGTTTAAATCTGCAAAGTAGGTATGCCGCCATCACACCCCTTAACTTTTTGTTTGATCCCTGGAATGAGTAAAAGATTAAAGTTAAGTGGTGGGCTCAGTGGAGACTAAAAACCTACAGGGAAGAAAATTTGACGAAACGTGCCGGTTCTATAAATGCATGTGTAAAGAAAGAAGACAACATTGGAAAAGTAATTATGAGGAAGGTGGCGACAAACAGAAAAAGCAAGATTCATAATCGAAAATGGAAAACATGACCCATTTCAGTTTGTGAGTGTTTAACTGTGATCTTTTCTATGCTTTATTAATCCTTATATCTTTAAATAAGCACAAAACATGGTCTTTTTCCATTTTAAATTCTTGCAAGCAAATTTTAGGGGTTAAAAGGGCGGCAATTTTATGGTCGGCCCCGGGCGGTACTTGGCCTCGCTACGCCACTGCGAGGCAGTGAGTGATTACGAAATCGGCGCTTGCAATGTTAGCTTAGCTGCCTAGTAAGGTGGCCTAAGTGGTCTTTAGCAGGGTAGCCAGATAGCGGACGGTGAACACTGCCAAACACTGCTGCTCAGTTGATGGTAAATGGATGCCAAATCACTTTGAAAGTACCGAAAAGAAGGTGGCGCAATTTATATATTAGAACAGTCCAATGTGATGTAATATTATGGAAAAGAATGCCATTCTTAACGATACAATCAAGCAATATCTGGAAATTGCTGTGATGGCCTCATTGCTTGGGTGTTTCTATACTTTCGCAAATAACTGTAAAATACTTTAATTTTCAATTCACAGCAGCCTAATGTAAAACATTCAATTAAAAACCCTCGCTTAAGGCAACTTTAGTAAAATACTGACATCTTAGATTGAAAAAATGCTGTGTATACAATAAAGAAAAAAAGTAACACAAAAGACTGCGGGGCCTCCAGAAGCGCGGGGCCCGTAGCAAATCCTAAGTTTGCTACTATATTGTTAGTACGCTACTAATTGTAAGTATCTAACCGCAGCTTGGTTTCTCGTCATCGCTCAACTCCAATAGAAAATCTATATCTTTGCAAAGAAGTAGATCCGTTTTTGTCATTTTCTTCAAACTTAAAAGTGTGCTGTCAAAAAAATTTCTTGGATAAATTTTGTCATATTTTAAAAATTACGTCAGAAAATCGAGGCTGAGTTTATAGGAATTCTCCGCAAAACGGTGGTTGGTGTGGACGGTGATTGGTGCTCGTGGACGAAACTGGCCAATTAAACCTGCCACCCCAGGGTAGAACTTAGCTTCTCAAACTTAAGATTTGAATTAACCATTAACAATACAGTACATAACATTAAGAGACTTTTAATAAGCACTGATGTGGTTTTTATGAAAAAAAGTTTTACTTGAACCAAAATGTTGTCTTAAGAAATATTTTTTCTCAAAATTCTTCGGTCTGAAATTGCTTGCATGCCGAGTAGTACTTCTGATTGGATAGAGATCAACAGTCATACATTTTCTTTTTCCGAGAAAACTCATTAGAATGAGCCTCGTCACCAATTTACTCATACTTAGATGCCTTGCAAGGAAGCGCAACCATTTCAGTTGTGCCTTTTCCCTCTAAAGTGAAACTTGCTCATAAACGGAAGTCTCTAAGCGTATTGTAATTGTAATAAATTAATTCATAATTGCAAGACACTTTGCTTACTTCTACAATAGTATGAACACGTACATTCAGTAAAAACTGTCTTTTTGTTTGTATTCAACGTCGTAAAGAGATTCCTCCTCAACTACTACAAACGTTCATTCGCATGCAAAAAATTGGAAACTGAGTTGTCAGTTACCACCTCAGAGGATGAGTGCGTGACTGTGAGCAGCTGCTAATTGCTAAGTGAGAGCAAACACTAAGATGACAATGCCAGGGAATGAAGACTTGTTAAAAGCATCATACCTGTGAAGTAGGCGAAAAAACGATTGGTTGAACATGCACACCGCTAAATAAACACGTGTACATTGTTTTAACTTTAAGTACCGTACGCCTATAGATGAAATGGATGACCATACGCGCTTGAACCCTAGTGATGAATGGAGTCACATTTTGCAGACGCTGACTCCGCTCCTGCTTCGGGCTTGAGGCCTCCTCCTACAACTCCGAAAAATTTAAAAACTTCAACTCCGACTCCAGTTTCCACTCCGAAGTAGTCCAAACAACTCATAACAAAGACTCATCTTTGCGTGCCATGTGTTCTAAGAAAAAAGCCAAACGTTTTTGCATTTGTTGCAATAAACACTTCAGTTGCAAATCAATTTTTGCTGAGATTATTTAAAACATGATACTTGAAAAATCTTGCAATGTCCATATGTTCTTATTATTCTATTTACCATAGCAAACATCACTAAGGAAATTTTAGAAAACCCTTTAAAAATTTTGGTTGACTGCTGGGCTAACGTGAGCAGCAACTCCGGATCCTACCATTGCTCCTATCAAAACGCAATAGTTCGGTACCGGATCCGGATCCTGCCCAGTGGCGCAACTAGAGGTTTCAACCAGGGGTTGAAAACTTAGCTGAAGGGGGCCAACTGGCCACCGCAGTGGGCCCACTAGCCAACACGCAGTAAAACGTTGAGAAATTATAGTGAGTCCGGGTATGCATGGGTATAGTAAAACCCGAAATCAGTCGAAAACACCCTGAAAAACGCAAAAAACAACAACCTACTGAAAAACAAAAGAATACTAAATACCAAAATATAAGCTAAATGGGGGCTCGGTTTTGAGATTTAGCTTGCCAAGTGGGTGGTTTGCACCCCTGACCCCGTAAGTTACACCGCTGTTCCTGCTCCGGGTATAACTCAAACTATTGACTACGGCTGTGGATCCGATGTGGAATGCAAGCAACGGCCGGAGTCCATTCAGTTATTCCTCATCCGTTATCATCTCTGGTGGAAACTAAGTATGATGCAACAATCGATAAGCTGTTTTGTAAGCAAGACGCAAGCATTTGGAAGCAAAACTGTGCACCCATTCCGAAGTTGCCAGGTACACACTACATGCAAATCTCACAAAATAAAGTCTTTCTCAACAGCGCGATGTTGGTTGCTTTTACCAAATGCTTTTTGATGCATCCAAAAGCGCTGAGAACACTGAACTGCGTCGCAGGCAACAAATTACTGCACATGTTTGAGTAGAAATACGTCCACAACTTTTTCAGTGCTGTGACCGAAAGCTGAACTGACTACGTTTAGTGCTTACAAATAAGCAAATACAAGACAGGAAGTCATTTGCAAATAGTTTGGAAACTTAGATTGTGTCTGGGTCGGTAATTATTTATTTTTGGGTGCACCGCATAGCAGTTGTCATTTTTTGGAATCTTCGACCTTTTTATCTTTTTATCTGGGAATTTTGTTACATTTCGCTGATGCCACCAACCCGCGTGGCATGGTGGCATTTTTTGTGATATGAGATCTATAAGAAAGCAATTTGATTTGACTCTCCGCCTGGCAACTGGTTGACACAACTTTTCAGGCTAACATCAGATGAAAAACAAATGCCTCTCTTTCTTCACTTTTCAATTTAAGAAAGAGCATTTTATATGGTGAAGCATTGTCGCTTGCAAAATTTGCTTAAATTCTTCTTCACGGCTTGGTTGGGATTGTGGTGGTTAAATGAGGGTGTTCTAATGCATCCACCACTATCAAAATGTGTGACATGGTTATGAAATTTAACGACGCCTTTTCTATGCACAAGAATTACCGCAATCATCAAACCACATTATAGCAAGCGATACCAGCCCGGCATTCTTATGGCGAACCTGGTTTTGCTTTCAATTATACTTTTTGTTGTTTCAGCAATCATGGTTCTGCTCTTTGATCTTGAGGATTTGGTGGACATGATGTCCATTGGTACTTTGCTTGCTTACACGCTGGTGGCGATTTGTATTCTAATACTAAGGTACAGTTCCATGTATGCAATTCGTGCAACTGTTTAATAAAGACGTAGCGCATGCATGCATCTTCATACATTATGATATAAAACAATTTTCACAGTTTGCAGTTTTTTTCCCTGAAATGTACCAATTACTAGGAAAGAATCTAAGTTAACTTTACGTCATATAATTTTCCAGGCGGGTCATGAGTGAACACGGTTGTTGTATCAGGTGCGTAAAACCTATGAGGGTAAAAGGTATATTATTTTCCCTGAATATTTTGAAAAAAGGGCATGATGCATCCACTGACAATACCCATTGAAATGGCAATAACAAATATTGCTAAAAAAGCGTAAAACACAAATGCTCCAAATCTGTTTCAAATCTTGAAGAATTATTGAATTTGAAGAATGCTGATGTTTATATAACTCAGGCGCGTAGCCAGAGGGGGCATTGGGGGCATTTGCCCCCTCCCCAATTCAGAAAAATCGCATTAAAAATTTTCAGGTTAATAAAGCTTTTGATGTGAAAGCCGAAAAATTATACAGTGCAAATCAACGCAACTGCAATGAGGAACTTATCCTACTTCAGCTTTTAGTCAAACCTGATCAAAGCAATATGGCTTTCCAATTGCCCATGATTAATCACACTTTGTTTATTGTGTAAATGCTGGAGAGTTCATATCCTGGCTGACAATTACCTTAGGTTTAAACTCCGTGTGGAAATGGCGATAATGAAAGACAATTTGTATCTAAGCGCTTGCGACCACTAACCTAAATTAAAACAAGGAGAAAAGCTTTCCGCAGCTGTTTCTGGCGCACCACCTTGCTGTATCAACCTAAAGATGATCTAGACTTCATTTCAACACCCTCGCAAATTCCTCGCTGATAACTCTGGCGCGTTAAAAATATTGTATAACTTACCCTTTTCTGCAGCATCAGCCGCAGCCTTAAAATTTAAGGTTTAAATGAACATCGAAGATATTTGTTTTTGTACAGTTTTAATGGACCTGTAGGGACCCGATTTCTGATTCTAGGGATCCGATTTTCTCTGATTCTAGGCACCCGAATCCAGTCCGTAAAACACCCTAAAAACCCTGTATTATAACAAATAAATATCTAGACCAGGTCGGAGAACCCGGTTGTGATGGTTCAACCGCAATTATGTGGAGCCTTAATTGCTACCCTATCCTACAGTGATTTTGAAATCATTCAGCTGCAACGGATAGAGTCAGCAACAAAATCCAACGTTATAAGAGCAGAGTTGATGATGGCTACCTAGTAGGAGAAATATATAGGCTACTCTGTAAGTATATTTTTTTGCTGGGAAAGGATTCCTTTCGGTTGCAGTGTAAGTAGTAACATGCTTTTTATTTTGTAAGTGCTGAGGGCATCAACACTGCCATTACTTACAGATAGCTTGCAATCTGTTTTCTCGATAAAGCGCATGTGACTAAAACGAAAATAAATTGAATTTTTTCCCAGTCGATTAAATTTTCATATTCAGACACTCAACTATTTACACCGGAACGGATAGATTAGCGGTTACCAAATTATTTTTAGCACGACACAAACCTGAGTTTGGTGAACACCTCGCGTCCCAAGCCTCAAACAACGAATGAAAAACATAATGATTGTATGGATGATTTCGGCAGTAATTAGTGCTAAGTTCGTTTGGCAGTGATATGTTCTTTTCTTACCTGCGATACAGACAGACAAAGACAAACAGTGGAAACACGGACATTGTACAACTCCGGTTGGAATCGCCTGGGGGCGGCACATTTTTTTGACCCTTTGCCACTCTTGTTTGGTCTCGACCCATACTTTGGAGAACCACTGGGCTAAATAAACCAACCAACCCTTGTGTTAAGCTACGGCGCCAAGTGTTTCTTAACTTTAGTGAAGAGCTGTGGCGATAATCGAGTGTGGCTTCGTTTTCACAAATGCACAACTATTTTTCCACTCTGTGTAGACCGAGTGGGTCGAACATATGCAAGTTTGTTCAGAGGACTTGTGTAACTTTTTCCAATTTACAATATTGGCTTTATCATTTTTGTGAATTATATTGTTAACTCCAAAGAGCTAGCCAAATACCTAAATGTTTTTGGGAAGCATGCTTAGTGCAAGTAGCGTACAAAAATGCTGCCGCAGTCGCATTTCATAGCGTTGAAAAAAACAAACATTTTTCAAACGCGTTGATGGACTTTGCCTTTACGTTATCAGCTGCATACGTCAACCATTCGCTCAAGAACTGGACAAGATCCACGTCTTATGTGTGCGCAAGTTTTGTAAATACTTCGGGAGTCAGGGTCTCCAAACTACCACCCTCGGGCCAAATCCGTCCCAGGAAGTCATTTCAACCGGCCCGCGATGGCTTTTTGTCATTAATATAAAACAATATTTTGCGAAACATTTGTTGATTGGATAGAAATGTAACATATCCAGAAAGAATTACGTTGCATAAAATGTCTTGCCCTCAATCTGTTGTGCAATAGGTTTTGTGGTCATTGGACCAAAAAGTTTAAAACATTAGAGGCTTGTAAATATAAGAAGCGCAATCGTGATGGCGGCCACGATGACTTCTTGCTTAACTGGAATGTTGGCTGCAAAAAGCATACTGCAAATCTTGCGCTTATAGCATCGCGATTGTCACAAGGGCTTTTGCGAGAAAGTTTTACAAGCAAATGGTGGCTTTCATCCAAAGTAGAAGTTTGGAATTTTGCTAAATCTGAACGTAATTATTCAGTAAAAAAGCGCCAGAAAAATGGACGTTTAATGGATGATGCTTTAAAAACAAGGGTCATTAAATATTTCAGTGTTGAGACTTGGTTGTTGTTTGCCCCTCCCTATCTAAATTTCTGGCTACGCGCCTGATATAACTAAACCCGCAAGGACCGTAAGAGCCCAAACTTATTTGCTTTGATGCAATTTCAACTATACCTCGCCGACAGATGGCGCTAGAGAGTCAATGAAGCGATAAATTTAAATTTGTTTGTGAGCAGACACGAAGTCCATAGTATGAACACACACACTCTGCAGAACGCAGGTCGATAAAAACAGACAAAACAGCACGTAGCACAAGGCATTGAAGCCGGCTGAATCACAGGGTTACAGACACTTTTTGCAACTGCATTGAAGACAGAACCACAGGGTTAAAGACACATTCTTAACACTAAAGTTAGATAACACGTAACACTTATTACAAAACTACTGCGGAGTAGGGCTCGAATCCCTAAATTGGTCGAGTCAAAGTAAAATGCGGAAGCATTGTGGCATGTAGTATGACACGCCATCAATCAAATGGATACAGCAAAGTTCGATCACTTATTCACAGAGTAAAATGCGATTAAAGTGTTCAAAGAATAGGGACGAATACAAACAATCTGACTGCATCAAAGCACGTAACCATATGTTGTTAGATTTTCTGCATCTTTCCAGAAACAGGTACGTGTATTTTCGTAACAGAGCCTCAAAGGTAGGAATGTTACATTGAACCTGGTGGCTACTAACATTCGCTCTCCAGGGCAGGTTGTATAGAGCTCTGCAACCAAAATTATACGCCACACGTAATCTCTGCATGCATGACTTCCTGAAATTACACCATAATTGTGATGCATGCATGGGCGTACAAAAGGAACGAAATAGTATGTTTTTAACTGCATTTGAACATCGGGAAAAAGAGGCTCGCAGCTTGTTTGTTGCACAACATTGATATCGCAGATGTCTCTGAAGGTCTTTGTCATCTGAGAGCTCAGTATCCAATACAATCCCCAGATATTTGTATTGGTTAAAAGATTTTACGTTTTGACCACCCATTGTCAACAGTGGAGTGACTGTGCTTTTCGCACTCTTAGCCTTAAACGTCATACAAACAGTTTTGTTGTAGTTGAAAATACAGTGCATCCTCGATTTTCCGGCCCCCGATTAACCGGCCGGGTTCAACAGGGAGGTGCATTCAATTATTTAGTCTAAAATCTACACGTTTTACAGTGGAAAAAAACTAGAAAGCCAATAAACAATATTGTCAAGAAGCTCTGTTTCGTTTAGTATTTAAATTGTTTTGTGGCTAAGCTTGTTCTCATACTAGTTTCGTTTTTTCCTTCTTTTTTCTTTAGGTTCTTTTAAGTGTGGTGTAGGTGGTGGACGGTGGGCACCCTACGATAGATACTTTTCTTATCCGGCCAAGATTTTGGAAAAAGGTTGCCCAACATGGCCGGATAATCGAGG
>Ga0210059_1002118_pt1 | contig 30809 bp, 17 predicted proteins | sample Ectturendosymbi2_FD_188042 | JGI IMG/M metagenome (GOLD analysis project Ga0210059, IMG submission 188042) | Ecteinascidia turbinata endosymbiont from Florida, USA - Sample 2 (SPAdes) (version 2) | ecosystem: Host-associated > Tunicates > Ascidians > Unclassified | place: Key West, Florida...
AAGCAATAAAAGAGTGATCGTGGCGTGGAAGCTCTGCCGATATTAACTTGTGAACCATTGAACGTAACGACTAGCGTACGCGGAGAGTGATCATGGCATGTGAACTCTATTGTTGCTTGCTGCCACAATGCGAAGCTTTGCGCATATGCCGCTCGGGATTTCCGATCGCAACACAAGCATTGTTTAGCTGTCCATACAACCAAGACTCATATTTCCGTACGAAATGAGATATACCTGCCAGACCCGGCACTTTTCAACTGTTGCTTTAAACCACAGCAATCCTGCAAGGCTGTTAAAAGATGACCTGAAGCTATGCCTGAGATACGAACATGCATTGCAGGAAAGTTTTTCTGCGTGGATGTTGCTACAGCTCGTCTAGATTCTAGAATTGTTTGTCCTTGGTCCTTGGTTCTTTGATCCTAGGTCCTTGGTCCTTGGTCCTTGCTAACTGGATGTACTGCTTTCAATCTCATTCCTGAGTCATATAGCGTAGTGCTACTTGGTTCAATTCCTTGGTGTCACTCGAAGGAAAAATGCCAAAATTGCCAGTTTTCTGACCCTACCTACCAATCGCAGTAAATAAAAAGTCTAAAATTTTGACGTGTAGTGACTAGCGTAAAACACATGAACAACCTATGATGGAATGTTTTGATAACAAGTCAAGCGCGAGGCCCCGGGGATTTGCGCAATGTATACTCCGGCCCTGAGCTCTGTGCTATCTTTGCAACACTTCATATTGTTTAGTACATTCACGAACATCCAAAAGAACTCGTTTAACTGTCACGACACAAAGAAATTCTTCACTCACACTCGGCAGTCCCATACATCAGTTTTATTTATATGCATGAAAAGCAGCGCATTCTGAAGCTTAGTCGTGACCTGATGTTTTTGTGCGAAGCCACGTCTTCAACTAACGAAGTGCATTAGTTGCTTCCTCTTACCGCAATTGTTGCAGGAAGTATGAAACACGTTTTGTAATTTTATCATCTCAAAGCACAACTGTTTTCTTTACACTGGTAAATGCTTTCATGCATTTTCACCACAGTTTGCAAATCAGTTTGAGTGCATTTTGCAGAACGTCTTTGGAAGACCATCAACTGCGGGCAAACTGATTTGTTTTGGTGTACCACTTGAGAAATTCCCAAGTAGTTCTCAAGTAATTTGGAACCTTTGAAGTTTGTAGAAAGTTGAATCGAAGCTATTGCTTGGTCCTCATTACAAGGTAAGACACGTAGTTGCAGGTATATCAAGTTATATTTTTGCATGTTGTTATTCTGGCTCGTGCTTAAATACTCCATTGGGCCCATCGCCAGGATTTCGCAACGGGGGGACACATATTTTAAATACAATATTGGATGTATGCAGCAACCGGGGACCAAACATGAAATGGGGGCCGGGCCCCACTTTCCCCCCCCGCTAGCGACGACCCTGTGCTTTATCATGTCAATCTCAGACCAATACCGGATTAAGGCGGAACGGGGCCAGCAGCGCGGGGCGAAGTTTAAAATGCGCTTAAATTCTGTGAGCATCCATGTGACTACCATTTTGCATACTGAATTTCGTAAGTACAAAAAACTTTGTCATAAATAGCAACTGGTGGACATAATGGACTATATATCTCTTCTACTTAAAAGTATATACGTAAGTTTTCTACCAAGAAAGACTACATTTCTGTACAGCTCACGGGTACAATAGAGACAATAATTGACAGTTCGAGACTCATCAACAAGTTTGATCATTGCTATATGTAGACAGTGTAGTCTCACTCTCAGTGTGTCGAAGTAAATTGTCAAAAACAGCAAACCTATTGCTTGAGATTACATTTTATAGATTTTGCCATAGCGAATTTTTTTACGCTACTGATAGTGTTCATTTGCAGTGGTGTAACTGGACGTTTGAGCCAGGAGGGGAAAAACTTAGCTGAAGCGATCCCACTAGCCAACACTCAGAAAAAAAGTTAAGAAATGATAGTGAGTTCGGATATCATGGTGTCTATACTAGCTAAAAAATGAAAACACCCCGAAAAACGCAAAAAAACAACAACCTACTGAAAACCAAAAGAATAGCAAATATCAAAATGTAAGCTAAAGGGGAGCAAGTTTTTTCATTTAGCTTGCCCGGGTTGAGGCGGCTCGCTCCCTGCCCACCGTCAGTTATGCCAGTGTCTGTTTCACCTAGTTGTTCATGCTTTGTCTATAGTCTTTGGAATGCGAGAGCCTGTCACCTTTGGAATCAGGCTGTTGAGCTTCTTATGTCTACTGGTGCTCCTTTGATCATTCTGCCATCTTAAGTTTCGAAAATGGTCGTTCTCCACTGCAGTTGATCACCATAAGATTTAATTAAATACGTAAATCGTTTGCCACATTTGTACAAGACTCCAAGTACACTATCCAATGGGTAATGAATATATGCCATATTCAGGGCGGCCACTGAGATTTTTTGAAAAAGTCCATATACACTCACAAAAAAAGATTTGAATAGAAAATCCCAGGTAGACACAAAATTAGGTTAATCTTTCTACTATCTACCATGTCTGGGCATCTGTAAGTCATAAAACGTACTAGTGAGCACCTACTGCAACTTTGCAAATGAACTTTTACGTCTGCCGGAATTATTATATGGCAGTAACATGGGCTTGTTTGCATTTCTGGCGGTGATCTGGCAGAATTTACAATGCTTAAGTCTTCAATCCCAGTGTCCTTTTGTAGCTAACCTTTGAGATTTGGATATTGCAACTACTCTACCCTAAAATTGCTGTGTGTACCACTCCCTCTGTTGCTTTGAGCTTGCTTCATTAGTAGTTCTGTCACTTTAACTCATTGCACCTAGCTAATATTAACAGCTTATACGGTGTCAGTTGTTTGTTCATCAGTTATGCTGAAAACTAAAGTTTTTTGATAAAACAAGATAAAGAAAGATGAGACTAGAAATAAACTTCAGATCTTGAATCACCGATATGCACAGTTAAAACCCCCACATCTTCAGAAGAAAAATGCAGAAACCCAGAAAGGCATTAAACCCCAAATGTGAAAGCAAAACACCTGGTTTGGCACCACTGTCAATCATTTTGAAAGTATCAAAAACGTAACGCAAATTATAGAAGAGGTCAATGTGATGTAATAATATTTTCTAAAAATGCCATTCATAATAATACAATCATAAGCAATATCTGGAAATTTCTGCAATTTCGCCTCATTGCTTGACTGGTCCCATATTGCTGCTAATAACTGTAAAACACTTTAAATTTCAATTGACATTAATTTAATGTAAAAGCATTCAACTGAAAACCTTCGCGTAATTGCTTATGACAAAATTATATGACAAAACTCTTGGACTGAAATTCTATACATATAATCAGGGGCGGATATCAGAGGAGGCGAAGAGGCGGTCGCCTCGGGCTCCCGTCTTTCAGAGATGCCGTGAGACCCCCTTTTGAGATTTTTATATTTAGGTTTTCCATTGCTTTTAACCTTATTAATCACTCTGGAGCCACATCTAAAGCAAGTAAGATGTTTGTTGAAATAAAGCAAAAATTGTGTGCAAATGTGCCAAAAGGGACCCCTGAACAACTGTGTAGAGTAGACAACGAACAAATGAAAATCAAGTGACTTTGTTGGTGGATTTGCACCTTTTGAGCATGCCAATCATTGTTGAGCTAAGCGCTTGCATGCAGGAGTAAATAAGATCAGATGGTCTGACGGCTGGTCATGACAGCCAGTACAGCGAGTTCACTACGTATTTGCGTTTTCTTCAGTTTGTCGTAAATTCATCGTTACCCATCAGTTATTATAAGTTATCGTACATGAATATAAGTGGCCTGCTTTTGTGTATTCTGTGAGAAGACAGAAACAGACTTCAAACAATTTACAACGTGAAATTGACTGTCACGCAGAAGCAAATTCCCAGACAAAATGAAAAATTCAACTTGCTTTCACCGAATAATGTCTCTGTATAGCATGCATGTGTAAAATACAGGGACCATTTCTGTGAGCTTTCCTCGGGCACCTAAAAATTCTAATATCCATTCTCGCGTATAATAAAGAAAATTTAACACAACGCACCGCGGGGCCACTAAAAGCGCGGGGCCCGCAGCAATTGCTATATTTGCTATTACTGTTAATCTGGCACTGGCTCAGGCCACCTGTACAGTCTCTATCAGTAGTACATTGGGTGATTAGATCAGTTGCTAAGCTTCATATGTACTGCATATGTGACATGTTTAGAACTTAGTTAAATCTTAAGTATGTTTAGCTTTACAAATTTATGCAATGTTCACGTATAATTTATTATGTATTTTTGTCATAATTGAATTAATGCAAAATATTAATGCCATCTGAAAATTAAAATGTGTATGGCAACATGGTGGAGGGAAGTATAATGTACCAACAGCTACACAAAATTCATAGGGGAAGTTTGTCGCACAAAAGTTTTCGAGCAAATTTGTGGAAATTCTGGCAAAATATATATCCTTCGCGCCCCCAAAAATTGCCTGGTCCTTCAACATATGTTGAGTATTGAGATGTTTTGTTAGCAAAAGGACGGAAACTGTACAGATATATCATTTTATATGAAGAGGACAATTTGTTTTCACTTTGCGACATTGAAAATCAAGGGAATTATGCTTTAACCCTGGTGGGTCATAGATCCTCATCGTTTTTATACTTTTTTTTTGCTTTCCGCAATGAGATATTAAACGCTTTTCTTCCTTTAAACTTCCCTGTACTTTGTGTATGTATATATATATATATCTATATAAATGTTTCAATGTTGGACATTGGAGTTTACACGTACTTGAAAATACGGAAAATTACGCACCCTTCTGTTTTGCAAAATTTATACAAAATCTCTTTTTATTCTGTAATGATGCGTCTTTTTGTAAAATTAGAAGTTCGTTTCCGTAGATTACAAATTTTTCTCACACTACAAATGAAAACACGCTGCTCCCGTTTTCGTAACATCGCATAGCCCAAGGGTTCCCAACCTGTAGTACACGTACCCCAGGGGTATATTTGCCTATCTCAAGGGTATATTTTTTGTACAGCTGCAAAAATTCATTATGGGACATAAAAACGCGCTCTACCTTTGAAGGTCTAAAAATCTAAAAGATAATAAAAATTCAGTGAATTTTTGTTATTTTTACCTTCAGAAGTTTCAAGCGAAGAGAAACATACCACATTGCTGTAGCTTCATCATAGGCTTTGCAATAGTCAAGATAGCTTTAAAATTGCACGAAATAATACTGTACAAGGGAACAACAAAACTTACAGATTGTACCAGTGTTTTTCAACCATTTTGCTGCAGTGGAACCCTCTGCAAATGTTTGCTTTGCTCATGGAACCCTACGCAATTGTGAAACTGTGGTATTGCTACAACCGCATAGAACTGTGGTTCCCAGCAGGCCCGTAGCCAGGTTTCAAGATTCGGTGGGGCGCAATACATTTTAAGGGGGGCACGATTTTTGCTTTTACTACATGTTTAGAACAAATTTTTCTGGGCGCAACAAAATTTCGGGGGGCACAAAAGAAATTTAGGGGGGCACTGCCCCCGACTGCCCCCCGTGGCTTCAGGCCTGGTTCCCAGGCATATTCGGTCTCTTTCGGCGGAACCCTGGGGTTCCGTGGAACCTCCGTTGAAAAACACTGGATTATACGAACTTTGGAAAGCAATAGATATGAATTGAAATAAGGCGAGTGGCGTGCAGTAATACTGGTTAGTATACCGGGAATAGCTAAAATCAGATCAAACTTGCACACAAGCCAATATTCTGACAACGTTCCCTCTGACCACCGCCAGGGACGGGCGCTGGTGGAATCACTGCCGCTTCCTGGGATCACACCAGACACATAAACACGTTTCTTTGCAAGGCAGCTCAAAAAAGGGTCAGTGGACATGTCGTACACCAGCGGTTTCAATGGCGTCTGGTTGAAAGCAGCAGTTGTTAAGGTCATTGTATTTTCAGCATGTTGCAGTGCCTCAGCTTCTGTTGTTGCAATGCCTGCCTCGCTGCCTGAATGGCGCTGTTTTTTAGTGACACTGAGCAAGAGTGTCCACAACTGTCGCGCTCCATAGCAAGCTTAGGCCTCTGTACCAGGGGCCCAAAGTCAATCCATCAGGCCTCCTTCCATCCCCTGTCAAGCCGACAGGCTCCAGGGTTGAGAGGAGATTAATGCGAGTGAATGACCTTTTGGGAATGGAGTTGCTAACTGAATCTCTGGGGAAGTGGCTTGCATTTCTGAAGCAGGTGAGTCCATGGAGCCCTAGCTTTATCAACAGTTTCACCACAGTGGGATTCCGTGCTTTCAAAAATTTTGGAACCAGTTCAGATGGCAATTGCAATACGGAGCTTATCAGCGCTGAGCAGGTTTCCAACGTTAGCAATTGGGAAGGTTTCTCACCAGGCAGCAGTGTGGCTCCCCTGCAGCCAGTAGTCGACATTTGTCCCAAGGACTACGAGTATGGAGCAGGGTATTGAGTGAATCTCTGCATGCGAGATCAACCCAGGCTGATTCTATTTCCTTTTGTAGTGGTGATGAATATTGGTGTTCAGACCTAGCGTTAGTTGCGTCGTTTACTCCACAATGAGGGGGTTCCATGTTAAGAGAGGGAAGCAAACCGTTGACAAGGCCCGTACATGTATAAGACGATCACAGTAAACATGACAAAAACAAATCTGTATCGGAACGAAAGCCAAGGCCTCCGTGTTGAATTGGTAGGGATGCTTGTGATCAGCTTTCTTTTCCAAAAGTCACATTACATACTTTTTCTGTTGGTTTTTATAGCACTGTCAAATTCCTCCAGTTCCTCCTGGTACGTGAAGCATGGGGGCACTATGTAACAAATATATTACTTTAGGGACTGAGAGGAAATTTTTAAAGATGAAAATAGTTTGATGCTTTTCGATTAGCTCGAGGTTTTCTATGATGTTGTCAAACACTTTAGTTTTTGCCTCTAAGTGCAGTGGAGCAGATTCCTGATGCAGAGGGGATCCACGTAACTGCCATTGATTGGGGTCTGGGATTGAGAGAGATGAAAATTGAGAAGGATGTTTCTGGAAGAGCTTACTTATTTGGAGCTCGTTATTGTTTGTGTGGTTGATAATGATAATGAGTAGATCGTCTTTAGAATTATTAATCTCCAGGCCAATTAAAGATAGTCCATTCTTGATGGTGGTAGCGTTGCTGAGCACGGTCCGTGGTCTCCACCAATACATCCATCATCAAGGTACCAAACATTTAGGCCAGACTTTTGTCATTTTACTCAGCCTTTTTGTCAAACAAATTTAGGGGCACATGCTCCTCTGTCAATGCTGAAAGGGTACATGGTCAGGGAAAGGTTGGGAACCCAAGCAACTGCAGAAAAAACACAAAATGCTAGCGACTTAAGACTTAATAAAAACACAAAGAGTTCCTCAATTTTTGTGGAATAGTTCGCCACATTTTTAACGAAGCGTCTCATCACACTTTTCTCACTGAAATCGAGCGTTTTTTGCCACAAGAACAATAAAGCACGATGCAAGAAATATTTCTTAGCCGTCAACAGGGCCGGCGCCAGCCATTCCAGTACCCTAGGCAAGATCCTTTCCAGCTCCCACCCCTCCTATACAAAGAACCTTACTATACTCATCACATATATTACGGAAATACAAAGGACGTTTTCTACTTTAGAAAAGTTTATTACATGAATAAAATTTATACCAAATTGCGACGTACTGTAGCTTGCCTAGTATGTGTGAAATTGAAATTATTAGGAAAAATATTAACCATTCTTGCAGCAAACCTGAAATAGTGTAGTACCTTTGTCTTCTCATGAACTGCGTGAACGTGTGTTTCATTCAGTTTAATCACGTTCATTCCCTTTGTTTGGTCTACGTTCGTCACTTCCTGAACCACACAATTGCATTTTTGGCGCCCTCTTTGACCCAGCGCCCTAGGCAGCCGCCTAGTTCGCCTAATGGTAGCGCCGTCCCTGGTCGTCAAGATGACAATTTCAATATGTGTGAATAGAAAGATCCTTAGAATGAAGTCGACGACATGAAAGGAAAACAGTCGAACACTGAAAAGAACAGTTTTTTCTTATTTAAATATTCAGGCTCTAGCCCCGGGGTCTGTAACAGTTGCTCTGTTCCATAAGTTTTCCTAACAGTCGAGGCGGCCGGCAATGCAGATTGTTGTTTTACCACCAGGCGTTTCGTTGATGTTAGTTGATTTAGGACTGACAAAATCTGAAATTTTTTTTAATTCGGCTCGGCCCAATTTGATGTTTTATTTTTTAGAAGTGAAAAAACGGTCCTGAAAATTTGTGTTTGATTTCACAAGTGGTATAGACCGTCACAGGCAGCGTTACTGTACATGTTATATTGTTTTCATTGTAGAAAAATGAAAGTGATTGTCGCTGGATATCCAAAGACAGGCACCAAAACCATGGCCACTGCTTTGCGAATTCTGGGATACAATGTTCACGATTTTATTGAGCAATATTGGTTCCACTGTGAGGAATGGATGAAAATTTTCAAGACTGGTGGCGCTGTGCATGGTATTAAACTAATGTATGAAGGCGTTGACGCCGTCACAGACGCTCCAGCATGCTATTTTTGGGAACAACTTTCTGAAGCTTTTCCTGATTCCAAGGTAAACTGAGTTCTGGACAACGCTTAAGAATTATGATGGACGCGCAACTCGGCAAAGATTCATATATAAAAGAAATTTCAACAAAAAACGGTCCGCTTTGCTGAAGTGCATAATTTTAAAGAAAATCGTCTCTTCAATTAGTTAAGACTTTCTTTAGTTTGAAATATGAGGTGAAATTGCATTCACAGCAGGCGAGAAATTAACTCCTCAAAATTGCAATTTACGTTGATTTTTGTTGCTAAAGAGTAGCTTATCAGGCACTGTTCGTACCCATACGTCGTAGTATTGGGGTCTCGGAAATTCTGAAATCCTGGGATTTTAACGTTTTTTTCTAGTCCCGATCTCGCGATTAATTTTGTTAAAATCCCGGGATTTTAAGAATAAAGGTCAAGGCAGTGCCATTTCGCATAGATTTGTGGATTCCTATCTATCGAAAGGAATCCTTTAACAGCCAAGAACGAGACACTGATCTTATCAGAGTATATATTTAGCTTAGCCTGCTGAGTAGACATCATCAGCTCGTATTCAAATACATTTGTAGATTATATTAACAATGTCGATTGTCTTGGGCATAAAGGAGTTTGAGTGTCTAGTGTTTAATTATACCAACTCTTGTGTAATAATTCATTGAACAATGGCAAGGTATGTAGTAAGTTGCTACACCTGTTGCAATCAGCATTGCAATGCTCCTAGATATTTTTCACTAGATCCTGTTAATTTGGAAGTCATTCAGTGTTCTAATTATTTTCGAGAAGAACCTAGTTACTTTTTATAATACTAATGCGGAAGTCAGCGAAGCCTTGGCTAGATGTGGTCGTGTGGTGCTGAAGGAAATGCAGCTACGCGACACCAGCGAAAAAGAGAGACAGCCAAGAGAGGTTGAATGAAAACACTCAAACCATCAACCCTACATCTGTTGAGACTGAAAGTGCTTTTCGGCTCTTGGCTATATGGCAAATAAAATCAGGAGCCTTTTCAACGATAACGCTGATGATGCTCTCCTGTTCATACGTCAATATTATAAGAAATAAATGCGGTTACTGCAGCTTATTGGCGTACTTTTTTTAAATTTTGCTATTGCCGAAAAGACCCTGAAATGTTTGAGTAGAAATGCCGGGATTTCTAATTTGATCCAGAACTCCTAATCCTGGCTGGGTGCAGTTTCATAATTGTTACTTAGAAATTTATAAACACAAAGAGAGCCTTATTGTGGAATCGACGTAAACGGGCAATTTGATTTGGTCTTCAAAAATATTACTTTAATACAGCTGCAAGTTTCCCATAAATATTGTAAATTAATGATACATTTAAAAAAATTACACTCATTCTGTAAATATACTGCTAGAAGCTTATATCCACAGAATTGGTGAAATAATTTAAAACTTTGTTTTGCAGGCAAGTTTTATTGCAGTGTATTTTTGCAGATTAGTATGATAATTCAAATACAACTAGAATCAGCCCAAAAATCTCTGCACACTTCGTTAAATACAAAGTCTAAAATTTGTTTTTGGTTTCGCATACCAATTTTTTTGGTATGAAAAAGCCACTCGTCATTCATGCGCTACTTTTTTTTGTTGTAACTGCTTGTTTCAACCTATAATTCACAAACATTTCAGATTGTTTTGTTAACAAGGGATGAAGATAATTGGTTTGAGAGCTGGAAAAGGCAGTACGACCAACTTGACATTGACATTTACAGAAACTATTTCATTGGTTGCTTTTCTCCATCAGGATGGAAGTTGCGACAATTTGGGTTTACCACCGGTTTGTCTTGTTGTATGCTCTTGAGGGTAATTTACATTTTTCGCGTTTGACGTTTGGATAAAAATTAAGTTGCTTCTCTGAATCTGAACAAACTCACTGTTCTGCGAGTGTTTCAGTACGAGACCACAAAAGTGCTTTTGATTTTTCGTGTCAATTTCTTGTTGTGAAAACAAAAAGTTCTCTGCCTCGCATAGTCAAGGGAGATAAAGAGAGGCATAAAACCCACGTTTTGAACAAGCTTTCCACGAAATTCTCCTGCTTGTGGATCAGCCCTGACATATTAACATATAGCAAAATGTCCGCACGCTGAAGAAAAGCTCTCCTTGCAGTGCTCAAGAAAGTAAGCGAAACAGCAGTGTTTGAAGATTCTGTTGCGATCGGAGGACCCGAGCGGCAAGCGCGCAAAACTTCACACGGTGGCAGCAAGAAACAAGTCTGGCTATTACGTTTTCACAAAACTACAGACATTCTTTGTCTACATTGCACTTCGCTGACGTACAACACCTTTCGAAGATAAAATTCAAAACTTGACAATTCTTTTGTTATGGCCTTGAACAGCACGAACAATACTGTACCTTCAAGCAAAACGTTATGGCTTGTTGTGCAGCCGAGTATACGATTCGCAAGTAGGCGATTACAGCTACCTAAGAAAGAGTTTCGATGCAGGATTTTCACTTTGCGACGGTGAGTTAGAGTTAGCTCAACTATATAGTTCCGCCGTATGGATAACTCCCAAGTGCCAACATCGCAGGCGGATCTTCTGTATATTATCGCATGAAAAAGCACATTTACTTCACGTAACGTGGTTGTGACTAGACTAAGCAACGATTTGTAAAATATTTGCATCGCAAAGCAGTTAAAATACTTGGCTAATATTTTTATTCGTTTTTACCTCAGTCTGAAGAACGAGCTACCTGCATTTATTTGCAGTGCTTGTGCTTGATTTGTCTTTGCCGAATTTAAAGATTACTAAATTAACCTTGTCTTGGCCAAATTTTACAACTTCAGATTTTTAAATCTCACAGCCACACTTGCATTGCTTTAGAGCAGGGTTTTTTAAGGAAAATGTTAGGTACCCGCTGTGGACCTGTAGGGACTCGATTTCTCTGATTCTAGGGACCCGATGATAATTTTCTGATTCTAGGGACCCAATTTTCAATTCAAGGGACCGAATCGGGTCCCTAAAACACCTTAAACCCTGCTTTAGTGTATTCTGTTGCATTTTGTTACTTCATTTTTCCTCTTCATTTCACATGTCTTCAGCTTATTGTTGCTTCATGCCAAAGCAATAGGGCTGTTTGAGTATACGATAAGAGAAGGCTTTTCGCCAAATCTTTGTGCCTCAAATATGTAGTTCACAACAATTTGCAGAATTCCTAATCCTCCAGTTTTCATTAACATGCAACTCTTTTTTCTGCCCTTTGATGTTTTTTTCTTTGCTCGTCTTAGCGCATTTTTGTTACGCCGTGGTTTGATTCACGAAAATGAAGCTCTATTCAAATTCAAATACAATAGGCCAGTGCTCTTCAACCTTTTTCGTTACGATGCACCCTTAAAGATGTTTTGACAAATTCATGCACCCCATTTACTTGAGCACTTAAACTCATGCACCCTGTTTACTGACACTTCCCCCGTGTCCCCCACGTAATTGCACCCATGTCTGTAAGTACCCTGGTCTAAATCAGCAAGTACCCTAATTCAGTAACTCAGCTACATATTCAATTGATAATGGTTCATTGTCTGTTGCTTATGAATCACAAAATCATCTAGATACAACAATTAGCTTGATGTGGTGTGATGCTTATGCACCACACTTTAGAATCTGCAAAGTCTCGGTTAAATCTTCAAAGTCATTGGTTGGTCAATGGTTCATTTGTGCTAACAGAAAGTTTTTGTGAAAATTATCTGTTTAGTATGACAAGTTTGTGATGCACCTCTGTGAACCCATTCTTAGTGGTGCACCCTACGCATATTTTGGTGCACCCTAGGGTGAACCGTGCACACCGGTTGAAGAGCGCTGCAGTAGGCTACATTGTTTTGTGCAGTCGTGGCTCTGTGCATGACGTTTTAAACAGTAAGCGCTAAGCGGTGATAGACTGCAGTTCGGAAGTTCTGCATTAAAGATTGAATAGCCTCCCCTTTATCCAATATTAATATTTTTCCGAGGTCCACTCTGACCTGGAGGACTGATCTGGTTCTTCAGCCATACAAGCCTATCAGTAACCGATAGGCAAGAGGAAGTGATTTTCCACTCAGGCAGCCCCTACAGCTATGTCTGACAACCAGATCCGTCACCAGAAAGTCGTTAGTGGGGGGCTTTACGTTTGTGCGGAGGTGCTTTACGTTCGTGCAGGGGGGCTTGACATTCCAATTTGACAAAAACTCCACTAATTTATAGTGTTTAATATTTCAATTTGGTGGGGTTTGGAGCATTTTTTGGGGGGCTAAGCCCTCCAAAGCCCCCCCGTGGTGAGTGGACTGCTGACACCAACGTGTTAGCTATGCCTTTCCTCGGGATTCACTTGTGGACATAGGCAGAGCCGGTGCTAGGTGTTTTGGGCACCCCAAGCCTGAACTTTGGTCCGCCAATATAAAACATATTACATTTGACACATAATATTGATAATGGCTCATTGTCTGTTGCTAAATACAAACGTCGATTTGTTTTAATAAATGCTTATAAAAGCATGTTTCAATTCATACCGATGACATAAGAATTGCTGTATAATATCCAAAGTAAAAAAATCGGAAGATCTAACGAACATATTGCATGTTTGCCACCAGGCATTCTTCAATCAAACGTTTTGTTCTTCTGGTATGAATTTATTTGGAAAACGTCCTACCGCTTCGACTTATCATACGACGAGTCATTTTCAACTGAAAAACAAAAATGGGTACGAATTAGCGATAAACAGCAATAATAGCAAAAGCTAGGCATAAATAAAACAGGCGCTTTAGAAAAACAGCGGTAAGATCAAAGAGTTCAATGTTTATAGCAGTGCTGTTAATCAAATTTTATACGTAGTCATTTAAAATCAAACAGTCACAACAGATAGAAACTGCCAATGAGTAAACTTAATTAAAATGATTAATCAAATAAAATTTCATTGTGCAAGCGCAGAAAGAGATCGTTAAACTTTATTATTTAAAAGAACAACTTGACAACTGTATCATTTAATGTTAGGCTGCTTTCTTATATTCACACCAGAAAATCAACATTTTTGATTGATCTAACGAACAGTTAGACTATGATTTTTCTAACTAGCATCATAGCAGTAAATCTTCCACTACAAGACCACATAGACAAACAAGACGATAAAAACAACACCACGCAAAGAAAAAAATTTTTTGTATGTTACTAACTCGAATATTTGAATTAAGTAGAAAGTCTTACCTCTCTATGGAATATCGTTGAAAATCAGGTAACTTTTGTAGACAAACACACAATGTTAATTTTGACAAGGTGAATAAAATTAGCGCCATCTTGTGGAAAAATCTTTTAAACACTGCTGTAAAACGATTGCTCATTGGCTAAAATAACTATACCTACATGAAAGATACATTGCTATTAACTGGATTTTTCATAGGTGTAAAGCGTTGAGTTTTCACTGAACAACTCTGATGCATGATACACTGGATATTACAGGCGTGGGCTACGACTACGATTTTACCTGATTTTATACCTTAGAAACCGGCTATTTTATTCTTGTACAGTGAAAGGATACAACACAGGTCTGCACAGTGGCGGATTAAGGGGGGTGCTAACTGGGCTACAGCCAGGGGCCCCCAATTCTTGAATCGGTAAAAAGTGCAATATGTGAACACTACACAATACGCTGTAAAAGATACCATCGCCAATCGGAACTAATAAGTAGGCGCTCTGTGCTCACTCAGTGAAATTGCTTCGTTGACATAAAAGTAGTCAGTTCTTTGGCGTGTGGTCTGGCCGACACTCACTAACAAGTTAGTACTCCAAAGTCTAACAAATCAAGGTATTCCATCCGCTTGTTTTATTTTGGTTTGCGCTGCGCATGCGGTATCCACGTCATTTGAACATCGGTCCTGCAGACGGCGGCGAAGGAAGTTGTGTGAAAGTATATAGATTGTAGCTTAGGATATCAATCATGGTGTTATATGGCAGGACTGCCAGAGTTGGTATATACGCCACGTTTCTATCGTGTACTTCATATGTGTGTGTGTTCTTTGTTACTGCGATGCATGTTTGAAGTCTAGCACGTTGCGTGTGGGAGGGAAGACCTTACACAATACACAGTGTCAACTGGTAGTTTCGTACTAATTCTGGTACGATTTACTTCCAAAACGCAAGTTTGGACATTTTGGTACATACTACTTTTATGTGAATCGCCATTAATTGGCACAATTCTGGATAACTGACTTAAAACAGAGTAAACGCAATAATGAAAGAAAGTCGGCAGAACGTTAACTGATAACAAGAATTAAATCGTTTCAAGCACGTTTTAGTTCTGTTTACATTTCGTTCAAGTAGCTCTAAGCTTGCTCACGCTAAACTCAATGACTCATTCGATATACGAGCTCTTTGGCGTCCGGCTGCTTTCGGGGATTTTCGGAAAAAAAACGCCTAAACGCACACGGCTTTGCGCGGGAATTTCTCTGGTCTGGTATGCTCTACAGACCCGGTAAAAGTCTCAAAAGACGCGGCAAGTCTTCTAGACTGCTCTCGAAAAAAAATTTTTTGCTTGGGGGGTGCGGGTTTTTTGTGAGTGACGTCATAAGTGGAGTGCTTTTAGGCCACCTTGGCCCACTTTGCCTGGCCCTGGGCACCAACCGTTAGGTGGTAGTATTTCGCTGAAGTTTTTACTGGAAACTATGCTACAATCCGAGTCTTTTGATACTATGGATGACCTGCTGGGGTTTCGGGTTCAAAAGTTATGATGTAAGTTAATACAAATTTTTGACTAATTAGCTAATTAGATAATTAATTAATTTTTTTATTTTAGATCATAACTTTTGAACCAGAAACACTAGAAAGTCGATCAAAGGCTCAAACGACTCGGACTCGAGCCTAGTTTCCAATGAAAACTTCAGCGAAACACTTTGGCCTAGTGGTTGGGCACTAGACCAGGCAACATGAGCCAAAATGACACCAAAACTACTTCACTTATGACGTCAGTCACAAAGAATCCGCACCCCCAACCAAAAAATTTTTTTTCGAGTGCAATCTACTAGACTGGCCGATCCGTTTGAGCCCTTGAACAGCTCTCTAGCGCAATCGGCGGAAGAGCTATAGCGTTGGTACGGCAACCGAAAACTGCTATTTTTTAGGCCGAAATCGAAGTACGAATATATCGTACGCCGGATCTCAAAGTTTAAGTCGTAAGATGTGCTTTTCGTTAAGACTTTTGTTGAGTACTTTTTTAAATTCTAAGTGCAGTAGAAAAATAAAAACAATTCAGTAGTGGTATGTCTTGTGAATGATCGTAAAACCATACGTGATAAATCAAAGTGAGTTCCTTCATTTATTTTTTCCCTATTAACGACAGTTTTATATATATAGGAAGGGCCCCTTTCTAAATTTCAACCAGGGTCCCCACACAACCTTAATCAGCCCCTGGGTCTACAACATAATTTTCCTGAATACTTTCTTACTAGACTATACTAAATATGCTTACAATCGACGCATAGTCAGCAACGTTATTTTCACAAATGCTGACAACGAATGCACTTTGCAATGAGCAATGACTGGCTGAGATAACAGGAAACTGTGGGTTGTGGGTATATCAATTTCTTTGATGTATTAGATAAATATGAATACTGTAAGGGGAAATGCGTGAAAATTAAATCTTGCATGGTGAGTTCAGTTCTGGTACGTCCATACAAAGGTCCTCAGTCAGATTTGGGGACCTTTTTTACCAGGGTCCCCCCGATCGAGAGCCCAATTTGTCCCTCCATTTATTATTTATAAACATAAATTATCTTCCTTGTTCCTCAGAACCCTTTGGACAACTTGAATTAGTGCCTAATGTACAAACCGGCATGTAGTTGTTGTAGTTGTCTACTAAATAAACTAGTTTATGACGTAATATAGACTCTCGGTGAGTTGTCCTGTGGTTAGCATTGCTGACAGCGAACAAATCACGGCTTACGCTGTGGTGTTTGACTGTTTTAAACATTTAATGACCCTCGTCTGCGAGGAAATCGGTTATGTACGGTTCTTCATAGTAACTTAAAATTGTTAAACTTTTATAATGAAATCATTCTTTTGAAACAATGGAAACATTTCCGTGTATTTCTTCAGTTGTGACCAAGCCCCATTATCTCGTGAGATGATTCGATATGCGTTGTAATGTCTTATAATAATGGTTTGAGTAATACCAAAATATACGTATCGACATGGCATGAAAAATATCGTTTTCGGCCCCACAACGTCTTGTCGTTCGAGCTGTAAATTCCTCGCTTTTACAGGTTCTGCACACACACACACACACACATGGGCGTCCTCAGGGGGGAAAAACGGGCATTTCTCCCCCTAAGAACCAAACATTTCTAGAAAACCTGAAGTCAAAAGCTTAATTCGATTACATGATTTATTTCGTGCCTTGACAGCTTATTTTCCGGTAGGACACTTGCCCTGCACAAGAACCAGGTTCACTGTTATAGTTCACCCACGTCCGCTCCATGCCTACAGAAAGGCGGGTTACGAAACGTGCGAGCGGATTTTTCTAATGTTGGTCTTTGTTGCATAACAGTAACATGTCAACAAATATTCAAAGTTTCACTTCAAATAATGGTTGAAGGCGTTTTGCCGCATGTGACTGTTGAACGCAGACATCTTGGTATGTAATGCAGCGGGTCGGTGATTGCTGATATCGGAAAGGCACGTAGTTTTATACCGTGTGAAAAACGCATGGGTGAATCTGTAGTAATGTTTCCACAAATTTGAAAACTCCATTATTAGTGCGAGACTCTTGAGTGTGAATAATGTGCCTGAACCGAGTGAATACTGTGGCTTAATCAAACTACCCTTATGTAGGCTTCTTTTCACCAGTGGCGTAACTGTAGAGCAGTGGTTCCCAAAGTGTGGGTAAATTACACCCCGGGGGTGATATGCGATTCTTCGGGGGTAACGGGGAAGCAAAACCACAATGTTTTTCTGTATTATGAGCGATCACTGCCAAATATTACGGGTAATAAAACATAATCGCTACCTTGATTTGGGTAATGGCCCGAGATAGTTTAGGAACCACTGCTGGTGAGGTTTGAGCCATGGGGAAACTTAGCTGAAATGGGCCCACTAGCCAACACTCAGAAAAACTTGAGAGATGATGGTCAACCCGGATGTGGATTGCTATGCAAAAAAACCCTACTCATCCGGAAAACATGCACAAAAACGCAAAAAGCAACAACCTACTGAAAACCAAAAGAATACTAAAACCAAATTACAAGCTAAGTGAGGCACCGGTTTATACATTTAGCTTGACAGGGGGGGAATTTTCCCCTCTGCCCCCCCGTCAGTTTCGCCAATGCTTATCGCCAGAATGAAACTACGTGGCTTTTCAGAATACGTCTAGATACAAGCTTGTGGGAATACAAGGTTTATTTCTGACTTCTGAGTGAATACTTAGTGCAGAGTTACATTAGCTGTGGCGACGTTTCATACTTAATTGTTCAAATTTTTTAAAACCTGCATGCGGTATTCTAACTTTTGTGAGTTGTTCGATAGTCTGTCAATATAGTCTACTTGACCGGTTTATGTATGATGAGTGTTCCCGTGAAAAGATCAGCAAAGACAAGCAAGGTTTTATTGAACGTGTGATTGATCGCTTTGAGATCCCAGACCTTGAAGCTCTTGTTTCTGACTGACGCTGATAAGTCTTGCTAGGTGAAATAAAGTCATAATTTGTGGTTTTGTTAAAGACCAGGGCCGCAACCAACTGATATTTTCTTGGGGGGCAAATTGATGTAACTTGTTGATATACCTAACAAATACAAATGTTTTGAAAAATTTCGGGGGAGGGCAATTGCCCGATTGCCCCCCTCTGGTTGCGGGCCTGTTAAAGACCATGGCAATACTTCTGTGAAAAGAAGTACCCTGCTTGGAAAATCTGCAGATAGCCTATTGTGAAAATTATCGTAATGTATCTGGCTATGGCTGCCAACGAAGCGCATTTTATGTGACTATTGTCGTAACATGGGGCATGTTCTTTGTGTAGTCGTGTAGAAACGGTAAAGCGTTTCGTGAACGTACATTTGCATTGCATCGTCCGCAACCTGAAAACGATAAGCAAAATCTTGACGTTGCCCCCCCCACTGGAAAAATTTCTGCGGACGCCCATGCATGCACATACACAACGCTTGGAACCTTATTCTATTTGCGTACTACTCGCATGGTCTACCAGTATGTTAGAGAGCTATTTTTCACTTTTTCAGCGTGGTATCGGATCTGTAACAAGAAACTTGACCAATCTGCCAGGAAATGAATTTTTATACACCAGTCTCACGTTCGTACAGACTGATTTTGTCAAGTATCACAACACTTTTAAAAAACAGATAAGGCCTGATGCAAAATGTACATTTTCACTGCAGTCAACAACCAACGACCCATCATTAAAAGCCAGATATGGGAACAGCTGTTGTCTGATACAGTATGTGTGAAATGAGCTATTTATGACCCTTATCATTTTTCAAGTAACTATAGTCTCTACACACGTCAAGGGAATCATTCAGCAAACTTTTAAGACGAAATCGATTTGACGTAACAATACGCATCTTTTCTACATTTTTTTCGTTCTGGCGGCAGCCTCATAAAATCACATGACAAATACTTCTCAGAAGAAACTGGAAATCAATGCGATTCGAATGTAACTCTGCTTTTTATGTCATCTTTTTTGCAATGATGATGAAATTTCTATATTCATTTTATTTAGCGTGAAGCATACGCGAGGAGCCGTTGATATGGCTCAGAAGCGGTGACCATTTAAGCTGTCCGCTTGCGCAAGGCACCAAAAACAAGACCAGGTCGTAGTTGTTTACGATCATGTGAAATGCTTATAATTGATGCTAATGACTGCTGTCAGTATCAACTCTGCCACGCTTTCAGTTGTAGTCACGCTATTTTTAAGCAGTTCGAAGATTTGCTAAAGAAGACTTTTGGTGATGTTGACGAAATAGTTGATTGCAACCGAAAAAAATTATTTTGAAAGAAAAGTTTAATGCAGAGGAAACAGTTTATAATTTGAGAGTTCGTTTCTTTTTTCACTTGTTACTTCATGTGAAATTTAGTTTGGTAAAGCGTAGCATTTATTTTTTACTGGCAGGTTTGGGTTTATTTGGAATGCCCATTGAATGTGACAACTCAAAAATTGGAATGAATGAATTGATGATGCGAATGCGATATCGTTTACATAACAATTACGTCTTGACGGTAGGTATATCAGCTATTTTAAATGACGCTGTTTAATTTATATGATGGTAAAAACAAGTGGAACGAAGTGGCAATTGTCCTGATAGAAAAACAGTTTTGAGGCTAAATTGGCAATTTATCATAAACCAGCTCTTTCAAAAGGTATCAAGCTAAATTCGGAATCTTACAAAATGGAGAGTTTGCCTGTTTGCTTCTGGAGTTCCAATTTTGGTTTTGCAGAACCAACATCTAGACAGGGGGCACCAAGAGTCCAGGCCCGTAGCCACGGGGAGCATTCGGGGGCACTTCCCCCATTTTTTGTGCCCTCCAAATTTTTTGCGCCCAGAAAAATGTGTTTTAAACATCAAATAAAAACAAAAATGGCCCCCTAAAAGTGTATTTTCCCCCTCAAACCTTAAAACCTGGCTACGGTCCTGCAAGAGTTTTCCCACTCCTGGTACCGGGGTGCATAGACAAGCGGCCCTTCATTCTACAAACATATCATGCATTAAAGAAAGCGAGGGGCGGCGGTTTGGGGCGTCGATTAGCCCAGAGTGCTAGTGTCTGCCTCCCAATTGGAAGGTTGGGTGTTTGATCCACGGCCACTTAGTGAATCTCCGTAGCGCTCCTTGGGCAAGAGCGTTCACCGCAACCGCCCCGAAAAAAAACATCATTCAGGCTTCAGTCTGCCGCCAATTGTCGTTAAAAAAATCCGTCGCATTGCATGCGATCAATAAAAAAAAGCAACTTTGCAAAATTAGAAAACAAATTGGTCATAATTTTGATAAGAGCATGCCAGTGATTGGAGACCTGTTTTCAGTCTTTTCGACATTTCTGCGAAAATGAGGACCTTGTGCTGCTTTTGGAGGGCCGGGCACATCACAAATAGACAGCAATGTTCATAAAAACCAGTTGTTGCAGAAGACAATCAATCAAACTCTTGTTCAACTCTCGACGTGAGGCTGATAACTTCATGTGATAATTTTGAACAAATATCTGCTAAAACGTCGCTTTTATACTACCAGAAGTAAAGGAAGGAAAAAGTGATGCTTCAGAAGGACTTGCAATAATTAAAAGTCTTAATTTTGGTACGTTGAGCTGCGTTATGCTATAACAAGATTTTGGCATTTTTGAGCGTTGCCATGTCGATGAGTTGACGCAATACAATGTAAATAGCTGGCAGTCAAAAGCTCATTAAAAACTCCCCCTTTACGTTTATTTTAGCAATTTCGAGACCAGATGTATCGGGAACATTTCGAGCTTATTTACGTTCCGCAGCTTTGCTTAATCATATTAAACAAAAACTGTTCTTTTTCAGTTAAGAAGATATCTCACAACCACCAAGTTCATATTTTCTTTGTTTTGTTGAAATTGTAAATCCGGTGTGGTTAAAGCCCGTGGGCACTGTGCTCACAATTGATCCATCATTGAATTGAAGACAGCCATTGTCTGCTCGCCAAAATCACATGGCTAGCTGCGTTGCAGCAGTCGGTCAAAAAATTTGCGAAACACTTTCAGATGTTGATAAATCTCTAGATGACCGAATCACCAACGACCACGCATTGCAGCCTTTTTACGCAAACTCGTACCAGTGAGTCGGCGAAATATTCATGCGTCTAGGAAAACGATATCTCGTGTTCTCGTGGTTGTAACGCTCAAACATCTGTACGTACGTTGTGCAGAAAGCGCCGAAAGATAAGCTTCTCGTCTACAACGTGAAAGATGGATGGGAGACTTTGTGCCGGTTTCTGGGCAAAGACATACCCGATCAACCGTTTCCTCATAGAAATTCTGGATGCGGTTGGTTCAAAGAGTTCGCTCATGACAACGCTATCATTCAGAGGATGCACAAGGAAGCAACAATCACGGCGTCGTTACTGCTTTGTGTCACACTTTTTGGCGCTTACAAAATTTTTCGTGCTTTGAGATAAGGTATACATGCTGCGGCTTTTTATTGTTATGGTTGAAACGCTATCTCCATTGAATTTTAGCTTATTCATTTAGTCATGCTGTTTAGTCGCATATGCTACAAAAGTCACAATTTTTTCCTTCACAGTAGCATACTTCAGCAAAGCCCCTGCTAATAGATAACGCTATTCGAGGTGGTGGAGCATTGCGAAAGCTCCCAAAAGAATTCAGAGTTGCTCTAAGAGACGTAAAGGGCTTGGAGAGTGGTTGGTTAATAATAATGAACCTTTACTGCGAATGATTACACTAAATTTCTTTTGCTGCCAACTCCAGTTCATCATTCTCCTGAAACTGAGGAAATATTGCAAAATCGTGAAAGGAAGAAATCGGGGCCAAGTTACTTCTTGGCCGCTCTCAGTTTTCAGTCAAGGAATCGTGGCCTTCATTTAATCTACCAGCATTTTTGCCTTTGATACATCAAGCTTCATACCTGGCTTAAAATAACTTTCATACTTACTGCATGCTTTGCGTTATGGATAGTGTTTTTTTGCTATTGATGACAATTGGCGGCGCTTTATAATAGTGCTTCTTGTCGGGGCGATTGAAGATGAACGCTGCTGCCCAAGGAGCGCTACCGCAAGTCACTCTGCTGATGCGCATCAAATGTTTTCGACTCGGACCAGATGTGAAGTAAAAAAAAGACACCGTCGACCTCTGTTCAGTCCTGTGCCGAGTGAGGGGTCCGTGAATGTGATTTAAAGGGTTAATAAGCTTTGCAGACATTTCCATTGCAACTACGATGATCAAAACGTAATTTCGACTATTTGTTGCAATGCGTCTTCTTTTGTGGGTCGATAGCTTTTACCATGATCTTGGCCTACTAGAGGTTCGTGACCCACAAATGTTTAAGAAAGGCTGAATCAGAACATAGCAACAAAATCAGTTACACTCTCACACTTGCGCTCCTGTCGGAAAATAATAATTGCACTACTTCACTTTTTACATCGAATGAAAGGAATTCTCCTCCAACCCTGATTAAAGCCAAAATATTTTATACAACAATAGAAAGCAAAGAACTTATCGTCAAATCTCCACTCATGATATTGTATAGCCCTGCCACATAATTCGTAGTGCCACTAAAAATGAAACCAAACAGACAAGACACCATCGCAATCCGAAGCCTTCTTTACTCATAAATCCAACCTTCTTTACTCAAAATCCAACTTTCACACACTGCATAAGAGCCAGGTTCACTGTTCTGGTGACATGCAGTGTTGAGCTCAGTGCCAGCGCTAACATTTGGCGAACTAGATGGCTGCATAGGGCGCTGGGCAAAAGAGGGCCTCAAAAAGGACAAAAAATTTAACTACGTGGTTCAGAAAGTGACAAACGTACACCAAGAAAAGATAATGGACATGATCAAAGTGAATGAAACTCACGTTCACGCAGTTTATGAAAAGATAGAGGTACGGCACTATTTCAGGTTTGCTGCAAGAAGGGTTAATATTTTCCCTATTAATCTCACTTTCACATATACTAGGTAAGTTATGTCGCAATTTGGTATAAATTTCATTCATGTAATAAACATTTCTAATGTAGCCACGGGGGAAAGTGACCCCCAATTTTTTGTGCCCCCCAATTCTGTTGTGTCCAGAAAAATTTGTTTTAAACACATAGTAACAAAAATCGTGCCCCGGTAAAAACGTTTTTGCCCCCAAAGCCTTACAACCTGGCTATGGCCCATGGGTCTGTGTGGATTAGGGATCTTTGTACAGAAGGGGTAGTCGCTGGAATGTATCTTGTCTAAGGTGCTCACAAGTCTACCAATGGCGTGCTGTCAGGGCCAGCAAAGCATGCCCTCCAGGCCATACTTTATCAAGCACAATGAAAAATTTTAAGGTTATCATCTCTGTTCTTTTCATTTCTTGATTTTTCCTAACTTCATCGTTTTTACTGGAGTAAGTTTATGTCGAAGCCTTCAATAAATCATGTTTCAGCCATCCAGGGCAGTCAGATTAGGAAACCGCCGAAATGCCGCATTTTTAGTGTTAGCAGCCTGGCTAACGGATCCGCAAATACTTTATGGCGCGACCCTACGAAATAGTTCTGAATTCTTACGACCCAAACACTTCGTGAGCGTATAATTTTGTGAAAAATACTTTATAATTAAATATAAATTTTAAAACTACAAGTGACAGTAGCAATTTTCTTGCACAAAATTTTATGAAGCACGTAAAATAGTAAGTGATTGCGTTTATTCTGTCTAATGAGAATGGCAAATTTAAAATGTAAATTCAAATTATTTCGCAACTCTGAGTCACAGGCATAGCCAGGGGGCCATGTCCCCCAATTTTTAGCATAACTAGTCATTTTGTGCTTTAATAGGCGGTATCCCAACAAAATACTGTTGCTCGCCTACAATCAAACATTTGGCCCCCGGCAATTTTTTCCCTCCCAAAAAACTTTTGGTCTGGCTACGTCATTGCCCAGAGTGGAAGGTCTCGCGACCCAAACTTGGGGCCGCAACCCACATATTGCGGACCCCTAGCCTAGCTAACCAGTAAGATTTCCATAGTAGGACGCACTCCCGCAATTTATGCAAAAAACGTATACCAGCTGGCACGCACCACAACCAACATGGTGACCTTCGCGAACGTCAGAGGTTTGTTGCGCATGCGGAACGTCATCGATTGTTACAACATCAGACTGTAAAAAGGTTTTCAGAGGCCTTTGCTAGAATTTTTGTTTATGTTAATGCTGTAACGGCCGATACTTGTTTAGATGGTATTATGATGAATTTGGTTTTCAAATTAACTCGGCATGCATCTAATAAATTAGTTTGATGAAAAAAAAATCGCCCACAAAAAGGGTCTTTTTCGGGGGGAGTGGTGCTGGAATGAACCTTGACTAGGTCCCACCGGCAATTTTAAGATACCAAGTACAGTCGCTGGGCGATTTTGCAAAAAGGTCCTCCACGGTTGATCGCATGAAGTCATAAAATATGAGGAGCGCTGAAAATGCATCCTGCCTGGGGAGCTGGAGTGGCTTGCGCCGGCCCTGGATGAGCTTACAGTTCACTCAGAACCGTCGCCAGAAAGTTTTCAGTAGGGGGCTTTACGTTTGTGCAAGGGGCTTGACATTCTAAAAATGATAAAAACTCCATTGTCTTATAGTGTTTCATATTTCAATTTGAGGGGCTTGAGCTTTGTTTGGGTGCTAATCCCACAAAGTGCCGTGGCATTGGGACAACAGGACTGAATTCACCCATGTCCACACCGTTGCTTGCAGAGGCGAGTTGCGAAACTTGTGAGCGGATTGTTCTTCTGTTATTGCGTAGCAATAACAGAACATGGCAAGTCTTCAAAGCCAGAGGCGAGTTTTCATTTTCAGGGCCCAAGGCTATTTTAAATTGGGGGCCCTTCTGGAAGGCAGATGTGGCCGTAGTCACATTTTCAAACTCCAACTCCGCTCTTGTTCCAAAATGTTTGAATCCGAATACGGATCCGAAAAATTTTTAATTTGAGAACCCGACTCCTATTCATACTCTGGCAACCACTGATGCAACCGAAATTCAGCAATACCCCCCCCGAACAAAATTCCTGGCTGCACCACTGCAACCAACTCTACTTCGTCCGAAGTGTCTGGATAGACCAGTGAGTATCTTCAGCTTATCAAGAAGTTGTTTGTACATATTTTCTTAAACATGAAGACATCTACATTTATTTCTATTGTCTGAAAGTAGAATTAATCTACTTTGCCAACAGCTTTTCTCCTTCATGCAAAATATTTTGCAATAATTTTAAGAGAGGAAAGAACTATAGATCCCAACTCGGTATACGTACGTTTTCTTTGCATTAAGATATGAGCCGTTTTCTGGGAAGGAATTTGGGGGTAATTAGTTTTTTGCAGTTAAGAAAATTTTACTGACTCTCGTCCAGAGGTCAATTTTACATAGTTCAAGATTGACAGTTGTTTGAAAAACATTGAAACAAGGATTGGACATATGCAGGTTAGCATCACCAGCAACAATGGTAGTACAAAGAAGAAACTTGAGTAATTTCATTGCTGTTATAAGGAAAAGTAAAGGCCCAAGGACAAACCCTTGACTGACGTTTTTTAATTGATTGATTTATTGTTTCAAATGACTGAGCAAAAAAACAGAAACAATACAAAAAGCCACTATGCAAAAAAGTAACCAATTGTCAGTGGAAATTGAAAATGTATCTTCTTATTCGAAAACTTAATCAAAAGCACGTATTTTGATACATTGAATTCTATCATGCAAGTATTTTGCACAATAGTATGCAACTTAGTGCTACAAGCTCTTGTTACGAGACAATGTCAAGCCTAACGTGTATGACACTGACGACAAGACTGCCGATGTCAGAGGTTGCGCCAATCTACGGTGCCAGCTCCACAATGGGCAATTATACCAGTTCTCATTCAGTACATACTAAACTGATGTGTGTTTTTTCAAGCAGCATGATGTGCATTTTTAGGACGTTTTCACCAAATATAAAATATGCGCATATACATGATGGGCAACAAGCGAAACAACTCATGCTTCATAACTCGGACACGAACGGCTAGAATTCAGTTAAGAAACTATAAACAATTGGTTAAACGGTCAGCAGAAACAGACAATGCAACAACACGTGAAGAAAAAGCAAATCTGCATTTGTTGCAACTGCAGTAAAAGGCAGTGCTGATCGAATTCTATATAAGCGGGGGCTTCACAACTTTCGGGCAAGTACAATCCTGACAAAACGACAACTTCTAAAAGCTCAGCGCTGTCTCCGCTAGTGAGCAGGACTATTAAATACGCGTCAAGTTTTAGAAAGGACTCGTTTGTTCTCGGAAAACAACAAGCCCAAAAGGACACACGCTTCAAGCACTGGTTTGTCAGAACCAGTGCTGCCACAGGCTTTTTTGCAAAAATCACAATATTCATAAATCAAATTCACTAGATCTGAAAACAATCACTCAATTTGAAATTTCTACCTTTAAGTTAACAGTTTTGCTTGAATTGATTTATTTATGACTTATGTTCTTTATCACCCAAAAACCTTAACGCCATTTGCAAGTTTGTTGATATGGATAACGCTGAAGCATGGAAAGTCTTTGGTCGGAAAGCTTCAGGTTTCTTTCAAGAACTTAAGCGACAACACAAACGAAGTATTTTAGATCAATCCGAATCACACTAATGTTAATATATTTCTACTGCATTATTCCTGCAAAGTAATGAAGACAAGGTCATAAAAGTTTTTTTCAAGGAAAATGTTAGGTACCCAGTATGGACCTGTAGGGACCCGATATCTCTGATTCTAGGGACCGATTTTCTCTGATTCTAGGGATCCGATTTTCAACCCTCCAAAACGCCTTAAAAAACCCTGGTCATAGGATATGGCAACATTGCAGCAATAAATAGCACAGAAGTGAAAGCAATAAGGAACTGAGATTGGAAAAACTTGTTTGTTCTGTTGGTGCAAGTCTTCACACAACGATTCACCTAGTCAATTGTTTTTTTTTTAAAAAAACGTTCCACACAACGTCACAAATTTAATTTAATCTCTGCGGTGCGTTTTGCAATTTCGAATGCAAAGCTTTCAGCATTTTTCCCATGCAACCGCCAGATGGTCACTGTTACGCCCTTTGGGGTTCGGTAGCATGTTAGATATCTTGATTGGCACTTTGCAAGACGTTATTTTGCTTTTAAAATGTTGGACGTTTTTAGCGATCGCGCGATTTTTTGCAGGGGTTCTTTCGCAACATAAAAAATGGGCTGTACTTGATCCGCTTAATGAAGCGAAAAGCAATTACATGGAAATGTTTGTGGATAATATCTTCAGCAGTTGAAACATTCTTTCCACAGAGTAAAGGTTGCTGCTTTGGAAAAGGTTCCTCTTACGGCGACTTCCATTATTTTTTCAGTGTCTTTTAAAATGAAATGTCATCTTTTGCACACGGAATCCTAAAACGGTTGCTTTTCCAAGGGTGCAAGGTTTCGCCTTGCATTCTTGGTAAAACTTTTTGAAATTATTGACTGTTTTCGTTTCAAGGTATGACAGCACTTTGCAGTTCGTCAATCATTATAATGATTCTCAGTGCACAATCACATTGGGTTAACGTTCACTCTCTCAGCCGAAAATCGCCTTAAACCGGATTCCCCATTTTAGATCGTTGGCATGGTTACTGCTGATTTTCCGTTTCCGCATGTGCACGCACCAGTGGTACACCGATATGAGTTACTGAACATTGAAAACTTGCACAACAGAACCATGGTTTCATTGTGTCCCTTGAAGCATTAGCGGTTGATCATCCTGGCGTTGGTGGTGAGCGCACTACAGTAACACACACGGGACACTCGGAACAGTTTTAAAGTGGCGATGCCTTATAAGAACAGTGATGCTTTTGGCAGCACTCCTCTGAATCGCTGTTTTGCCATTCACGATTGTTATGGATGCAGTTACTCCACATTCATTAAAATTACACAAAATTTCAGATTGTTTTGATGTTGTTGGATTATTGTTACCTCAAAATAGTACATTCAATTACAACTGACTAAATCACTGGATGAAAAGGCGCTAGTTTGGAATGAAAGGAGTCGATGTCACGCAGCTCAAAAACATGTTTGAAACGAAAACAAAATGTTCACCGCGCTGCAGAGGTAGAATTTCAATGATTGTTGCCTTTGCAGCGCTTGTTTGCACCTAGCCATGCTTTTGGTTAAGTTCATTGTGGAAACTACCACAGCGCAGCTGCAATCTTTACCAAAATTTTGTCCGAAGTCATGACTAGAAGAATTCCCATCTACAAAGCAACACGTGCAACCTGCATACGATTTACCAGCACCAGGAACCCGATCTGACGATGCGAAAAACTTTGTAGGCACCGATTACCGCCAGGCCCAACAACAACGTCGCTGAAATCATCGCCTCCCGATGCATTTGCTGTACGCGGGGATTGTCTTGGAGCCACTCTTTAAACCAAACTCCGCCAGAGTTCCGGTGAGGAAAAGGTTGATTCGGCACATCCTTCCCCAGAAAGCGACACAAAGGTTCCCAACCGTCTTTCACATTGTAGACGAGCAGCTTGTCTTTTGGAGCTCTCTGCAGAACAAGTTATAAATGTACTTCGAAGTCGCGTCAGATACAGCACACATTTTCAACTGTCCTGAATAAGTGACATTAAGATCGACATAGCTGTTACACAGACTTTTAACACAATGGTATCAGAGATAGACTTTCACGCATCCACTGTTTCAGTCCACCAAAATGTTTGGTTCGGTATTACTACGCTGTTGTTGTGACAATACTGAACCAAGGACATAATACGCCACGAATTTGCGTTATAATATCGAACCAAAATTTTCAATTGTTATCGATTCGATTTGTTTAACCATAATGATTTTTTCTGTAGCCACGACTTGGTTTTACAGATTTAGGTTTAATCGCTTTTTTTTCAGAATGACTGCATCACGTGACACAACAGGGGCATAGTGCGAAGGTACAGCGAGTTGCTCTCATAGCATCTAAGCGGCAGCCTGTTCGTTGATGTAAACGCTTATTCAGTAAAAAAAACGACCAACCAAAAATTCAAAGAAAGCTGAAGCAACTTCAACTACGCGGTACAAAACGACGCATGTCTTACTGTCACCAAAAATCTAACTCCAAAGTTGGATGTTAAATTTTGCGTACAGCAAAAAAATTATTCGTGTGATAGAGAACACAAGTACAAGACAAAAAACGCTCATTCGCAAACTTGCAATGCTCGGCCAATGCAGCTAATTCTCTGGTGCCTCATGAAAATGCCATCCGCTTCGTTCCGGAAGTAGTACAAGTTATTACAACGGACACACGCTCGGGTGCTGCGACGGAAACCATTCGCATCATTTCGGAATGCAGTAGAATGCGCACGGGTGCCACGTCCCACATCACGTGCTGACCGCGCAACTTTACCAAACTCTATTTGGCCTCACCCAAAACTATTGAAAGTCAATAATTAAAACTCAAGTTCTATCGTTGACAAACCAACCTGGTACATCTGATCAGTCCTGTCTGCACGGGGGGCATTTGTGGGCCTAGCCTCTGAACAAAGCTACAATACCCCCAAAATGAAATATGAAACGCTAGAAAATCAGTGGAGTTTTTATCAATCCGTATTCTTTTCTGTATTGTCATTTAGTGACAGAGCAGTACTTGCCACCGTAACTTCGAATAACATCGCATCATTTATGAAACGTTTGTGGTATAATAAATGTATTTGAGGCTTGAGCGCAAAGCGTCAGCATTCATTGCTTGGAGTGTTAAACATGGAGTTACATGAAGTCAGACTTCACTTCATCAACTTATTTTGTGTTGCAACTGTTGTGGAAAAATGTACTATGGCTAGCCCAGACAATCTACTTGTATTTTGTACTGCATGGAAGCAAGATACCTTTCCTCGTTGCGAACAAAGTTACAATTACGATTGTGCGCAGCCTGCTGTTCAGACAAAGGGGTTTGTATGGAAATCACTGCTAAGCTTGTCCCAACAGAGTAGTGCAGTTAGTGGATTATGGATGTAACCATGTTGCGTCCACGTAGGCCTATACGTCTAAACTTACTAACACTTATAGCCCATTTGATATAGAAAATGGTATTAGTGTAAAGTTGTAAACATGTGCTATGTACCCAGGGCTGTGGAGTCGGAAGTCCCGTCATTCGACTCCGACTCCTGGCAATTTCGATTGTCCGATTTCCGACTCCGGCCTTCAGCTGTATTAGTTGCTTATAGTGATAATTCTTTTCAGATGAATTCATAAACCCTACTTGCACTTTCCAGGAATACGGAAACTTGTTTTAAATCGATGTAAATGCACGTTTATCTCTCACTTTTGCAAAATACGATCAAACAGAAGTTAGTCTTTTAATTTTACAGAAAAAAGTACTAATCTAAAAAAACACAATTAAAATTATTAGAGAAGGCTGATAAATAATCGATTTTAAAGCAGATACCTTGCAAACGATATCAGTAAACAAGTAAAATTGAAAAATGTATGGATTCTACAGGTGAGCATGTGCACATATTGCGCAACACGGTTGATAAACTCGCTCGGGCATGCTCTCTCAAATGACTTCACTGAAACA
>Ga0210059_1002119_pt1 | contig 30806 bp, 19 predicted proteins | sample Ectturendosymbi2_FD_188042 | JGI IMG/M metagenome (GOLD analysis project Ga0210059, IMG submission 188042) | Ecteinascidia turbinata endosymbiont from Florida, USA - Sample 2 (SPAdes) (version 2) | ecosystem: Host-associated > Tunicates > Ascidians > Unclassified | place: Key West, Florida...
AATGGGGTTAGACAAGGGGGAGTACTGAGTCCATACTTGTTTGCTGTTTATTTAGATGATTTGTCCAATGAACTAAACAACATTAAAGCAGGGTGTTATATTGGTGAAGTCTTATTAAATCACTTGATGTTTGCTGATTATATTTGTGTGTTCTGTCCAAGTGTACATTGGTTGCAAAGAATACTAGATGTATGCCAGGCGTATGCAGAATCGCATGGGATTATTTTCAACTGCAACAAAACTGTTTGTATGACGTTTAAGGCTAAAAGTGCAAAAAGCACAACCACTCCAATCTTGAAATTGGGTGGTCAATACGTAAAATCTGTTGACCAATGCAAATATCTGGGGATTTTATTGGATACTGAGCTCTCAGATGACAAAGACATTCAGAGACAACTGCGATATCAATATTGTGGAGCAAACAAGCTGCGAGTCTCATTTTCCCGTTGTTCAAATGCAGTTAAAAACGTACTTTTTCGTTCCTTTGGTACGCCTATGTATGCATCTCAATTATGGTGTAATTTCAGGAAGTCATGCATGCGGAGATTGCGGGTGGCATATAATTTTGGTTGCAGAGCTCTATACAACCTGCCCTGGAGAGCGAGTGTTAGTAGCCACCAAGTTCAATGTAATATTCCTACCTTCGAGGCTCTGCTACGTAAATACAAGTACCAGTTTCTCGAAAGATGCAGAAAATCTAACAACGTATGGTTACGTGCTTTGATGCAATCAGATTGTTTGTACTCGTCACTACTCTTTGAACACTATAATCGCATTTTACTCTGTGATTGAGTCATCGAACTTTGCAGTGTCTGTTTGATCGATGGCGTGTCAAGCCACAGTGCTTTCGCATTTTACCTAGACTAGTCCAATTTAGGAATGAGCGCCCAACTCCGCAGTAGTGCTGTAACAAATGTTACGTGTTAGCTAACAATAGTGTCAATAGTGTTAAGAATGTGTCTATAACCCTATGGTTCTGTCTTCAATGCAGTTGCAAATAGTGTCTGTAACCCTGTGATTCCGCCGGCTTCAGTGACTTGTACTACGTTCTGTTTTGTCTGTTTTTATTAACCTGCGTTCTGCAGAGTGTGTGTTCATGCTATGGACTTCGTGTCTGCTCATAAACAAATAAATTAAATTAAATTAAACTTCTTTCAAAAATTATTTTATAATCAACAAAGTGCAGCACCCCAGAATGTTCCGCCTGGGGCTATCACCCCCTTGCTACACCACTGCCCTGGCCTATACTTCCAAATCCCAAGTGCCAACTGCTTTAAGTTCATCGCTGATGCTGACTTTTTTTTGACTAACATGGAAACGATCGATCAAGCCACACGCAACTGGAGCTAAAGCTTTCTTAATTTTGCTAGCTTAGTACAAACAAATCATCCAAAATAGCGCAAAACAGTGAGACGAGCAGTTACTGCCAATTGTGGGGACTGAAGAGCTCTTGCGGTCTTTTGCCTTTGGCAACCACTCGGTCACTCAAGCCAAAGTAGCAAATAGCATTAAAGTGGTGAGAGCTCGCTACTGTATCTGTTGTATTTTTTAAACAAGATCGGCGTTACTGCTATCGCTACTAGAAAATTAGCTTGTTTGTCGCTAGAGTAGTGTTGCGATCGGAAATCCCGAGCGGCATGTGCGGAAATCTTCGCACTGCTGCAGCAAGCAACAATAGAGATCATGCGGCGCAATCTCTCTTACTATTGCTTGCTCGCGCCACGCACATATATTTTTGTTCTTCGCGCACATCCCGTTCGTGGTGAATCACACAATCAACGCAACACCACCAGAGAGGTTGCAACAACATCCCCTCCTTTTACAACCAACCACACCGATTGCACGTTCTTTGTGTGAAGGCTGAACTCGGCACGACCTCCACATCCTGGTCACAGCACTGTTGCAACCTCTCCGGTGGTGTTGCGTTGATTGTGTGATTCACCACGAACGGGGTGTGCGTGAAGAACAACACCATACATATATGTGGCGCGAACAAGCAATAAATGAGTGATCATGGCGTGTAATCTCTGGTGATACTAACGATGTGAACGATTTAACGTAATGTCTAGCGTACACGGAGAGTGATCATGGCATGTGAACTCTATTGTTGCTTGCTGCCACAGTGCGAAGCTTTGCGCATATGCCGCTCAGGTTTTCCGATCGCAACAGCACCATTTTGTTGACGTGTCTCTCCTGTAACAAACAAGCATTGACTGTGAATCTGATTCACTCTATCCTATGCGATGATGAAGGCGTTACTCAGGCTCGCGGTTGTTTGAGACACGAAACAGACACGGGATTTGAGAGGTGAAACTGTGCAATTTATTGCCTCGAGTTCTGGGCTGGTTTTAGTGACGCAAATCGGCAACATCTATAGACCAAGTAACAATTAAAATTTGGCCAGCATAAAAGCCTGGATTGTAATTACCTTTGCATGAAAATGTATAATTTATTGTATTCAATTACTAAGAGCCTCCCTTGATTATAATTACATTTACGTGAAAATGTATAATTGATTGCAAAATCAGAGTTTCACCTCTGACTCCGACAGTCCAGGTTCTTTTACTTCTGCTTGAAAACCGGACTCAGTAAATTCGTTAGTCACGCTTTGGTGAATCGACCAGTGGGATGTGGGGACGCACAATCGCGCATGCTCTTAATTTTGTTAAAAAGGGCGCTGTAAATGAAGTTAGGTTGAATTACAATTAGCCCAGTGGTTCTCAAACTTTTTTCGTTGCGACGCCTTTGGAAAAGTTTACTGAACTTGCGGCGCACCATAAATAAGCTGTTAATAAAGGCACATATTATCAAAGTTTTCTACATGTAACTGATGAAAGCACGAAAAAAATGACCATCGATATTTTGCTGGAAGTGTCGTGACTACGGATACGCCTGTCCTGACGCAATTCAAAAAAAAGGGTTAGTTTGTCCTTCAAACTGCGTGGATCTGGTAGCGTAATGGTTGTGCGTTGTGGCTACTATGCCAATGGTTTCGGTTCGACTCACCTTGCCGACTTCGTTTTGTTTTTTTTTCTTTACTTTTTTTCAGACTTACGTTACATGTTACGTTTAGGGGTTAGTGTAAGTGTAAGTGTTAGATTAGGATTAGGTTGGGGCTACGGTTAAGGTTAAGGTTAGGCTAAGGGTTTATGTTTAGTTCGTTTCTACCAAGCCTACTGCACTCTCGCCATGCGTTACTGTTATGTCACAGGTGGCGCATTAATAAGTTATGAAATTTAAAGATCCACAGGCGTATCCGTAGCCACTGCCTATTTTGTTTGATTTGTACTTGTAACATTTGTTCAAATAAAAATAAAGCACTGAACTTCCAGACGCGTTTGTTCTATCTTCCACAACAATAGGTTTTTAATGAACTTCGCAATTTCATCTGATGAGTCACATATGCTTTTTTTTATCTAGCCCTTGCACAGAAATATTGAGTTTTATTCAATTTAGCAAATATCACACAAGTACAGTAAGCCAATTTAAATAAAAATTTGTTCTAAAGCTAAGCAATCAGCAAGTTGATTAATTTTATAACTGACTAGTTTTGTCTAGCTCTAGCCTTTATTTGTCTGTTGCAAAGGAAACTAAAATTGGGTTGCCTGTAAAAGGCGGAGCTCCGTAAATAGCAGAGCTTGGTTGCGGAGGTTTGATGACGTAACCGAAGTCGTTCGAACCGATATTTTGCGTTGAGCAATGAGAACTAAACAGAAGTAAAAGTAATTGCACTACAAAAGGTGATGTTACACTACGGTAAAAAAAGTCTTATTTTGAAGTTTGATAATTTTTGGTTATCTGAGTTTCACAATAGTTCAGGGACAATACAATAGGTTTCAACAGTTGTGAATTTATAATTTTTAAACATAGCGAACTTTCATGCATTCCATGTTTGGGTGAAACGCATATTAAGTTGCAATGATACAACATTTATCATTCACTTTTTTTCATTTTTTTGCTTTTGCAACGCAACTTTTTTCTACTCCGGTTATATCATTAAACTTCCGCAGCCAAGCTCCGCTATTTACGGAGCTCCGCCATTTACAGGCAACCCTAAAATTGTGCAATGTGTTTATCAGCCAACATATTGTTTACTAAACAACAACTGCAGTTGCGTGGACTTGGTCATAAGATAGTAAATACTACTAGGCTATAATCTACTGTTAGGATGATCGCACTTGAACAATATTTTTTACTAAAATTATAAAATTGCACTAGATTTAACTATTATTAGTTCAATGAATAAAACTGCACTGAGTTTACTTTTGTGCGATGCCCTCAGAAAATTAAAACGACGCACCAAGGCATTGCAACGCATGGTTTGAGAACCACATGCTTTTGAAAGATTATGTAACCGTGTAACTAACGACTTAGTTGCGTTAATTGGCAAAGAAGAAATACCCATCGGCTACTGTAGTAATCAAAACAACACTATAACACCTTTGAAAAAACAGTCAAAACAAGAATGGCAATGGCTATAGAGTACAAAACTTTTCTCATTTTACTAAACATATTTTGTTTTTCATGTATCCAACACCCATTGGATTTTAAATGTTTGCTGCTAAACTTATTTATTGCAATCTGTCCATGCCCTTGTTTTTTAAACTCGACATTTGGTGACACCATGCGTTTGGTGGGAATTACTTTCATACTACATGGAACTCACTCCATAATGGTCTGTGGGTAATTGTCTTATTAATTATTGGAAGTGACTACAGATACGCCTGGCCTGACGCAATTCAAATAAAAGGGTCAGTTTCTGCCTTTGCTGTAATGAAATGTTTTGCTCTGATTCTAAATGAATTACTCTTTGCCTTACAGCCCTTATTGTTGTTCACTTTCTATGTGTGCTTGTTTCACCGGATCATCTGTACATGCCTCAACTCTTCACTCATTGCTTGCCCACCATCATCTGTGTTACTTCGATGTCAAATATGTATGCACTATAAAACAATTGTTTCATGTACCTTTCTTTATGTGTATTACTCTGTCTCATCATGGTGTTGTGTTAATTCATATTTTGCATTGTCCATGTTTGCTTGTTTTTGTTAATCTCCTTTGCTTGATATTATCTATAAGAGTATTGGTCTGCCAGTAGACCTTCAATATTTGAAAACTTAAGTTATTCGTACGCTGCCTGCAACATGACAGTAACGCACGTGTGTGCAGTAGGCTTGGTAGAATAAAGGTACTAAGCTTAACCCTAAACGTAACCCCTAAACCATAAACCGAAACCTAAAACCGAAACCCCAAATGTAAACCCTAAACCTAAACTGTAAATCTGAACACAAACATTGAGAAACTTTTGAAAAAGTATAGAAAAACTGGTCCCATGAAACATGCAACCACTATTACCAAAACGAAAGTTGCCAAGGTGAAAGCCGAACTTAAAACCATTCGCACAGCAGACGTAAACCCATCTGTTACACTTCCACGACGATGCCATTGAAGTGACAAACTCAGTGTTTTATTCAAACTGCATCATGCCTGGCGGACCTATAGCTACTTCCAACAAGAAGAGTATTACATTTTTTGTTAAGTATTGTATTTCTAGATTTGCTCTCTTGCCGTATATATGGTACCTTGCATTGTCCTTTTGTCGCTGATAGTTTGCGTGTACTTATACTGTATTACACTTCCTGGTTCATGAAACGACAATGTTATTGATATTTGCATTGTTTGGAATAAAAGTAAAAAGACAGTAAAGGGAAGCTAGGTGAGAGAAGTAAGTGACAAACAAATTGACAAGGCAGTGTCTAAACAACTGTATCTGGTTTTTGCCTTGGAAAGACTAAAAAACAAAACCTTTGCAAGATATGTGACCAGTTCTTGTATGTCAGTTGATTCTCAGCTCAGAGTAAAGGATTGAAGTGGCTATTAATTTTTTGTAACCCCAAGCGCCAAACCTTAACCCTAAGGAAAGGTCTATATGACTGTATCCAGTTTTTGCCATGGAAAGACTAAAAACTATATCAAATGAAATGTTGACCTCTCTGTAATATGTGACCGTTTCTTGTATGTCAGGCGCTTCTCAGAGTCAAGGATTGAAGTTGCTATTATTTTTTGTTACCCGTAGCCCTAAAACCTACCCCTAAACCTCAATACTATTCTCTGACCTTGAGCACTAAACGATAACCCTTAAAATAACTCTAATCCTAAACCTCCTGAAATGTAAATCTGCGTTTCCTTTTCGAAAATTTTTAAGAATGTACATCAATAGTGGTTCCAAAACTTTCAACTTGTAATCTTGTGTGAAAACATCAAAAGTGTCATGTGCATTATCAACAAAGCAATACAACCAAGGTGTGACTCAAACTAACACCCCTTGCACAGCAGCACTAATCACTTCCCACTCGACTACTTTGACAGTGGTGTAAACATTTCAAATTCAGTTTTATATCTGTCACAAAACCAGATATGAGATCATGGGCGTTGGAAGGAGGGGCCAAATCCCCCCTTGAATTTTGAACATTTTAACAAAAAGAGGTTGTTTTCTTTGTTCCATGTGGGAAAAAACAAATTTCACAACTTTTGGCCCCTCACTAGAAATTTTGGAAAAATGTCCCCCTCTGGAAAAAATCCTTCCGATGCCCATGTATGAGATATAGCTTAGTTTTTAGTCCTTCAAAGCTGAAAACCAGAAAAGGTTGTTTAGACACACCAATACACAATGGAGTTCATGAAGCAGAAACCATGCAACAACCATGACATTACATCAGCACAAAGCAAAGGCAAAAAACATTTTTTATCAACACAGATCATGCAGAAGTAACACAGTTAGCAGAGATGAATGGATTTATGGTTTTCAAATCTAGATCTGATCTAACAATATTATTTTAAATCCAAATCTAAAAGGCATCAGTTTTGAAATCCAAAGCTTGTTTGAATTCAAAATTCTTGCTGTGATTAGGTTATTCAAATGCATGTAAATTTGAATAACCTAATCACAGCAAGAGCATGTAAAGGCAGTGTCTATTTTACCTCAAGAGGCAAAAGCACTGCTGGAGTGAAAAGTATCATGAAATGTGATTTTGCTACACAAATAACACAAAAAGTAGTTTGTTGGAGTAAATTAGCTAAATCATTGCAGGAAATGAATGAGTGGCACTCAAAAATCATGAAAAACTAATTGATGTTTTTAGTGATATGTTGTAGGTGAAAAAAGTGAATTGCATTGGTTTGCTTGTTCTTCTTTTCTTAGAAAAATAATGTGAAAATTCTGAATACTTAAGACAGATATACCTTTACTGTAAATTATTTCTTTGTGAAAGATTACCTTTTTTGTGCTCTTCACAAGAGCTACATTATTTCCTGTGCACTAACAGTCTCTTAAGCATTGAAATAGTATAATAGGTCAAATTTCAGAACACTATTAATTCAGAAAGATATTCTCCAGGATGCCTGTATCATCAACCATGTGAAATCAAGTATAATTTTTTTAAATTTTCCCTAAACATACAGTGAAGAAATAAACGAATCTTTACTTTTTCTAACCGCAGCAATATTGAAATATGGTTACTATTCATGTCCTTATCATTCTAACATTTTCTAAGGCTACTAAGCTGGTTGTGCATCATTGCATGATAGTTGTGTACTTTATTCCACATTAGTGCACTAAATTCCAGTTGTGCATTACATGTGTGCAGGAATTTATGCTTTTTTAGCTAAGTGGGCAGCATCAGATCATATGCAACAATGATGTATGCATGAGTCAAAAACCAAGACTAAGACTTGCTTCAAACTTAAAGCCCAAGACGCAAACCTTTACCTTATGAATGGAATCTGAGACCTAAGTTTGTGCTTTCAAAAACTGGTATCTACTTCAATGTTACCATGATAAAGCTGGCCAGCAAGTTGACCAGCCAAATGCCACCAAACAAAAAACAAGTAATAAGCAACTTTCCTACAAAATCTACAAAAAATGTGTTCATGGTATATTCAATAAACTGTGTTGGAAACAACCTAAGGGAATTATATCAAAGTTATATAATTCTACCTAAAATCATTAGTGATTTTTGCTGGTAATGTTCGTAAGCAAATATCAGTTTTACTGAAACAATTGCAATCTTTGTGACTTTTCAATGAAGTAGCCTTTAAAAACATTTAAGTAGTGATTTTTTGTGGTTTTCAAGTTAAGAATATCTTTAGTTACCTTAGATTTAAACAACTATCTTTCCAAGCCGTATTTTGGTGTTACATATTTTTAAATGAGATCTAACTAACGTTTAAAGCTTATTATTGAATAAATGTGAAAATAATTAAATGAACAGCTCAAAAATGCTTCAGTACATTTGTGCCTGTGAAAAGTTTTGTGCGGTTGCTTCAACTACTCAAGCGATAAATCTAATATGAGGTATGTTTGAAAAGTAATGAGACTGTATGTGCAGTGTGAGTTATGTGTCCATTCGGAACTAGTGCTGTACGTTACAATGTAAGTAAACCTTTCATGAGTGCACAACTGCAGTTTCAGCTTTCTGTGTTAACTGTATGCGCTTTTTCAGGCTTTTGTTCGTAGTTAGTCTAGCATTGATTGTTGTGAAAAATTTAGGCCCACAATTTTTGCTGTAACACAGTGACTAATGAACCAACTTGGAATTTCTTGTTCAGCTTGGAATAACTCCAACAAACACTCAGATTACTGCAGGATGTGTATGGGGTTGACACAATTTCGAGAGCTCAGACTTTCGAGTGGCACATGATGTTTAAGGAGGGAAGGAAGAATGTCCCCAGGAGTGGGAGGCCTGCCACCAGCAGGAATGAGGAAAATGTCGAGCTTGTCTGCCAGAAGCTGCATGGAGATCGATGCCTGACTGTTAGAATGATTGAAATGGGTTGGACATGACTGCAAGAGGGTGTGGACAATCATTACGAAAGATCTGGGGATGATGAAGATCAGAGGAGGATGGCGAAGTGCGTTAGATCTCAAGGGGATTACTTCGAAGGCGTCACGTTATAGTTTACAATTTGTATTTAGAATAAAAGATTTATGTGCACAGTCTCGCTACTTTTCAAACACACCTCGCACATTCTTTTTAATGAGCAACATTAATAATGCCTAAATATATTCAATGCATGATTCCCGTGTGTTGATAAATTGTGCTGATGTATCTTACTAGTTATAGATATTGCAGTAACTGTAACAAAATTGTTTGCATTCAAAGTTTCCCATATTCTGGTGTTACATGACAAGCCATTAAATCACTAACATTGTTGTTGCAGTGTGAAGGGGTATTTTTTCTTAATGGCTGTGTATTTGCAATCATTTTGTGATGTCTTGTTTGTTCAAGATGACATTGCAAAGAAAGTTGATCTACTTTCTGGCTTGATTATTGGCATTTCTCCATTGGTTCACTTGTTACTTGTCTCTGGTATAAATGCACCTTATGGAAGATATGCTAGTGCAAGTTGGGGACCACCAATTGAGGGTCGTTTGGCATGGTTTTTGCAGGTAAAACAAATGATATCAAACACGATTTCTAGTATGATTGCCAAATGTTAGATAGTTGTGCAATCTGCTAAATTTACTTGAAAATCTAACTTTGTGATTTGTAAAAGACTCATGAAAGTTTTAATTAAGAGTTCAGGTCAGAAAAGTTCATAGGGTTTTGTTCACAGTGAGGAACGTGAAAACTAGCACATATATAAATATAATCCATGTTCAGTGTCCATAAGTATCATGATTCTGCAAAGCCAGGATCTGCACAAATTTGGCAGGTGTTAGTGTTCTAGTATTTCCTGAAAGAAACACTTTGTTAATTCTAACTTCTATGTCAATGTCAAATTTTGTTCATGCAACGTATTTTAGGATTTTGTGTGCCAAATTCAAAGTATTTAACAAAACAAATTCAGAAACCATAATGGAAGTGGAGTCGGCAAAACCACTGCCTATGCTTCCACAGCTCAGGTTATTCGTGATGCCAAAGCAAACATCACTTAATTGTTGTGGATTAGGATCTAAAAGCTTGGATAACGAATGATAAGGAGCATTCCAGTGTGAGCATTGTTGAAGCATGTGCGGTCGATTTGAAGTGCTGATTAAAATTGCAAAATGAGCTCTGGAGAATTTTCACGTAATGTTGTTCTTACTTGCATAGTTAAAAGAACTACCAGGTGGTGTAGAAAAGGCTGAGCTCTAAGGTGATCAAAACGTAAGCAGTGTATGACCTAACAATGTGTGATGATCTTTTTTCAGGAACTGCCAGCTTTCATAATACCTGTCTGGATCTTCCTCACGACAGAAAGAAATGATATGTCTTTGCCAGCCATGATTCTTTTGTGTGCCTACTTATCACATTATTTCAATAGAGTTTTTGTGTATTCCTTGTCACTGCGAGGTAGCAAACCAACACCATGTTTGGTGATGTTGATGGCTACAGTATTCTGCATTTGCAATGGATACATTCAGGTCAGTTTTTGTCACCGTATCTCTACAAAATGTTAAGCAATGCTGGTTATTAAACAACCGTCTCAGCAGGTCATTGTTGAACGTCCATTGTGCATTGAAATGACCTTGAAAATGTCAAATATGAAGTTTTTCAACCAGTCCGACGTGATTGATTTTAGCGGACATGCTGTAAAACTCATTTTACATCAGTGAAATCGTTATATTCGTTCTACTAGATTGTATGTTGGCTCCCTGTTGCGATCGGAAAGCCCAAGCGGCAAGTGCGCAAAGCTTCACACTGTGGCAGCAAGCAATAATAGAGATCACGCGTCGTGCTCACTCTGTTATTGCTTATTCGCGCCACATATATATGGGTGATATTCTTCGCGCACATCCCGTTCGTGGTGAGTCGCATATTCAACGCAGCTCCAACGGATAGTTTGCAACACAGCAATAGAAGCGAATGAATCCGACGTAATGAAAATTAAACGCCAAAAGGTTTTCTTTTCAGGGGTCGTTTTTGGTGCACTTATCAAACTACCGGGTCGAGTACATTTTGGAATGGAACTTCGTTCTTGGTCTCTGTTTGTTTGCGTTCGGCTTGCACACCAACATCACCTGTGACAGCATTTTGAGAAACCTGCGCAAACCAGGCGAAACCGGATACAAGATCCCGCGCGGCAATATGTTCGAGTACGTATGCGCTGGGAACTTATGGGGTGAAGCAGTCGAATGGATTGGCTGGGCATTGGCCTGTTGGTCGTTGCCGGGATTCGCGTTCTCCACTTTCGCCGTCCTTTACTTGTCGGGAAGAAGTTACTCACATCACGTGTGGTACGTAAAAAAATTCGATGATTACCCGAAATCCCGGAAAATCTTCGTACCCTTCGTTTTATGATGGCAGTTGTCGTGTGTGTCCTGTCTCTGGATTTCTTCAACGGTACGGAATTTCCGTAATCAACGCCAAGGTTGCATTCTGTGTGTTTTTATCCCGTGTCCGCCACTTCGCTACAAAGTACGCGTATAATTAATTCATGTGATGTTTTCCTGCTGCCTGTTCATTGTGGTATTTTTTTTAAATATGAAATTACCGCGATAGTCTATGTAGGACCAGATTACTACGTCGCAGACGAACCAAAAGTAAACATTGTGTTTACGGTAGCAATTAATCTTACTTCGGCAACAACCATTGGTTAGGGACTCGTAGGTTTCAATTAAAAAGGTGCGCTAATGAATGTGTCAAAAATTGACTGTAAGCGAAACGATTCAAACATCGTTTTTGGCCTGCTTGTTTGCGTGGAGCATTCAATTCTGTCCTACGTCGTATGGCTGACTGTTCTCCCTGACTGGCAGCGCTGTGCTTGCAGCATCGGTCGTAATTTTTGCTGGCGCAGTAGCAGCTAATTGTAGTAAGCTCTCTAAAGGATGATAAATTTAGGCCGTTGCACCCTTTTCTGCTTATTGTTGAATACACGTGGATTTCCTTTATTTGCATCTTTGCTTAAAATTCCTTGCAGTTAAAAAGTTGGGCATTGCTGCTTTAGAATAACCGCGGATGTGTCAACGGGTTGCGTAACCACTAAAAATAGATCAAACAAATGACAGCACGTCTGCGACGAAAAAAGTCAGCTTGCCTTTTCTACGCCTTGTAATTTCATTTTCTTTAATCTTGGTGCAAATGATTCAGATTGGAAAGCATGCACGGCTTGATTCACCGAGGAATCTCCTGCGCAGTTCCGTTGGAAAAGCTTTTATTGTAATGAGGCCGGTGCGTAATCATTTACTAAATTGAAAAATTAGTTGCTCGCTGGACACAACTGCCACAAACCGACACGTGTTCGAACGAAGTCTGAGCTGAGCTTCCCTTCTTCACCCACCGTGTCTGAAAACTGCGCTCGCGCTCTTTCGTTCGAAGATCGCCACAAAGACCTGCTCTAATATGTTTTAAACGTGACTGATGGCTAGCGTCGGTCGGAGCACAAAATGGCAGACAAGCGTGAACTTGGCATGAATTTGTCGGCAGCCTAAAGCCAACTACAGTACTTCTACCGCGCCGCGTGATATTGCACTCTACTGTGCCTCTTCTGCACGCGCTGTACAGCAACGTTGCTCCCTCACATCACACACGAGTCTTACGGATTTCATATGCGTAGAGGGTTGACCTCCAAACTACAGCTCTCGGGCCAAATCCGGCCCGCGAAAGGTATTTTTTCAACAGTGAAAAATTTTGCGAGAACTTTCTTGATTTGTTAAAAAGATAACATATCACGAAACAACCGCATTACTTCAGATGTCTGACCCTCGACCTGTTGTGCAGCAGCTTTTGTTGCTCTCTGACCAAAAAGTTTTGAGCCCCTGGTGTAGAGCATCCAATACTTTGGCGAAATCTCTCCGATGTGTTTTCCAGCAGGACGGTCTTGATCAAACATTTTGCGTCCCTGTGTGATCGGAAACGTCGGGTAGCGTGCAACTGCAAAATGTGACAATTTTCACTTCTGTCGATAACATCTCAAGTGTTCTTACCCGTTCATAAAATGGAATGTAGTTACCCAATTAGTCAAACAGTCCTGCTTTATGGCCGTTGTCTTTTCGCTACTGGTGGTTGGCCGGATGCATATGCGTGCCAAACAGAAGAGTATGGAAACACAGATATAGTGTAATTTATTTAAGCTTCAGAAACCTCTGTACTTTCCTGCGCTGTGTACAGAAATGCGCAATATTTGCAACGTGAGTCGTACTATGAGTGTTTTCCTCACAATTGTCGCCAATGTTTGCGCACAGTTCATGAAGTTATTTTCTTATGCTCACCCCCATAGTCTGTCCACATGGGAAGTGGTCTTGCGCACTGCACAGTGAGTACAGTGTCTACCCCTGAATCGGAAGGTTGGGTTTCACAGCCACCGTGTAAATCGCAGCACAGCGGTTTAGGCAGTGACCAAAAAAACAATGACCTCAACCGTCTCGCCAAAAGCGCTGTTTGGGCTTCTGCTGTTAACCAAACACCAATAGTACAAATTCCACCAAAAAACGTTTGTACTCTGAAATCGTGCTGATGTATGCTTTCTTTATTGGTGCTTGTTGAATGGATGATTCGAGTCTATCGGGTTTAAAAACCGTAGTTCGTTGACGATTTTTCGTTGCTTGGTCCATGACTTTTTGTCTGTTTGTGACCGAGTCGTTTCGTTCATAAATTGTCAGTTTTTATTGAGAATCTTTTGATTCTGTTTGGAAATGCTTCGCACATTTTTGACCACCTATTGTTTGAACTTCATAGTTCGATAATTTAAGATCGCCGGTGCATCTCCAGTGTCGTTTGTACGTAACGTGTGATTGTAAATCGTTCAGAAAGGGGGTGGTTACTTATTTGTGACTAATTTCCCTTCAGTGTTTCGTTTGCTCCAACTTAAAGTGCTCAGCTGTTCGGAGATAAGTTGTGTCGGTGTTTTAGTGACGCTGGGATAAAAATAACAGTGCCATCAACATTGAAAAAGCAACCATGATTTTTGTGGTTACAACATTATATATACTGTAATAAAAATAAGATCAAATTAAGTTTTTAAGTAAAAAGTAAGTTTTTTTTGTTGTTTCAGAAGTTGTAAATATCGTTTAATTTAAATCCAAATTTAGTCTGCAATGACATACAAGTCCACTGACAGCGAAACGCACAAAATTGTCAAGGTTTTGTGTTTAGTCAAGAAAATCACCGCATTTAGCAGTTGTTGAAAAAAGCGGAAGTCGACAATCGCCCAAGTCCCTAAATCGTCAAATATCTAGCTGCTGCTCTGTGTCTTTCGCACTTCTACCAAACCCGAAGAGATTAGTTTTGTTGTCTGATTTTAAACATCAGAAATCTGTAAACTACACCATTTTAAACATTCGTATGTGTAAGTAGAAGTAACGCCCGTAACACTTCGATTTTATTTTACCCCTGTTCGTTGCAACAAGGCGTGTTCAATCAATGCCTCATTTGTGGCTTTCACCTTGGCTTTGTTGCTGTGCTGTTTATGTTTGTCCAGTTGTTGCCCACCGCACATTTTCTGAAGCTTCCGAATCAACGTTTGTGAATACAAAATGTTGGAAACACTCTTGTTTGGAATAAAAGTGAGGCGTAGTGACTGGTAACCGAAAATTGTTGATACGCGTTTTCTGTTCGAAATGCTGTGCTCCATTCGCGCAGTCTTGGTTCCATCATATCGATGAGGTCTTAAAAGCTTCTTTCAATGGTTTGCGATGAGTTTTGCATCGCCAGTTCGACATATTTGATACTTGCAAATAATATTTTTTATGGAGCGCATCACATTTGTTAAGGTGAGACTGAGTCGTGACGTAATGATGAGGGCAATCTTCAAGCGATTGGTCTGTATGCAGAAGTGAACATTTCACGCAAAGACTGAGTGACCCGCTACAGTGGTGGTCGATGTTGGGGGCATCGTCTGTCGATAGCTTTCCTCCCTAAGCGTAAACTTTCCGTCTCTAAATAATATTCTGAAATGCCTAAATAAAAATCAAAAATACCCTACATTGCACTGGGGAGGGAGTAATGTGGGTTAGTTTTATTGGTTTATTTACGCATTTGGCTCAGATTCATGGGCCCTATCACCCGGTTAGTCTAAGAACATAAGAATAAAAAATACTCAGTCTCAACACATCACAGTGTAGGTAGGGTGTTAATTGTGCGGGCAGTGCATTCTAAGGAGTTACGAAGACTAAAGCAACTTACCAGCAGTCACTGGATTCGGTCATCGTCACACAGGCTGTGATAGAAAAATGGAGATTTGTGAAAAAACAGACATTTGAAGTGAGTGCGTAAAAGTTAGATGACGATGTACATCGTTGAACAAATCAATACCAGGGTATCAAATGCCTAGACGGAATAAGTAACTTGATGTGGATAAACACTTATATTTCTGGGTATGTAACACAAAATTCGATAAGCGTTGTTATAGGCAATGCGGAGATACCAGGGTGTGTACTTGCTCCACAATTGACAGGTATACTGTACATTGGGATGCAACAGGCACGAAACGATCAATTAACTAAGCAAAGGTGCTTCTGAAATTGTATTCTGAATGACAAAATTCTTCAGTGATGCATGAAGTTTATACCAAGATATTTGACTTGTTCGGCACACTTAAAACGTCCACCATTCAGAGCAACATCTGGTGTTGCAAGGTGTTTAGCTTTTTACGGGAAAAAGCAGCACATTTTCTTATAACTCTTGTTACAATTGAGATAATTTTGTGTTCAGCGGCATAACACTACAAATACGAATGGCGTTCAAGACAACTGATGCTTGAACCAGACCTGTGGTGTAGGAAGGGTGTGTGGTGGCCAGAAGATGGCGGCACATGTAAATAAATGGTCACCGCTAGATGGTGTCCATGAGTAACAAGTCATTGCGATAGTCACCACAAGCGAATTATCGTAATTCTCTTATCCCTATATAATGATAGTGCAAACTAGTAGTAGTAGAGTGAACTCAGGGCGCTCTATTGCTGCTGGTTGCTTTCCTGTTAGTTAATGCCCCGAATCGCCATCTTTCGCTTGTGCTTGCCTCAGTAGTTCAAGGCTATGCAGTCAACTGCAACAGGTGCAAGCGCACACCCAAAAGTTTTGATTTGTCGAATTACCGGGCACAGAAGTTTCGACATTTCTTAACAATAATAATGAGATTTAGGCAAAATTCTTTTCATTTTTGAGTGTGAAAGTGCATCTGCCTCAAAAAAAAATTATGTCATAGAAAACGAACGCACGTTGAATGTATTCGTGTTTTAGTTTGTGAGTAACCAACAGCTATAGAAAATATGTAGGGAGAAAGTTTGCCGCATAAAAATTTTTCAGGAAAATTTTGGGAAATTCAGGCAAAAAGTTCTCCCACCCCCAAAAATTGCCTGCTTCTACGCCATATATGGACCAGAAACACGTATGCTATCAGCAAACAGAAAGTGATTCGCAGCCATAGTTAAATTTAACTATCACAGCAAATTCGTCCTGGTACGTCTGTCCATTTCCCACGTTAAGAACCACTTTTAATTGAGTAGCTTAGCAATTGCCAAATATTTTGTTGTGTCGGGGCGTAGCATTCAAAAAATGAGTTTTCTTCGTTGTGAGGCTACATATTCCACCGCTCTTTTTCCACCAAGTTTTACAGTCCAGTAGTTTCCAGCATGTGGAATACGCCCCACATGGGGACAATGTGATTTTAAGGGGAGCATTGAGGCCGACTGACGGGTTAGCTCTTCTTCAAGAAAATGTTCCCTTACATTTGTTGGCCCAAAAGTGTGGTTTCCAATACCAGACTGGATTAAGTCTTCATCCACAATTATCTTTTAATGGAAACTAGATCAGCTATGGCCAACCCAAATGGCTTACTGAGCCAAAAATTATGTCACTAACTTGACCAGGGCCGCACATACAATGACATATTATTAACGGCCGCACATCGAATGACTTGCTTCGATCTAACCAAATTAAATTTAGCTTAAGCTAATATACTGAATGTGTTCTAATCCTAATTGCAATGATGACAGACGTGAAAAAGTGGCACTGAGTAACACCTGCATCAAAAATGTCAAATTCACGATTATCAAAACAAGGTCAGGTTGTCAGTTGCAGGATACGTTTACTCCAGCGAAAACCTAAACTGGGCCGCACAAAACCCTCGACTGGGCCGCATGCGGCCCGCGGGTTGGACATAGCTGAACTAGATGAAATATCTCTTACATGAAAAAATACAGAATTATGTAATTTAGCAACATTTCACATATCAAGAACTAAGTGCTGAGAGTATCATTATTCTAAGTAATGCAATTTTGTCTGTTTTCTACTTATCTTTGTTTTTTTGTTTCTCGTATCTTTTCGTGCACATCTCATGAAATTACATTCCATATTTTTTTGTTTCGTTTTCTGTTTGTACCACATCAATGCAGTTTTCTTTTTTTTTATACTTTGTTTAAACATGGTTTGACCACACCAAATTTTCTCAATTTCGATCCACTCCTTTGTGTATATAGGCATGCCCTCTTCTGTGAATTAACCTTACCGTGTTCTATGTTTGTTTGTTTTAACTGTACTTATTCGAATTCCAAGTATTGTTTTTCAACACTTCAAAAAGTGACAAACGGGGTTAGTTGCAGAATCGTCACCAGAAAGTCTTCAGTAGAGGGCTTGACATTCCAGAATTTGCCAAAACTTCACTGAATTTTGGTGTTTCATATTTCAGTTGGGGGGATACTAGATGACCACCACGTTCCTTCACCAATCCCATGTGACACTCTTTGCTTAAATTGATCAGTTATTTTGCCATTGTGTTTTTATTTATTCAAATGTTCACTAATAGGCGGTTTCCTTATCGCGCGATGGATCTTTGTATTGTTTCTGTTTATTAGCTGAGTTAAACGAAGCAGTAAGTTAATCTCAACATTTCCCGCGCAGAGCTACACGATGCAGTTCCTTGGAGTTAATCCATGGTTGTTTATTTCGCGTTTAAGTCCAATGATTTGGATGGTGTTGAGCTGACGTGGTAAGTAAGCAATTTGTCCCAACAACAGGACTCTGCGCTGCGTCATCCAAGGGTCAAAAAAATTGTAAATAAAGTTATGCTTCTGATGGTATGTGTGTAGACATGGACCAAATATCACCTTTTTCTTAATTGCAAGTACATAATCTGCCATTTTTGTCATTCTCACGTAGTCAGCTGTGAGATCAAAAGAATATTTTAAAGGCACGCACCTTTCACAGGAGGTTAAATATCAGACTTGCGACGTGTACAGTTAGCTGTACAAGTTCGAAAGACCATCCATCAGAGTAGCTGCTTCATTGGGAAACCTTTTCTCTTCAAGCGTTCCTCGCATATGTAAGGTTAATATTCACTAAACATCAACGCAACATGTCTTCGGGCAATCAGACCAATGTCACTAGCAAGGTTTCGTTTTTTATTTGAAGACTTGGCCGGTTACGTAGTACCATGTCACGCAAGCCTGGTCGTGACGTCATATCCGCTTACAGTCAAAGCAAGGAAGTATTAAATTTTCGTTAAAAAGCTGCACAGGATGAAGTCTTGTTGCACTTCTGGAGGCTGGAGCACATATCGCATGGGACGTAGGACGCTGTTAAGTGTGAAAGGGTTTCTTGAAAGTAACGGTTGGAAAAACCCGAGGTGTTATGCTTTTAAATAGAAAATCGTTGTTTTACAAGTTTCATTGCAAATTATCAAGTTTTCGGAAAAATCCACAGCTTCGAAGCTCGCAAACATGTCGTTGACAAACTTCAACTGCGCATCACGCTTGTTGCGTGAAGTGCACGCGCGAGAGTTACCCCGGTCACGGTCGAGTGACCAACTCATATAAATAATATGTAGAAGTCGAAAAAACACATCGCGCTGTTGATTCCAACATCCCGCAACTGATTCTTTGTAAGTTTCGTCATCTTCAAGCGAGTTGGCGGTGATTTATGACGCAACAATCTCGACTGACCGTTGCTTTGTGACGCAACAATCTCGGCTGACCCATGACAGCTGCTACGAATTGTTGCGTGATGCACTTGGCGTCAATGCAGGAAGTACTGAGTTCGTGATGATGGTTCCGAATAAACAAAAATACTCGTGCAAAGCTTAGGATGATGAGACTTGACGTTCGGCAGCTGTTTGCATAGCAACGCCAGGGCAGTGGCGTAGCCAGCCCAAAAATATTTTTTGGTGGGGGCCAAAAACTTCGACTTTAGGCGAGCAACAGTATTTTGTTTGGGACACCGCCTCTCGAAGCACAAAATGACTAGATATGCTAAAAAATTGATGAGGGCCATGGCCCCTCCCTGGCCACGCCTATACCGCCAAGGCACAAAGAAGCGACATTGAAATGGCGCCGTCAGTCCCTTGCGCCAAATATACTTGTTCCAACTCGAACGTACGAACTTCCAGCTTCAACCTGCAACAAACGCGGTGCAAAAATTAGAGTCGATCTTCGCGGCGATGAATCGCTTCTATGACGAACAAAGGAATCACGGTCTGGGTTTGTCTTTAACTGCACTGAGTTGGTTGTTGCGACGACTCGTTCGCATTCATTTAACAATAAGCTTTCAGGCCGAAAATCCCTTTGAACCACTTCAACTGCGTTATTCGAGTCGTCGCTTCTACCGGGACAATTTTTTCTTCTAGATTGAACGATTCCAATCTTCTTTTGCTTATCAACTTACGCAAGCGCTCGCGCCACGTACTGCACGCTAACCAAGTTATGCCTGCCCAGGCCCGTAGCCAGGTCTTAAGCTTTGGGGGGCCACAAAACCTGTTTAGGGGGGGGAAGATTTTTGTTTGTATTACTGTATACAAAAAAATTTATGGGCACAAAAAATTTTGGGGGGAGCACAAACATTTGGGGTCATTGTCCCCAAATGCGCCTCGTAGCTATCGCCCTGTGCCTGCCCAGCAAGAAGTCGCCGAGCAAAGCCGTGAATCACATGTGGCGTAGGGGTTCACCAGCGAAGAGCAGCTGGTGAACAGCCTGGCTTTCAGTGCAACTGAATAAGTAGCAAAGCATTAGTTCGGGTTTTGTGAATCCTATTAAAAATCAGCAACTACTACTGGCAGTGGCGTAACTGACAGGGGGCGAGCCGGCTCCCTGGCAAGCTAAATGTAAAAACAGGGCCCCCTCTAGTTGACATTTTGATTCTTAGTATTCTTTAGGTTGTTGTGTTTTTGCGTTTCTCGGGGTGTTTCCGTTTTTTTTAAGCTAGTACAGACATCCACGACATCCAGAGATTCACTATCATTTCTTAACTTTTTTCTGAGTCTTGGCTAGTGGGCCCCCTTCAGCTAAGCTTTGCCCCCCTTGTCTCAAACCTCTAGTTATGCCACTGACTACTGGTGCTCGTAGGCTGAGATTTTGCGCAAATACAGATCGATATGTTTCAGTTTGAAGCTTCGTGAACCCATTTCATCGCTGATCAGCGATTAAAGCCCCTGGCTTCACCAGTCGTAAAAAGACCAGGGATTCACGCGGACTCGATCTGATAGTAAACGCGTTGTGCAATAAACCAAACGCTTCAACTCATCAAGTTTTGCTTTCGCAAGCGAAGTGCGGCGACCATCGTGTGGCTCAGGTGTCGTCACTGCGGTCAAAGGCGACGATTTGTCAATCAAAAACATTTTTACGCGAGAAAAATTATGCAAAAATAACACTCTTAACGAGGCTGCTCCTGCAATATATCTTCAGGTCCTACTTAACCGACACACGCTTCAAAGCAATTCTCGCTTACCGCTTCTTGATAGTCATTTGACATTCCCATGCTCAAGTCAAGGTCTGCTTCCGAGATGTTCAGCGCTTTGCAAACTCTCCGTCGGCATTCTATCAAGCATTCGAAGTCCGGGTTGGGTCCGGTGGAATAGTCGTGTCCGAACGCGCCGATCGTCATTAGTCCAACGAGCTTCAATCGCTGGCAGTTGGTCGTGACGTGGTGGGCAAGGTCGACGCATTCGTCGTGCTTTGCTCCGCTTTTGCCTGCGGAAGAAGATAAACAGGGCGCTGTATCGAAAGAAACTTTGCAAAAAAAACGGTTTCTGCGATCCTTGCTGACGACCAGGGTTGCGCGGTCGAAGGTAAAACAACCGACACCAACCTTTCCAAAATTTCCGACACCGACTCCGTAACAAAACTTGAATGAAGTTTGGCTGTCAACAATTTTGTAGCAACTAGCAATCAGTGGAAATAGTGATACACGGCAAGAATTCTCTGTTTTAATAAATGTTTCCAAAGAAAATGTACCGTTTCAACATAAATTCTTAACTAAGGAGTGCGATGTAAAAATGATTCCGTTGGACTTCCGGAGTCGGAGGAAAAAATCTGACTCCTAATGTTCTTAGGAATCCGACTCCCCCCAAAAACCTCCGACTCCGCAACCCTGCTAACGACATCGGCTGCTTTGTTTGTAACTGATTAATTTTCGTGCAGCAGAGGTGCAGCTTTTGCGTAGTAATACGTTAAGTTATATTCTTACTTTGTTCAATAAGTTATATTCTTTAAAACGTTAAGTTCTATTCTTACTTTGTTCACCGCTAGTGTTCACTTGTATCATGACGCGCAGAGGGTCACCGGTCCAACGCTTATCGATGGCGTCTGCATCTTGCTTCGCAGCCAGCGTCTGCAGCATGTGAAGGTTGGAGACTCTCGTCAGAGGATTGGCCATCTTCTTGTTGAATGCGCCGATGTAGTGCCACCTTATGTCCGGACACAATCGGCCCATCTGCAATGGCGACATCGTGAGAAAGGTGAAACTTGTGACGTAGCTTGCGTCGAAAAAAATTTACGACGAAAGTTGAAAAACGCTCAGCAATTCACCACATTACCGCAATTCTTATCTGTCAACCCTGTCATGAATACAATAAAGCAGGTGTCTCCAAACTACGGTCCGCGGGTCAAATCTGGTCCGCGAAGACATTTTGTCAATAATAAAAAAATTCTATACTTATGAAAAATGTATTGATTTGCTAGAATTTAACACATCTTGAAACAATCACATTACGTCAGATGTCCGGCTTTTGAGCTGTTGTGTGGCAGCTTATGTGGCCCTCTGACAAAACTTGGAGACCCTTGCGATAAAGCAATCGTTCCGTGACAGCTAAATACGCAGAAGAAACACGTTTGTGGTTAATGCCTGCCTCAAGCGAAGAAGGCAAAGTTCTTCATCGGGCATCTGGTTAATCGCGTGTTCAAAGACCATAACCAAATGAAATAAAAATTAAAAAATATAAGGTGTGTGAAATGAAGATGTGTCGAGGACGAGACGAGCGCTTGTTTTTAGCTGAATAGGCTTCGAAGATTCGTAACTCGGCAGGAAATAAAAAACTTACAAGACTACGGGGCAACTGCGGCTCTCTGAGGTATTCTGTGCAGTCAGCGGAAGCCTGCAGCAAATTTGACAAAATCAATTGTTTTCTTGTGTTTGTTAACCGCGCTGTGTATATGTTGCACGATCTTCGAGCGCACCACCCGATATATTAAAAATCGCACCCCTTTGACTTTCCATCATCCACAGATATGGCCCTCTTTTTGAAAAGTTTGCCCGCCACTGAACTAGACCATACGCCAGAGCACCGAACGTTTTCGGCCTTCAGTTAATAAAGTAATATGTTTCTTTTAGATAGAGTGAAGCAACGACAGCGGCACAAACTGAAAATTTTCATGCTATCTGCGTACCAGTTTTCCAGCCCTTTAAAGCTTAACTTTAGTTGAATTAACTTGCACAAACTGTCCATCAGCAAAACTGCGCGTCATCCTACGTCTGGATTGGTCGATTTTGTTAAAAGCTCTCTCATGTAGTTTTCCCCAAAGTGTCGTTGGCCTTCTTCATAAGCTTTTCGTATCTGAGCCAGTGACTTCGTTTTGCTGACAGCGAGAAGAACAGGCTCTTTGTTTCTGCCTGGGGTGTCCTAGAACAAGAAGAGCTGATTTAAATAACGTATTCACGGAAAGATAACGCGTTTGGACAAGGCAAGAATCACTGTTATATTAAATTATTTTAACAGTAGTTAGCAATTAAAAAAAAAAAAAACTTTGTATGAGCTTAACTCAGTTCTTACATAATTTCATTAAATCAATGTCAGTCAACAACTTTGATAAATAGAACTAATGTGGGGAAGCTATATTGAGTTCACATGATTGCATGCAGAAATTATTATGTAATCAAATTGCATGGCCTGCTAATGAACGAAGGTGATTCGATAAAATGTTACGCAGATTTACAATTCCATTGGGTAGTTTGCGTGGTTATAATATGGGGCTCTGGGTTTTTTTTCAGTCATAGACTGAAATGTTTTTGAAATGACTGAAAAAATTAAGTCATTTTGGTCAGAAAGTCTGAAAATATAGGCTGATGAATACTGCTATGACAAGTTTTAATACAACCGTGAGACAAATTACCGAAATGTATCCGTGACCAAAATGTCTCAGCAAAAAAAAGCAGATGGGGCTAAACAATTAGTTGAAGAACTTTATCCTAAAACAACTTTACCCAAATGTAATAAACATTGCAATCTCACTGCAATGCTAGTTCCCTTGCTGTTAGAAAATGCTCAAGTTTTTCTTTATGTCAAAATTTAATCCAAACCAACAGTTCATTACCTTTTTTCCCTCTACAATTTCGTTTTTTGATACCTCTTACAAAAGCAACTAACATGTCCTAAAAATCTGCTAGGTAAGAGGAAAATAAGTGTACTTGTACATTGTTGCACAAATGCAATGTTGTGGTGCTCACCTGAGGTCGTCTGTGCACTGCATTTTGTATGCCCTGCTTGATAGCCTTCAAATTAGCTGGGATGTCCGTGACTGCTTCAGCCATTATTTTATATCTCAGCATTATTTGACAGGATAAAAATCAGAATATTACCATACTTTTTACTACCCTGGTGGGATTTTGATTGCAAGATCTAAAATATTTCAAAAACGTGTCACAATCATTAACATAAATACTGTCTGAAAACAAAATGGAATTATTGCAGGAATGCAGGAACAAGCACTAACAAAAATTTTGGTAAAGTTTCTATTAGTAAGGTTGAACATTAGAAAAGTTTTGTTTGTCTTGAACATAAGTGAAGGCATTTTGAAAGTATTGAGCATTTTTGGAAATTCAACTTTAAAATTTTACCAAAAATATCCTTTTACTCTTTTTCTCAAAATGTCTTCACACAGAAAAATGCGACAAACATTTGGTAATAATTTTAACTGAGGGATGGTGAATAATTTTTCAAAAATTTTTAATTAGTGAAAATAACTAAAATGCATTTAAAATTGAATCCACTGAAAAACTTGAAAGTTATTTAAAATCTAAGCTACAACATACAATGACTCTCAAAAGCCATTCAAAATTAATTAAGGTTGAAATGATTAGTTTGTCATAGCCCAAAACACAAGGATTTTATAATTTTTGTATCAATATATATTAAGTTTATTGTTTGTTGAACATCTTCATACCCACACACAAGAGAGTGCAGCTTATGTACACATGTCACTGACATGGAGCACATAGATAAGAAACACGAGCCTAGATGTGCTGTGGTAGAAACAAACAAATGCAGTTACACAGATCTATAAATGAGCACCTGCATAAATGGCACCAACACAATTACCATGTTTAGCATCACTGCATAGTGCTGTGATATATGTATGGGGGAGTGGGATGCCCTGAAGGACCGAGGGTTATTTTGGTTACAGATTTCCTCCAAGTTATGCTACTTACAATGTAAATGGAACAGTTGGTTAATAGAAATAAGTGGAAGTCTTTTGCTCAGAGTATAAAGTTTTATATGCATAATGAGTTATGTTTAATAGACACAAAATGTGATGCAGATGAATTCAACATGTCAGGAGATGTTTGTAGTTTGAGTAACTTATAAATATTGCCAATAGCTGGAGATGGAAATGCATTGTGAGAGTTGTGAACTAACGCAGTATTGCAATGCGTGTCATAAAATTTAAGCAGTCTGATAACAAAGCATGCAATCATTTATTTTGGGAATGGATTTTAAATCAAGGTGATAAGCAAGAAAGTCCCAATCAACAATTATATGAATAACTTCATTGTGTATAGAAAACTTAATGGATTTATGACAACATGATGATAGTGCCAGATTTAAACTTGTTCCACAAACAATAAGGAATCTATACCCTCTAAGAAAATACCAGAAAAAGGTAGCAAAGTCATTTCAAATACTCATTCTAAACATTTATTATCATTCTAAACAAACGTAGAATTTTCTACATTTATTATCTAAACTGCTTTTTTTGAAAATGCATCATCACTTGAGCCAAAGTACTTTTCAGTAGATATTAAAAAGCAGATTCTCATGTTGTTAATAGCCATTATTGATCCTGTTGAATTTACAATGAAATTTGGGCAAAAGTTGCACGTTATAAAAATATTCTGCAAAAACTAGTATTCAGTTCAATCTGCATGCCTTTATTGGTGCTCTAATATATGAAAAATAATACTTTGTTTCAACTATGGCATTAAAAAGAATAGTTGTTGAGAAACACATTTGTTGTGTGAAATCTTAACCATTAAGTTTAACCTTAACCGCAAACCTTAACCCTCAATGCTAACACTAAACCTTACCCTTAGACACTAACACTGAACCCTAACCCTAAACACTAACCACAAATCCCAACCTTTAAACACTATCACAAAACCCTAACCGTAGATGCTAAACCTAACTCTAGTCCAAAAGCTTAATTGTAAATTCTTGTCTGCTGTTCGAAATGTACATCACAAGGGGTCCAAAAAACTTTGACATACAATCTTGTGTAAGTACAACGAAAGAAAAATCAAATACAACAAAGGAGTGACTCCAACTGACAATTGTCTAGTCACTTCCCACTACACCAAAATCATATTGACAGCAGTGAAAATAGTGTTTTCAGATGGTTGTCATCTAAACCTGTTAAATCGTGTCACGAAAAACTGCTAGATCCTGCTAAATAACATGTCACAAATTTTCGGCTAAAATCTGCTAAAAATAGTTAAATTCTGCTAAAAAATGGTATTTTTGAGGTGTTTACGATAGGCTTGTAAAGCTGTGTATCAATGTTTTGTCTTACACTCACTATCAATGGACATGAGATGAGGCCTAACTAGTAACTTCCTGGCGTAACTGAACCACCTGGAAAAATCAGGTGTCATGGGATAAAAATATAGGCTATTCTGCTAAGAATGAGGTCTTTTAAACCCAGTGCGCTTGCTAAGCACAGAAGCAAATCATTTAGACTTCACCAAGCCATCCAGTTGCTTGTTATTATGATCATCTGCAATATCTTCTTGAAGCAGCTTAGCTGCGTCACAATAGAAACTCCAATAGAATAGTAATAGCAATGGTTTATTGATGTATCTAAATGATTAAAGGCAGCTAGTTGTGCCTGATGGTTTTGTGTTGGCCAAGAAGATAAAGCGTCAGAAAGAAAGTAAATAATTTTTGATGAAAAAGGTGTAAAAGTTTTCAGGTCTAAAAATTGTTGGAACAAATATTTGGCCAGGAATTCGTCACTTGCTAAACGTTTTTCAAAATCCTGGTAGAAAATCAGCTAGCTGCTAGAATAAAAAATTGTCAGCTAACCGTGAGGAAAACCTGCTAGATTTAGCAGCAAAACAGCTAAAATGGCAACACGGAGTGAGAATTTCTACTCAGTTTTATATCTGGCAGAAAAATGGATGCGGGATACGGTCGTTTTGGCCTTCGAAACGGAAAACTGGATGTGGTTGTTGAGACACTACTAAACTTTTTATGTGAGGTAAATTTTATTGGCCAACATATTTTCAACGTATCACCATGAACAAGAAATTGTCCAAATCTTTACACACATGAAACTCACCAACCAAACCTTATTTACATCCAAGTTCTATGAAAAATTTTGGAGTTTCTATGAAGTAGTTTTTCACATTTGAACTTTACATTATAACATGCTTTGAAAAAAAAACAACCTGCAATAAAAATAATCAATAATAAGCAAACTAACCTCATATTTAAAAAATTTCTCCGGCCCCGGCCCTTCTATAAAAATTCAACTCCGGCTCCACTCCTATTTTTGAATTTCGTTAAGACTCCGGCCGGAGTCCACTCCGGCGTCAAGCGAAATTTCTGACTTCACACTATGTCCTCACGCACATAGTAATTTTCTACATACCAAATACGCTGATAAAACTGAATTTTTGGTCTAAGGAACTCGTGTTTAGGTAAGTGTGTAGGGTTAGGGTTTAGGTTAGGGTGAGAAATATAAAAATAATTGAGGTTAAGGACTAAGTCTTAAAAAATGGTTCAAGGGTTGAAGTTCTTCCGGTGCTATAACTTGTTGTGGGTACCTGATATCTAACTAAAATGTTTTAATTTACACAACACACATTCAAAAAGCAATTGCCAGACTTTATTTCTTTATTCTCAGAAGCGAAACAACTGCAAAACAACAACAGGTCAGAAATTTCGCTTGACACCGGATTTGGACGGAGTTGATGGAAATGAATTGCGTAACTTTTTTAATTAAACATTTTTTGTTTTGTTAATTTTTTGGACTTTATTTGGACTTATATTTTAAATTTCTTCAACTTTTTTGGACTATGTTTGGACTTGGACTGAGTTTAAAAATTCAGGACTTGATCTGGATCGCAAAATATGACAGTCCGCTCATCTCTGCTAGGCACAATGGTAGCTTGACTCAAGTCAATGACTTGACTCGAGTGAAGATTTTTGGTGACTCGGACTTGACTCGAGACACGTTGAGAAAAATAGTGACTCGACTCGAGTTTCTCACAGAAAGACTCGATTCGAGTCACAATCAATGATTCGAGTAGGAGTCTTTTTCACAAAATCTCTTGAGCCTCCGATGGGCAAACACAGTTCGTTTGCACACAATCAAATGAGAAATTTCGCTTCAGTGATATTCAAGTTTGATGGAAATTTTTTGTTTTGACTGTCTAGTCAAGCTATGCTACTGTTGCGATCGGAAAGCTCGAACGGCATATGTGCAAGGCTTCGCACTGTGGCAGCAAGCAACAAAAGAGTTCACATGCCCTGATCAATCTATTATTGCTTGTTCACACCACATGTATGTCATGTTGTTCTTCGCACACATCCCGTTCGTGGTGAATCACACAATCAACGCAGTACCAACGGAGAGGTTGCAACACTACCATTTAAGTGTCTCCAACTTGCACAGAGGTAGATTTAAATCCTAAACCAAGTACATTTTCATCTCTGGTCATTTTCATTTAGGCAGTGACTATTTTGCCACCAAGATGCCAGCAGCAACAGTCTTGGCAGAAACGAAGTAAAAAGAAAGATAAAACCTAAAACTAGCCCTAACCTTAACCCCTAATGCTAACCCAAACCCCAAACCCTAACCTTTAACACTAACCCCTAACACTAATGGCAACCCTTACCTAACGCTAACCGTAACCCAAATGGTAACTGAAGCCTAAACCGAACACCTAAGGGAAAAGTTTGGAAAGTTATGAAAAAAGTAAAAAAAGGGAATTCGCCAAGGTGAAAGTCGAACTGAAAAGCAATGGCATACCAGACTTGAAGCTTAACCACTACGCTACGAGCAGCATGCCGATTGCATGACAAACTAACCTTTTTATTCAAATCGCATCATGCCAGGAGACCGAATGTTCGACTGGTGGCACAAGAGCTCCGGCCGAGCTGTTGCCGCCAGAACATTGGCGGTAAAATAGACACTACCTTTCATTTATTGGGCAAGCAAAAGATAAGGAAGTATATTTTTGTGTTACGATTGGAAACACTAGCAGCAAGAGTGCAAAGCTTCACACTGTGGCAGCAAGAAACAATAGAGATCACCAGACGAGATCATTGTATTATATTACCTATTTTCGCCACGTATATATGGGTGTTCATAGTTGTGCACATCCTGTTCGTGGTGAATTGCACATTCAATGCAACGCCAACTGAGAGGTTGCTACAACATACCCTTTTTTGCAACAAACCGCACCGATAGCCAGTGGCACAGCCATAATGAGGCCATTGAGACCATAGCCCTACCTGAAACGAACTTGTTAGGATTTGTACTGGTGCTTTATACCAATTTTCCAACTGTTAAAAAAGACATCAGTGATTAACGACGTCACTGACTGGCCCCTCCCGAACAAAATGCTTGACTGTGCTTCTGCCGATCGCACGTTCTTTTTGTGAAAGCTGCACCTAGCACCACCTACCAGAGATGAGCGGACTGTGAAATTTTTCAGTCCGAGTCTAGTCCTGATCCAATAAAATTGAATCTGATCCAATCCTGATCCGGCAAATTTTTAAAATCATCAGTTCGATCCAGTCCTGATGCACCAATGTGAAATCATGTATTTTTATTTTACCTTATGAGGCAACAGAACGACTGGAGCTATTTTGCCTTTAGCCAAATACGATTGGTTGAAGGCAAAATAGTTCCAGCAGTGCATTTGCTTCATAAGGCGAAATAGACAAAGACTTCTGGCATTTCCAAAATTTACAAGGAAGTGTCTATTTGGCCACAGAGGGAAAAGCAATGCTGGAGTTATTTTACCATTAGGAGAATCTGATTGCTTGGATTGGTCAAGTGACAAGGACGATACACTTGAATTAGCGTAAGGTCCTTGTTATATGACCTAATACCCCAAATCTAAAACCTAAATTTAAAACCTAAACCCAAAACCTAAACTCAAAATCTAAACCCAAAACCTAAATTCAAAACCTAAACCTAAAACCCAAACGCAATACCTAAACCCAAAACCTAAACCCAGAAGCTAAGCACAAAATTTAAACCCAGTCCCAAAATTCAAACCTAAACCTAAAAGTTGAACCTAAAGCCTAAACCCGGTCCCAAAACCTAATCTGCAAACCTAGGTCAACCCTACACTGAAACTTAAACATACACCCTAAACGTAAACCCTAAACGCAAACCCTAAACTTTTTGAAAAAGTACATTAAAAGCGCTCCGATCAAAGATGTAACCTCTACAAGCTAATCCAAAGGAAATACTGAGAGCAGAACCAACGAACAATTTCACAGCAGACACAGTCACTGTTACGGCGCGCAGCGACGACCCTTCCTTCACCTTTGCTTAACTGCTTCAAGCTGCGTATCCGGCGACCAATATTTTAACACGAGCGTGATTCACTCTTTGAATGCCGCCTTAAAGTCTAGTATTAATGGATTGCCTTGATGGATTGCACTGACACTTCTGCAGTAGCAACCTTTTGCAACTCCCTGGCGTGGGTCGTTAGAGGACACGTTGAGTTGAGTAACGGTTTATTTCTCACATGTCGCCGTTTTGCGTCTGCGAACCGGACGTTGAGACAGACATTCGTCTGCTTTGCAGTCTCGAACAGTCGTAACAAAGAAAGTTGTTTTTCTGTTTTTGCCGCGCTTAGCACGATAAAAGTACAGCTCGTGTAACTAGAACTTTAGTAACATTTCGGCTCTTGCGTAACCAAATTCTGCTAACCAAGTCAGAGTGTTTCTGTTGACCGAAAAGACCAGAGATCTGAGCTGTGGAACGTACACCGTTTTTGGTACGTAAGTTTGTTACATGTCTCTTGGATAATTTAATCGAGCAGTTGCAGCTTGCCAATCGGCACTGAAGTAATACCTTGATCGCAATTGAGCGTTTGAGATGCACGTTTGAATTTACTGTAAATAGCCGCGTTGCGCGCTTGTCTAATCGTTAATTGTCTGTAGCGCGCTCAGCTATCGGTGTGAAGTTTTCTTGCTCAGTTAGCTGCGCTGTCAGAATGCTTTTAGTTTGTTTCTGTTGTGTTTCAGAAACCGTGCTGACGATCAATCGCCGCTGATGTTTCTTTGTTGGATCTGATAACAAGAAATTGTGCTACCTTCCGGTTCCATAAGCCTTTGCTGTAGGTAACAAGAAACTACAGTCCAGTTGATGCGCGGATTCGTAAG